>Ga0193743_1000910_pt1 | contig 22833 bp, 18 predicted proteins | sample L2c2metaG_FD_143038 | JGI IMG/M metagenome (GOLD analysis project Ga0193743, IMG submission 143038) | Soil microbial communities from a riparian zone of the East river system, Colorado, United States - L2c2 | ecosystem: Environmental > Terrestrial > Soil > Riparian zone | place: USA: East River... | reverse complement strand
TTGACATGCATATTCTTCCGGATACCGATCGTCCATCGTCGAAGTTTCAGGCGACTTCTTCAGAATCCTTTCATCTCTTCTGTGCAAAATGAAGTTGAGGAACTTATGTTAAGTATTTTTGGGTGGAAGCATTCGAACGTTCTGATTTTACGGACTTTTGTAGGCGTGTCAGTTCTCTCGCTGTCATTTGCTGGAACAGGATTACAGTCTCAAACGAGTACGGGCAACTGGCATGCAAATGGTGGCCAGCAACAACCGTCAGCGTCCGATCTGGAGACCCCGGTGCGACAAGTGCCGGATCCCGGAGCGATCACTACGAGACAGACCATCAGTCCTGCAGGAGCCCAGAGTGTCTTTGAGAGCCGCGTCTATGCAATTACCTTTGGAAACTCCTCGAAGGAGTTATACGCCGCGACAGCAGGCGTGCTCTATAAGCTCGACTGGCAATCGAACAAAGTGCTGGAGAAGTGGAAGACCACTGCGCCTGGACTACAGGGTTTGACCTATGATCCAGTCTCTCAATCGGTCCTCATGACGGTAATTCGGGCGGACAAGAATGTAGAACTGGTTCCGAAGTGGAGCGGAGGCGCTCAGGTAACACCAATTGCGCTCGGACAGAATGAGATTGCGGAGGTTGCGATATCGCCTGCCAATGCATCCGGAAAACATTATGGAGTTGTCGCACTGACCTTCAATAATCAGGCTGCGATCCTCGATCTTGCTTCCGACACGGTCCTCTCAAAGGTAAAAACCGGAATTGCACCGTTCGGCGCGATCATAGATGCCAAGAACACGACCGCGTATGTCAGCAACTGGAGTGGAAGGTTTCCACGTCCAGGCGATTTAACTGGAAAGATGGGGCCTAAGCCCGATGCGGACAGGATGGTCGTCGATTCGCGCGGTGTCGCGGCCTCGGGAACGATCTCTCGAATCGATTTGACGACGGGAAAGGTGACCGCTGAGATTGAAGTCGGTCTCCATCCGACTTCGCTGGCAATCGATGATATACGTCACCTTCTCTATGTTACGAACAGCAATTCCGACACGATCTCTGTCATTGACACGGAGAAGAATGCGGTCGTAGACACCATCTCTGTTGAGCCTTTCGTTCACGACGTGGCGGGAATCACGCCTGAGGCACTTACGCTTTCAAAGGGCGGGAAGCACCTGTATGTCGCCTGCGCTGGTATCAATGCGGTCGCAGTCTTTGGGTTGAATGGCTCCCATATGAGAATGGAAGGTCTGCTTCCAACCGGCTGGTATCCTGACTCGATCCAGCTCAGCCCGGATGGGAAATATCTCGCTGTAGGAACGCTTCTCGGAGTAGGTTCGGGCTGGAAGCGAGCTCCATCGCGACGATGCCTCACGCTTTCGCCAAGCTGCAGATATGTTCATAGCAACCGTGGCACAATCCATGTCATACCCGTTCCTGGGGCATCGGAGCTCCAACGATATTCCGTTGCGGTTGCGGAGAACACCCGCCTACGACTCAAACAGAGAGGCGGTGCAGAACCGACTGAGAAAGCCTCAGCATCGAATCAGGCAATGCCCGTGCCACTCCGTGCCGGTGATCCATCTCCAATCAAACACATTATCTACGTCATCAAAGAGAATCGTAGTTACGACCAGTTCTTCGGTTCCCTTGGAAAAGGCAACGGCGATCCATCTTTAGAACAATATTCGGACGATGTCATTCCTAACCATCGGAAGCTGGCCAAAGATTATGTGCTTCTTGATAACTTCTTCGCTACTGGTGGTAACAGCGGCGATGGCCATCAATGGGTCACACAGGCCAACGAAACGGACTATAATTATCTGCCAGGCTATGGTGGGCGCAGCTATGCCGAAGACGGCGATCCCATGGATGGCGCGCGTGGAGGCTTCATCTGGAATGCGGCAATCGCAGCAGGGAAAACCTTCATCGATTTTGGAGAATACACGGGAGATGATGCTCGAGAGTTTCCCATCCAGACAAAAGAACGGTTAGCGTTCCTCGAACGCTTCAAGAATGATGCGGCATACGTTCCGAGTATTCCTAATAAGGCGAATATGGATTCTATGGATCCGTACCTCGTGAAGGACTATCCGCTTTGGTCCTTGGGGGTGCCGGATGTTCTTCGCGCGCGCATCTTCACAAAATACCTGAAGCAGTGGGAAACCCAGAATAATATGCCCGACTTGGTCATGGTGCAATTGCCAGCAGACCACACAGCAGGAACTCGGCCCGGGTTTTCAACGCCCAAGGCATGTACGGCCGATAACGACTACGCACTGGGCATGCTAGTCGATGAGGTGTCTCACTCGAAGTTCTGGGGATCGACGCTGATTTTGGTCGTAGAGGACGATGCGCAGGATGGTGTGGATCACGTTGATGGACATCGCACGGTTGCCCTGGCGATTAGCCCCTATATCAAGCGAGGCTCTGTCGACTCCACCTTCTATTCACAACCAAGCATGCTCAAAACGATCGAATTGGTTCTGGGATTAAAAAACATGTCACTCTTCGACCTCATCGCGAATGACATGCGAAACAGCTTCCAGGCTCAACCAGACCTAACCCCGTACACTGTCCAGATACCAAAACAGTCTCTCTATCAAGTCAACCCTTCAATGCTGTCGCTTTCTGGGCAGGCACGAAGAGATGCGGAGGCTTCGCTTCGGATGAACTTTAGTGTCCCAGATGCCGCTCCGACGGAGAAGCTAAATCGAATCTTGTGGAGAGATGCCAAAGGTTGGAATGCTCCATACCCGAAGGTAACTCATGCTGTTTTTGCGCCTTACTCAAACGACCTCGATGACGATGATAAAGAAGAGCGGTATAAACACAGATAAATAGGTGTCGTGGGTCCCAAAAAATCGAATCGGATGCTGTTCTACGCGTCATCAATACCGGAGAGTTGGGCATGTGTTGACCAGAGGTTGGTTCAACACATGCGCGTTTTAAGGGGCCATCCTGTCGGCTCACGCTTCACAGCCTAGAAGGCGACCTTGGAGGTTTGCAAGTGAAACGGGTCGTGGCCGTTTCTGCTCTAGGACGGGAATTTCCTCTCAATGCAGGGATCACAGACTCGTTTGAGGAACGCTTCGTAGCACGGCGCAAGTTTCTATTGTGAATACGCAGGCGTGCTTCGGGTCCGCACGATCCTCTCGTACCCAGGGCAGCCAGTAATAAGGCCGGTTATTATTTAGAAGCATCTACCATGCGCTGCCAGTCGTTCATCGCGGTTTCACGCCATACGATCTGATAGGTCACTTCACCCGTAGCGCTTGCCGGCGGATCCCACTTGAGGATTGTATCGTTGTCGAGATTCGAAGTGGTCACTCGCACCTGCTGCGGTGCGCCTGGAGACTTTGCCAGCGTCGCCAGAACCGCAATGTTCAGACGAGCTGTTCGAGCGATGTAATTGAAATCGTCGAACTTCAGAAGGTCGCCATACTGTTTGCCATTCTCCGTGCGCACGTGCTGGTGCCGATGATCGAAGTTCTCTCGCCACTCCGTGAAGCGGACCGCTGCGAAGTCCTGATCGCTGAAGGAGCGGTGGTCACCTCCGCGAAACGATCGAGACGAAGTTCCATGACGGGATGAAAGGACTGCGGTCCGCTCGAGAGATACGCTTTGCCGACAGCGAGCACCTGGCGTGCAAGCTGGCGCGACGGAGTTTCACTTTCGCCGCCGGTCGCAAGCGTCGCACGAATCTGTTCGATCGACCATGACGGCAGAATTCCCTGGGAGAAGACGCGGATGCGCTGCTTGCTCTGAAGAGTATCTCCTGGTGTGGTGTCTCCACCCACGATGTCGTTGTTCAGCACACCCTCCAGTTGCCATCCTTGCTCCTTTGCCAGTCTGGCAAGGTGATGGGATCCGTTGAGACCTTGCTCTTCGCTGGCAACTGTAACGAAGACCAGCGTTGCAGGAAACTTGTATCTGCTGAGCACGCGGGCAGCTTCCAGCGAGACCGCAGTTCCGCTGGAGTCATCGTTCGCTCCCGGCGCCGGATCGTGTGTATTCATGACGTCCGTCTCACGGGTATCGTAGTGACCGGTGACGAGATGCATGCGCTTCGACGCGGCTCGGTCTGTGCCCTTAAGTATGGCGATCACGTTGCGCAGCGGAGTGGGTTTAATGATGCGTGAGCGTGAATTGTTAAAACCTGGCTGCGGCTGCTCGACAAACTCGTCGAACTTCACTTCGAGGCAGCCGCCGCAGTCTTTGCCATAGCTCTCAAACTGTGATTTGATCCAGTCGGCTGCGGCGAAGATTCCGGTGCCGGATTTCAGATCGGTTTCAGTCGAAGAGATGGTCGAACGGTTATTGAAATCAACCAGGCGAGAGATATTCGCTTTAATGCGTTCGGGCGAGACATTCTTCAGCGCAGCCGCAATCTGCGCATCCACTGGACTGCCAACGTACGGTCTACCTATCACTTCGAAATCTAACTTTGGTACCGCCGCAGAATGAGGCTGCTGCGCCACGCACATAAGCCCTGCCGTCATCAGGAATATTGCAGCCGCCGCAAATGGCTTCATCTGTGCCGTCTCTCCTCATGCAAGACTATAGCGAATGTGCAGCGGCGCTCATACAAGAGAGGGTTGCGGCACATCTTCGTCTCGTGAGGTTGGCGGCAGATGACGGGGCGTGTAGTCCCCGGGCGTGCCTAGGTTGGTGTTGGAGAGGAAGACAGGCTCGCTCTGGTGCAGGGCGTGTCCGGTAGCGCCTGAATCGAGATGTGGCTTGAGCACCTGGATGTCGTCATAGTCTCCGCCATTCTGCGGCCTGAACGGAATAGGGTGGGCAGAGGCGATGTTCAGCAGCCTTTCAATATATGCCTGCGCCATGGATTCAACCGCCTCCGCACTTGCCCGGTCGACCTCATAAAAGACCGCCGGGGGCACGACGTCCATACCCGGATAGTAGAGGATGCCGTGCTGGATGGGCCAAAGCAGATCGTCCATCGTGCCGTTGACTCCGCGCGGACCATAATGCGCCATGCGGCCGCCAACAGTGATTGCCACCATGGCACGCCTTCCCTGAAGCGTGCCCTCACCGAAGCGGTCTCCCCATCTTCCGCAGCCGTGCACTCCTATGCCGTAGGCGAAGCCATAGGCGTAGACCCGGTCGACCCAGCCCTTGAGGATGGCGGGCATTGTGTACCACCAGAAAGGAAACTGGAGGATCACGGCGTCTGCCCAGAGCAGCTTGCGCTGCTCCTCGGCGATGTCGGCCGTCTGGGTTCCGGTCCTATAAGCCTCCTGCGAGGCCTTTCCGTACTTCAGCGGCGCGGTGTCCCTCCGTTCGGGAAAGTCATCGGCATCGGCGACCGCCTTCCATCCCATGGCGTAGAGATCGGAGACGATCACCTCGTGTCCTGCCTGTTCGAGCGCAGCGACGGCGCGGTTCTTGAGATGTCCTGAAAGCGATGCGGGTTCCGGGTGCGCGTAGACGATGAAATATTTCATGAGAGTGACTTCTGACTGCATCTCCTTACGGAAGTTGAGCTGCAAGGATGAGATGGAGCAGGGCATGTGTAAGCTTCATATTTTTGTTGTACTTACATTTTATGTATATACTTACGTTTTGGATAGTTTCATGAGACAACGACGTTACGAGTCCTACGACCTGGGTACCGGATGCGCCGTGGAGGCCTGTCTGGAGGTGATCGGCGGGAAGTGGAAGGGTGTCATCCTGCATCACCTGATGACGCACGGCGTCCTGCGGTTTAACGAGATACAGCGGCTGTCACCGTGGCTCAGTCCTCGTGTTCTGACGGCGCAGCTGCGAGAGCTGGAGAGCGATGGAGTCATCGTCCGGAAGGTCCATCCGGTGGTTCCGCCGAAGGTGGAGTATTCGCTTTCGCAGATCGGCGAATCGCTGAAGCCGTTGATCGAGGCGATGCAGCGGTGGGGCGATGAGCATCTGCTGCGCACGAACGCTCCCCTGAAGCAGCGCTCGAGGGCGGTTGCGCAGGGCAACAGGGAGCACGGCTCCCGAGAGAAGGCCGGCTAGCTGTTTTGCGAGCGTCGTGGGCCACTTGGTAAGTGCAGGCAGCATACGGGCTTATGCTGCTGGTTTTATGCGATCCTCGGTTTCTGCGTTCTGGCCATGATGCGAATTTCCTCTCCGCGCTGGACGACTACGTGCGTGGGAGAGGGGTGGATGTGTGCTGGAATCGGGAGCTTTAACCGAGCAGAATCAGTACGATCAGCCGGGGGAATCGGAGCGCAGATTTTAAGGAGTAAGCTGGTCGCTGCGATTCGATGACGGTGGCATCGGATATCGGGAATAGATTTCCTTTCTCTTTTTGGAATATTCCCGGGTGCCGCATCATCCAATCGTACGTGTGGTTTGGAGATGGCCGGGAGAATAAAATTCTCATTAAGTCAGCAAAGATAATGGGTTCCGGCAGGTAAAATCTCATATCAATTATCAACTGGTTGTCGACTGTGCCAGTTTCCATGCTCTGAAGGGCTCCGGGGACCATGTAAAGATCGCAGATCGACCGGCATTTGGGCCGTGTTGGCCTTGCAGTGTTGCCAGAATTTCTTTTAGAGAAAGCAGGCAAGGCATATGGGGTTTCCCAATGACGCGCGCGTGAACGATCGTCGCAGCGATGAGCCGCGTCTTCTTTCACTTGCCATTAATGAAACCGACCGTGCCATCATCGTGCTCGATGAAGACCGACGGATCGTATACAACAATCGTGCTTTTACGGAGATCTTCGGTTACACGAGTGACGAGGCTTTTGGACAGCGTCCGACGGAGCTGCTGGCCGGGAAAAACACGGATACAGAAACTCTGCAACGAATTCGCGCGAAGGCGTGGGATAAGAAAGGGTTTCGCGAAGAGACGCTTTTTTATCGAAAGGATGGCCGAGAGGTATGGATCTCGAGCAGCGTCAATCATGTTCTAGATGAAGAGGGGTGCGTCAAAAACCTGGTTGTGGTCCTTGCCGATATCACGGAGACCAAGCAGGTGCAGACTGTGCAGCGCGCTGTGCTGGAAGGGGTGGCCAGCAATTTATCGCTTGCGGAGATCGCCGAGCTTTTGTGCCGCCAGGTTGAGGCGATCGCTCCCGAGGTGATTGCCTCGATGGTGCTTGTGGACAGCGAGCAGAGGTTACGTCCGCTTCCCGCACCCAGTCTTCCTAAATCCTATGACGCCTTTGTGAATGGCGTTCAGATTGGCGAGAACGTAGGATCCTGCGGTACCGCGGCCTATCTGGGCGAAGATGTTTGCGTGCTGGATATCGAGACTGATCCTCGCTGGGAACGGTATAAATTTCTGGCGCTTCAACACGGTCTACTCGCCTGCTGGTCGTCTCCCATCAAGATGCGCGACGGTCGCATTGTTGGGACCTTTGCGTTCTATTACCGGGAGAAGCGAGGGCCCAGCTCTTTGCACAAGGAGCTGGTTTCCGCATGCCTGCATCTGTGTGCGCTTGCGATTGAACGGGAGGAGACGAACCGGCGGATCGAGCAACTGTCACGGTTCGACTCGCTTACAGGGCTTCCCAACAGACTCTCTCTCGATGGAATCGCCAGCGATTTGCTGAGTAAGATCGATGGCGACGGGGTTGCTTTTTTTGCGTTGGATCTCGATCACTTTAAAGACGTCAACAGTACGCTTGGTCATCCCGCAGGCGAGAGGATCCTGGTCGAAACCGCCTACCGTTTGCAAAAGCTGGCCCAGCCTTCGGGTGTAGTCAGCAGAATGTCCGGAGATTCCTTCGTCGTCGTTATGCCGCGCTGCGGTGTCTCTCGAGCATCGGCGACGGCGGATAGGATGCTCCAGGTTCTCGAGGCTCCGGTGGAGATGCTGGGAATCACTCTCTCCATCTCGGCGAGTATCGGGATCAGTGTTGCAGAAGATGACAAGACGACTCCGCAGGTTCTGATCGAACAGGCTGTGACCGCGTTGCACCAGGCGAAACGTTCCGGGAGGGGCGGCTATCATTTCTACCGCCCCGAGATGAATAAGCTGGCCCAGGAGCGGCTGATTCTTGGGAACGCTTTGCGCAATGCGATTCCGTATGGCTCGCTGGAGCTGCACTATCAGCCGCAGTTCCGTCTCAAGACGATGGAGCTTATCGGGGTGGAGGCGCTGTTGCGCTGGCGGGATGCAAGGCTGGGGGAGATTTCGCCGGAACAGTTTATCCCGCTGGCCGAGGAGATTGGTCAGATCGAAGCGATCGGCTGCTGGTCGTTACGGGAGACGTGCCGTCAGTTTTCGATCTGGAGGAGCCAGGGCCTCCCCGTGCCTGCGGTATCGGTGAATCTCTCTCCTTTGCATTTCCGAAGCCGGGGTCTGCCGGCCTTTGTGCACGAGTTATTGGCGGAATATGGGGTTCCTGCGCGACGGCTCACGATTGAAATTACCGAAGGGGTCATGATGGATTCCCGGCCGGAGAGTCTGGAGGCTCTGATGCAGCTTCATAAAATTGGTGTAGGACTTTCGATCGATGACTTCGGAGTTGGGTTTTCCAGTCTTGCGAGGTTGACGCACCTGCCGATTACAGAGCTGAAGCTGGATCGAAGCTTCATGCGTAACTTCGAGACGGATCCGGGGGCTCAGGCAGTGGCGACGGCAGTGATTCGAATCGGTCAGAGCCTGCAGATGACTGTGATCGCCGAGGGCGTGGAGACGGAGGCGCAGGCGGTTCTTCTTGCAAATGCGGGCTGCGATGCTGCCCAGGGATATCTTTACGGAAGGCCAATGTCGGCCCAGCATCTGGAGACGTGGCTTGCAGCATCCATGACCGGTTGATCACTGATTCAATGTTGATAATCGCGTTTTGATGAGTGAAACGGGAGTGCAGGTGGATTGCACTGGTTGCCAGGGGCATGCGGAAAGTGATCCTGTGCTGCCATAATGTTTCAACTCGCAATTAGAACTCTCAGGCGGCGTTTCTCTTGAAGTCGCAAGACGGTTATTGTGTCCACCAAAGAAGAGAGAGCATGGCAAAGATCATAGTTTTGTTGCTGTCCATCACGGCTTTTTTTCGATTTTCCTATGCGCAGACTGTTGAAGATTTGGTTCATCCTCTTGTGGGGACCGAGCAGGAGGGACAGACCTATCCGGCAACCGGCGTTCCCTTCGCAATGACAAACTGGACTCCTCAGACGCGCGCCGGCGAGACCAAATGCATTGCGCCGTATTACTTCACCGATGCGAAGATTCAAGGGTTTCGCGGGACTCACTCTCTGAGCGGGAGCTGCGTTCCCGATTACGGAAGCGTCACCCTGATGCCGGGGACAGGTCAGCTGCTCACCGATGCTGTGGCGCGGGGATCGGGCTTTCAGAGAGAGTCGGAGCATGCGGCTCCTTATGAATACAGCGTTCATCTGACCGATTCGGATATCGCAGCCCGGATAACCGGGACTGCGAGAAGCGGCATCATGTCGTTTCGTTTTGAAAAAGCTGCAACTGAGGCATGGGTTGTGGTCGAGAACAATGCCCGTGGAGGCGACGGCTGGGTGCGCGTCGACTCATCGAAGAGAGAAGTGACGGCGAAGATTCCTGTCAGGCGCGAGTATGCAGGCAGCGGAAAGCTGGCTGGGTTCAGCTCATACTTCGTGATCCAGTTCGACCGTGCAATTGCGTCGAGCGGAACCTGGATGCCCGGTAAAACGACTCCTGGAGGGGTTGAGCAGGTTGGCGATGGCAAGCCCCTTGGCGTCGTCACTGTGCCAGCGATGATGACTTCAACGGGTGGAGCGTCGGCTGCGGCGGTCAAGGTGCCTACTGGAAATCCGCGCGGAGGCTTTGGCACTTATGTCCAGTTCGAGGAGGTCCATCAGGGCGAGATTGTTAGAGCGCGGATCGGGACCTCGTTTGTCAGCGTTGAAGAGGCCCGGAAGAACCTCCAGGCCGAGATTCCCGACTGGAACTACGATGCCATCCGGGACCAGGTCCGCAGGCAATGGCATCACGAATTGGGAAAGATCGAGATCAAAGGCGATTCTTCTGAGAGGACGGTCTTTTATACCGCTCTCTATCACGCGATGCTGAGTCCCAGAACCTACAGCGATGTGGATGGCTCTTATCCCCGCTTTGCGAGCGACGGCAAGGTGGAGCGGGCGAGCGGATCGACTATCTATGATGATCTTTCGCTCTGGGATATATTCCGCGCGCAGCTTCCGCTGTTGACGATCCTCGACCCAGCGCGCGATGCGCAGATGATGCAGTCTCTTATTCTGAAAGGGGAGCAAGGTGGATTTTTGCCGATCTTTCCTGCGTGGAACAGCTATACCTCCGAGATGGTTGGAGATCACGGCACCTCTGCGATCACAGACGCCTATCGGAAGGGAATCAAGGGCTTCGATATTGAGAGGGCCTATCCCCTGATGCGGAAGAATGCCCTGGAGCTTCCGGCGTCGCATGAGGAGTATCTGGACGGGAAGGGAAGACGCGGCCTTAACTCTTATCTGAAGTATGGGTATGTTCCCTTGGAAGACCCTATCGCGGACGCATTCCATAAGAACGAACAGGTCTCGCGCACCCTGGAATACGCATATGATGACGCTGTGCTCGGGCTGTTGGCGGCAGATCTTGGGAAACGGAGCGATGCGGAGCTCTTCACAAAGCGAGGCGAGAACTGGAGAAACGTCGTTGATCCGCAGACAGGGTTTGCGCGTGGCCGGCATGCCGATGGATCGTGGGTGACACCCTTTGATCCAGCGGGAAAATATACGTGGATTACAGAAGGGCTGCCCTGGCAGTACACATTTTTCGTGCCTCAGGATGTCCCTGGGCTGATTGAGCTGGAGGGAGGAAGATCGAAGTTCGTGGACCGATTGGACCAGCTGTTCCGGGAGAAACGGTATGACCATGGCAACGAGCCGAGCCATCATATCGCGTACTTGTACGATGCTGCCGGGACTCCGTGGAAAACGCAGCAGCAGGTGCGCTCGCTGATGAAGTCGGAGTATCGCGACGGCCCTGGAGGTCTCGCGGGCAACGATGACGCTGGCCAGATGAGCGCATGGTACGTCCTGAGCGCGATGGGCTGGTATCAGGTCTGCCCCGGCGTTCCGGATTACTGGATCGGATCCCCCAGTTTCGACGAGGTGCGGTTGCATCTCCCGAACGGGCGGGCTCTTCATATCGTCGCAACGGGGGCCGAGAGCGGAAAGCTTTATGTGGATAAGGTCTTTCTCAACGGTCGCCGTATAAACGACTGGAAGCTGACCTATGCGCAGATTATGAGCGGTGGTGAGCTTAAATACGAAATGAGCAGTACTCCGGGTATCGCAAAATCTGAAAACTGATGCCGTTTCAGTGGCTTCGGTGGTTTAGAAAAGGGCACGGATGGTGTTGAGAAAACAAGCAAGAGCCCGACTATGATATACAGTTTTTGAGACGTACTTGGCTCCTTCCTGTCTATTTCCCGACGCAAGAATTCTTGTTTTTCGAAGAAGTATCCGACGAGGTGTAGAAGCATGAAACAAGCAAAAACGGGCGTAAGGTTTGGCTCATTGGTGATCGCAGCCGCCTTTTGTTGCGGATTTTTAACGGTGACCGCCTCTGCGCAGGAACACGCGGCTCCTTCTGACGCAGCCAAAACACTCTTCAGCTCCCGCTGCGCGCTCTGCCATGGTGCAGACGGTCACGGGTCGGATATGGGAAAGTCGCTGAAGGTAAAGGATCTCACCTCCAAGGAAGTGCAGTCCCAGTCTGATGCGGAGCTTACCCGGGTGATCTCGGCCGGGAAGAACAATATGCCTCCGTTCAAGGATGCTCTGAAGGAAGAAGAGATTCGTAGTCTTGTTCAATACTTGCGCACCTTGAAATAAATCTTTGAATCAATCGAAATGCAGGGCATGTGGTTCGTTCCCTCGACGCATCTTCCATGCCGTAAAACGGAGTTTATGCCACAGAGTTTTTGTCCGAACTTGAGCCGACGGATCTTATCGGTGAGTGTGCCCGTGTTGCTGTCCTTCCTCCTGACAGGCTGCAGGCAGGACATGCACGACCAGCCGAAGATGTATCCGCAGAGGTCGTCCAGTCTGTTTCCGGATGGCCGTTCGGTACGGCCCCAGGTGCCGGGCACTGTGGCGCGCTCGCAGTTACAGGCAGGAAGCTACTTCACCACGGGTATGATCGATGGAGCAGAGGGCGACGGCCTGCCGTTCAAGGTCACCGATGCGATTCTGGAGCGCGGCCAGGAGCGCTATAATATCTACTGCACGCCATGCCACTCGCGGGTCGGCAACGGAAAAGGGATGATCGTGCAGCGCGGGTATTACCCGGCGACGAGTCTGCACTCGTACCGGCTGCGTCAGGCTCCGCTGGGACATTTCTTCTCTGTGATCACCAATGGTTATGGAGCGATGCCTGATTATGCAGCCCAGCTCTCTCCTCAGGACCGCTGGGCGGTAGTTGCCTATATCCGTGCTCTTCAACTGAGCCAGAGCGCGACGGAAGCAGACGTCCCGCATGGGAAGATTGTGCTGCCAATAAGTGCTGTGGCCGAGCGGTCGGGTCTGTCGAAAGACTTCCTGGGTTCCTGGCTCGGTTCCGCGACTCAGACTCCTCCGGTAGCCGCTGCTCCAGCTTCGTCCATGCAGGCCGGAAGCTCCGCTCCAGTGTCTGCGCCGCAAGCTGCGACTGTGAAGACGCTAGGCAAAGCGGATACAAATGGAGCGACCCATACCCCCGCCGCTCCATCCCCATCCGGTACGACTGCAGCGGCATCGCCGAAGCAGACGCCGGGTAATGCCGAGCATGGCAAGGCGATCTATGCGGCGAATTGTTCCGTCTGCCATCAACCCACGCGAGCCGGCATGCCACCTGTATTCCCATCGCTTCTTGGAGTGGTGGATCGGGTTGGCGAGGCCAGGGTTCGCACCGTGGCGAGGACCGGTATCCCAGATGCGAAACCGCCCATGCCTCCTCATCCCAACCTGATGGATCAGGACATAACTGATCTGGTTGCGTTTCTGCGTACGAAGTAATGCGGTTACATAAAAAGCAATACCTTTTTGGTGTAGCTGGAGAGAGATACGCTCATGTCTGCCTGAACGGGCCGTGCGATATAATCGCATTACCTCCAAAGAAAGATTGACGCTGCGAGCATCATGGGGGCTGTGCGCACGGCAACAATCTGTATCACCGTATACCAAGAGGAGATGCCTGCATGGTTTTGAGTTGGCTTCCTGTCCGGGAAGACTGGGACTCTCGGTTGCTCGCCGCAAAGAGCCTGGCCGCCGATGTATCGGCACCGGTGTTGCGTGAGCTAGCGACCAGCCGGATGGAGGTGTCGCAACTGACCAAGCTGATCGCGTGCTTACACGCGCCTTGTCTGCGAATGAAAACAAGCTCGTCGGCCTGGAACCGGTTCGTGTAGCCATTCTTGGCTCAGCGACCATATCGCACCTTCCCGCCGGGATACGGGTTGCAGGACTTCGTCATGGCCTGGCCATCGAGATCTACGAAGCACCATACGGCATGTACTGGCAGGAGCTGATGGATCCCTCTTCGGGGTTACACAGCTTTCGTCCAGAGGTTGTGCTGCTGGCGCTCGACGCGCGTCATCTAGCCGGTGCTCAGGGTGCAAGCGCCGAGGCCGCAATCGATCTTATGAAGTCGTGCTGGCGGCAGGCTCAGTCCAGCTTCTCCTGCCAGGTGCTGCAGCAGACGCTGCTTCCTGTCTTCCCGCGCTTGATGGGGAATAACGAGTCCCGCATGGCGCACTCTTCGGCAGCGGTCGTCGATCAGATCAACCAGCTTCTTCGTCCAGTGTCCGAGGCTGAGGGCGTCGATCTGCTTGCGCTTGATGTCTTCTCGGCTGTTGAAGGGTCTGTCAGCCTGGCATGAGCCAGGCATCTGGCATCGCTCAAAGCACGAAGTCCATCTCCGCGCGACGCAGCTTTATGGCGATCAGGTCGCACGCCTGATCGCCGCGGCTCGTGGCCGTCGGCGAAATGCCTCGTGCTCGATCTCGATCCGTCAAAGCGTCGCTCTTCAGAGGTCCCCACGGCAGCACGCCGAGGCCCAGCTCTTCTGCCATCGGAATCAGCTCTCCTTCCACCGTTCGTTCCATCAGCGAATATTCAATCTGGAGCGCAATCAGGGGATTCCAACCTCGGAAGTGAGCCATCACCTGTGCCTGTGCAACCTTCCACGCCGAGGAATCGGAGAAGCCGACGTAACGCACCCGTTCAACGCGCTCATCGTCTCCTCGATCGGCGTAAAGCGGTCCCAGCTATGCAGGTAGTACAGGTCGATGTAGTCAGTCTGCAAGCGCCGCAGGGATTCTTCGCACTGCGCTACGATGGCCTTTCTTCCAGCCCCGCCCCCATTTGGATCCCCAGCGAAGAGGTTCATAAAAACTTGGTCGCAATCACCGCACGATCGTGCTTGCGTTTGCCCTGCCGGAAGAAATTCCCAATGATCTTTTCGGAGTGTCCATGGGTTTATCCGTTGGCTGTATCGATGAAGTTTCCCCCTCGTTCCAGGTAGTGGGTAAGAATCGTTTCAGAGTCCTCAACATTCGATCCAAGGCCCGGGCCGAGGTCTTCTCCGAAGGTCATGGCTCCAAGGCAAAAGGGGCTAACGCGAAGGCAGGACCGGCCGAGTGTCACATACGAGTTCAATGGCATGGGTATTTCTGCTTTATCGATTGGAGTATTCTGCCAATGTAGTCGCACCATGCATTGTTGGAATGGAACGTATGCGCGCCCTGTGCAACAGGGAAATATTGACCTGAACCTTCTGGTTCCCCTCAAGGCCCTGCTGCATGAACGCAATGTGACACGCGCGGCCGAGCGCATCCATCTGAGCCAATCCGCGATGAGTCGCACGCTTGAGCGCCTGCGCTCCGAGCTGGGGGACGAACTGCTCGTGCGCGTGGGACGCAACTACGAGCTGACTCCACGCGGTGCTGCGCTCTTCGAGGAGTTGGGACAGGGTGATGCCTCGCCTCGCCCGGCTCTGGGCAGGAGAGCCCTTCTCGCCAGCGCAAAGCGAGGCGCACATCCGCTTGGCAATGACGGACTATGCGAGCAGTGTCGTTCTACCTCCGCTTGCGAGATCCTGGCACAGCTCGCACCTGGGATCACGCTTGAGGTCGTTCCCTGGCATGAACGAGTTCATGAAGACAATGGACTGGCGGGGGCAACTCACCTGATCCTCAGTCCGCTGGCCGTCCCCGCGACACATCGCGTGGAGCTGCTCTTCGAGGACGTCTTCCTCTGCGTTCTCGGCCGCAAGCTCAGTCGTGGCAAAGGCACGCTCAAGATGAAGGAGTACCTCAGCTTTCGCCATATCTCCATAGAAACACCACCGAGCCAGCAGCCCCTTATGGATTGTTTGCTTGGTGAAAGCCGGCCCGCAGCATCGTCCGGCTGTCCACGTCCTTGCTGCGATCCGCATGCTCGAAACGACAGACCTGGTGCTGACTATGCCCGCTCGAATAGTAGAGCCCGTTCTAGCCCTACTTGACTTGCCACGCCTGAAAGCACCTAAAGAGATCCCGCCGATATGGTACTCGATGGTCTGGCATCCACGCTTTGATAGCGATTTTGCTACACGCGTGGCTTCGAGAAACGGTGCGTCAGATCTTTCGCCCTCCTCCTCGCGAGTAAATTAGGAACGACAAGTTGGTTTATGGTTATCGATGTATCGTATACAGCAGTAAACCTGGAGACCTTCGATGTGGATAAACTCAACACTGAAGGCGACAAGCCAGTCTTCCTTTGAGATTGTTCTTGTGTGTTCCGCGAGAGATCGCCGTGTCCTCTTAAATGGAGGTCGAGGCAGACTCAAATTATCTGGGAATAAAGCGTAAACAGTTCTAGCCAGGATGTTGCGTACTACGCATTCATGCAGTGAACTTAATGCCTTTTTTATGCCCTTTTATTTCTAATAGAGATATTGTGATTCATCCTCCACGAGGACCGTTCCCCAAAGCAGTTTTACCGCTCCCTCCCCACAATCGATTTACACCTATTTCAGGTTCGTTCTTACGAGCCACGTCTCTTTTTTGCGCATGGAGGCATAAAGCGCTGTTATGAATGATCCGGACATATATTTTGTAATCCCCACCCATCGTCTTCGCGATGTCGCTCAAACCGTTCATGAATACGACGAGCACTTTTGGAGGAATGGCCATTCTCCTCAAATCATCGTCGTAGACGATTCCACTCCGGCGAACGTAGAAAAATACTTCGACCAACTGAAAGCTGTCAAGACCCATTCCGAATTGTTTTATGTAGGGCCTCGTCAGAAAGAGGAGTTTCTTGGCTATGTGAATTCCAGATTGCGGAACAGCCGTTTAGAGCCATTGGTCAAAAACCTCTTTCGCCCCAGCTACGGTGGGAATCGCAATTACACGCTCATGTATTCTCTCGGCGGTCTCATGATCAGCTCCGATGACGATATGAAGCCATATTCATTGATGGAGGACAGTCCCGAATCACTGGAGAGCGACGAGATAAGCCGCGGACGGTTGCATAAAGTTGGAACGAATGGTTTCGCAAAGAAATCCTTCGATATTATGTCCGCTTTCCTCGAGATTTTGGGAAAGCCGGCATCGGAAGCGCCTGACAACTACGAACGAGGCGAAGTTCTCATCGATACAGCGATGGAGCTGGAGACGAATGCATCGAAAGGGCTCGTCGGAGAAAATACGATGACCATCGAACACGGCGATCTAAAAGATAATGCCGTGGTCAAGATGGCTCAGACATTCCGGTCGGGGACCAACGATATCGATGCGATCGATTTTGTAGAAATGTTTTTGGAAGACGAGAATCAGATCAACCCCGACGATTTGAACGATCTGTATGTCCTCGTCAATTTCCGTCCGGTATTGACCAATAAAAACTGGCGTATGGATTGCGGGGTGGCCGGATACGATAATACCTTCGGCCTGCCGCCATTCTTTCCTACCCGCCTCCGGTTTGAAGACTATCTCTATAGATTATGGATTCAGCAGGATGGAATTGTGTCTGCGCATGTCGATGCGGCACAGCACCATACCAAAAGCAACTACATGCGCAATCCGCCAGCGTCGGAGGTGCTCAATGAGGAGATCGCCAACCTTCTCAAGAAGAAGATCAAAGACTCCGTGGAGCATATCGATGAATTAGGGGTTCGTTTTGGATATACCGGCGAGATCGATGCTCGTGATGCAGAGTTCATTCTTGATAAGATCCGTTCCCTGCATCAACGGGCTCTGGACTACTCAGCGAAAGCGAAAAGGCCGGAACGTGCAGAGTCTCTCCTTCTCTTCGCGGCCAATCTGCAAAAGGCGTTTTATGGATTTGAGCCTGATTTCTTTCAACATAATCTACAGCGCATCGTCGACGACGCGATATCGTCTATCCGTTCTTCGATTGAGCTTTGGCCCACGCTGGTAGAAATTTGCTACTTCCAGAAGACGCGTAGCGGACTGCCCATACTCCCTATTGGCAAACCGGTGAGGTAGGTAGATAGCAATGCGTATTGCGCAGATTGCCCCGCTGTTTGAAAGCGTACCCCCATCCTTGTATGGTGGTTCGGAGCGTGTCGTCTCATGGTTGACAGAAGAACTTGTGCGTCTCGGTCATGAGGTGACACTCTTCGCAAGCGGCGATTCACATACCTCTGCTCGTCTTGTGCCTGCTTGTGAAAAAGCACTCTGGCGGGACGGTGCCTGCCGTGAAACCCTGCCGCATCACATCCGTATGCTGGAACTTGTCTTTCGCGAACTGTCGCAGTTTGACGTTCTTCATTTCCATTGTGACTACGTACATTTTCCTCTTGTCAGGCGCTGTGGATGCTCCAGCATAAGTACGCTGCACGGCTCTATCCATCTGCATGACTTGCGCCCCATCCTCGAGGAGTACCGCGATGTGCCTCTTGTATCGATCTCGCATAATCAGCGGCAGCCTTTGCCGAATGCCAACTGGGTCGGCAATGTCCATCATGGGCTTCCGCGGGAACTCCATACCTTCCGTCATGGAAGCGGCGACTATCTTGCCTTTCTTGGAAGAGTATCGCCGGAGAAAGGACTGGAGCGGGCGATTGAGATCGCAAGGCGAACTGGCCATAAACTGAAGATCGCGGCAAAGATCTACGACGAAGACCGGCCTTACTATGAGCACACGATTGAACCTCTGTTGCGCAGCAGCAGCTTCTTTGTGGAGTTCCTGGGAGAGATCGGCGGCTCTGCAAAAGATGAGTTCCTCGGAGATGCAAAAGCCCTTCTCTTTCCCGTGGAATGGTCTGAGCCGTTCGGTCTGGTAATGATCGAGGCGCTGGCTACTGGAACACCCGTGATTGCATGGCGCCGGGGTTCGGTGCCCGAAGTAGTGCAGCATGGGGTGACAGGCTTCATCGTAAGCAATACTGATGAAGGAGTGGCGGCTGTGGCACAGCTCAATCATCTCGACCGCAAGGTATGCCGCAAGGACTTTGAGACGCGGTTTACTTCCGAACGGATGGCAAAGGATTATCTTTGCTTGTATGAGGATGCGATCGCCGCTAGACCCACCTCCAATCTCCCAACGCCCGGAGTAAGCGGGTGAGCGCCATCATTACCCCGAATCTCACCACACCTTCGTTGACGAAAGAACATGCAACCAAGCGCCCTGTTCTCAAGTGTGGCGATATGTTCGCCCTCTTCGATCCTGCCGGCAGCTTCCGCTCCGGCCTGCAGAATGAAGAAGGCCTGTACTTCGACGGAACCCGGTTTCTTTCGAAGAAGTACATTCAGGTGAACGGCCTTCCTCTCTCCATGATGGGGGCTCAGGTCCGCAGTGATGGGGAAGAACTTTTCGTCACCTACGGCAACATCTCCGATGCCATCCCCGGCCTGCTGGAACATTCTCTGTCCATCACGGAGCGCATGTTCCTATCCGGCGAAAGCTGCTATGCGGAGATCGTGGTCGCAAACTTCTCCTCGACGGTGGCCGCCCTGTCTCTGTCCATTCACCTGGATGCGGACTATGCAGATATCTATGAAGTTCGAGGCATGCGGCGTAAAGCACGTGGGGCCTTGCAGAAGCCGCAGGTTTCAGGAGAAGAGATTGTTCTAAGGTATGTGGGACTCGACCAGGAGATGCGAAGCACCCAAATCTCCTTCGCGCCGCCACCATCTCAACTTGGCAGCGAAACAGCTGAGTTTAAATTCAACCTCGCGGAAGGAGAGAGCACGGCGATACAGGTCATAATCACTTGTCGACGTTCCCATAGAGCTTCCAGCACTCGCCAAAGCTACTCCGCGGCCCATGCAGGTCTGGGCGTCATCATTGAGAGTACCCAAGCCTCTTCTTGTTCGATCCGCACATCGAATGCTCAATTCGATGCCTGGTGGAATCGCTCCATGTGGGACCTTCAACTTCTTACTACCTCTGTGCCAACGGGGAAATACCCCTATGCTGGTGTTCCATGGTTTAACACACCCTTCGGACGTGATGGACTGATCACGGGGTTTGAAACATTATGGATCGCGCCCGAGCTTTCGCGCGGTGTGCTTGCCTATCTCGCTTCTACCCAAGCCACAAGTGTCGATCCGGAGCAGGACGCCGAGCCGGGGAAGATATTGCACGAGATCCGCAGCGGAGAGATGGCCGCCCTGCATGAGATGCCCTTTGGGCAATACTATGGCACAGTCGACGCGCCACCGCTCTTCGTCTTTCTCGCAGGCGCTTATCTCCGCCGCAGCGGAGACCTTGTCTTCATTCGCTCCATCTGGACATCTCTTACAGCAGCGTTGCAATGGATGTCTACTTATGGCGATCCTGATGGCGATGGTTTTCTGGAATACGAATCGCACTGCGCAGGCGGACTGATTCACCAGGCATGGAAAGACTCCGATGATGCGATCTTCCACGCCAACGGGGACTCTGCTTCTGGCGCTCTGGCCATCTGCGAGGTGCAGGGATATTGCTATGCTGCCTATCGCGCAGGCGCGGAGATCGCATTCTCATTGGGATTTGAGGAAGATGCTCTCCGGTGGAACCGGAAAGCCGAGGAGCTTCAAATCGCATTTAACCGGCATTTCTGGTGCGGTGCGCTAGGGACCTATGGGATCGCTTTGGATGGCCGCAAATCTCTGTGCTGCGTCAATGCCTCGAACGCGGGTCAGCTACTCTTCAGCGGCATCGTGCCACCGGACCGTGCCGTACTGGTAGCCCAGAATCTTATGACCCCCTCATCGTTCTCGGGATGGGGTGTCCGCACCCTTTCCTCCGACAACATCCGCTTCAACCCTATGTCGTACCACAACGGGACGATCTGGCCACATGACAATGCCATCATCTCTTACGGTTTGAGCCGCTGTGGATTGAAAGAGCAAGCGAACAGAATCTTCCAGGGCATCTTTGATGCGGCGTTACGATTTGATCTGCAGAGACTGCCGGAGCTCTTCTGCGGCTTTGCTCGGGAGGATGGCTATGGGCCGGTTCCATATCCGGTGGCATGTTCCCCGCAGGCATGGGCCGCCGGAGCAACACCTCTGCTCTTGCAATCGTCTCTTGGCATTGAAGTGGATGGAGTGCATTCTCGAATTGTTTTTCACCGTCCTACGCTGCCGGAATTCCTACGAGAGGTACGGATCACCGGATTGCCTATGGGGGATACAAGGATTGATATCGTGGTCCATGGCGAAGGCAACCATGTCACTGTAGGCGCTGAAGGAAATAGTGATGTACAGATCATCGTCAATTCCTAATCTCGCGTCTCTTGTGGATCATTTAGGTGCCCAACATACCAAGGAACATTGATCACCATCATTCTTTTCGTGCCTCGCATATACAGGAGGGCCTTCAGGATTGCTGCCCGCTGATTATGAAGTATGTGATGATACCAGTGCCGCTCCACAAGCTCTGGAATAACAACTGCAATTAGGCGGTCGGGATACTGCTTTTCGGTCTCAAAGACGAAGTGCAGAATTGGAAGTACGACAAACCGGTAGGGGGAGTGAACAATAGACAATGTGGGTACAGGGATACCCGCTTGTTGGGCAGGATTCTCGGCTAGCTCTGCCCATTGAGACTTCAAACCACTCCCATTGCCCGCGCCTGCAACATGGACGGCGCGAACATCGGAAGAGATTCGCGTCGCAAATGCCAGTGCTTTGCGAGAGACGCGCGTCCAGCGCTCAATCGGAAGAATCACGATGGGATCGTCAGTCGATCGCACGCTCAACGGAGCGAGCGTCGTGATCGTGGACGCAATCATGTGGTAATGCCGTCGTATGGCTACCATAAGTCCATAGAGGACTGGGATGAGGATAAGTGTGATCCATGCTCCATCGACGAACTTCGCCACAAGAACGATGAGGACGGTAGACCCTGTGGCGATTGCGCCGACTGCATTCACCGAAGCGGAGATAATCTTCTTGCGCTTCCACCAGTGCATGACCATGCCAGCCTGGGAGAGAGTGAACGCCAGAAATGCTCCCACCGCAAAAAGCGGAATCAGACGGTCGGTTACTCCACGAAAGGCGATCAATAGGAGGCCGGAAAAACCGGTTAGGGCCACAACACCGTGGGTATAGATGAGACGACGCCCTCTTACCGTGAAGACTGGTGGAAGAAATCGATCCAGCGCCATCACCCTACAAAGGCGAGGAAAATCCGCATATGAGGTATTGGCGGAGAGCGCGAGCACCAGCATAATGCTGGTCATGGCGAAGTAATAAAAAAATCCTCGTCCGGCGACAGCTCCGAGCAGGATGGAAAGAACACTTTGATACCCTGACCTGCCAGGGTCCGTTGCGGTGATCTGATAGCTATGCACGAGCCACGCCAGACCAGCGAGCAAGGCAATCAGCATCCCAATGATGATTGTGAGCGACCGCTTAGCAAGCCGGCGGGCAGGCTTTCGAAATGCAGTCACACCATTGCTGACGGCTTCAACCCCCGTCATCGCAGTACAGCCGCTGGCAAACGCCTTGAGCAGCAACCATAGGCCGGGAACCGCAAACGGAACAGCAAGTGGAGCAGGTGGTGGAATGACCGGAACAGGTGGCCCGTGCGAGGTCAGTATCTTCCAGCCACCGGTGCCAATCAAGAGCAGAAGCGCACCCACGAACCAGTATGTTGGCACGATAAACGCGAGGCCCGTATCCCGGACGCCGCGCAAGTTGAGAAATGCCAGTAGGAGCAGTATCACTAAACAGAGCGCTAGAGTGTGCACCTGCAATGTTGGGACGGCTGAGACGATTGCTCCGACGCCCGCTGCGATGCCGACTGCAACATTCAGAATGTAGTCGATCATCAACGCGGCGCCTGCAAGCAGGCCGAAAGTCGTCCCAAGGTTTGCTCCGGCTACGGTATACGAGCCGCCGCCATCGGGATAAGCTTCAATCGTCTGGCGGTAGGAGAGAAAGACGATAGTCAACAACAGAATGATGATTGCAGTCAGCGGAAGCAGATAACGGCTACCGATCATGCCTAACGGAATTAGCAGGGTCAGCGCTGCTTCAGGCCCGTATGCCGCAGAACTAAGTGCATCGAGGCCAAAGACCGCTACCCCCGTCTTGGCTGAGATTTTCTGCCCATGCTCTTCTTCTGTTGCAATTGCCGATCCTACCAATCGGTCAATAAGAGGCATCGTGTGCGCCTTTGCCTTTACCTATTTGACTCCAAAACATTGAACTAAAAGCAGCAAGCATAGCTCTCGATCACCTGTCGTTGAATCGCTAATCTTATTCACACCTGCGCAAAGGAAATTACGATTCCACCGGCAACAATCAACGCTCCCCCGAGGAGAACCCTCAGTGAGGGTAGCTGTTTGAAGAAAATCCATGAGATCAACTGGGGAATGAGAAAGAGAATACGACATAAAGTCCGAGAAGCTGACCAAAGTCCCAGGGAGGAGCATTCACGGTCCAGCCATATCCGAAT
>Ga0193743_1000909_pt1 | contig 22868 bp, 20 predicted proteins | sample L2c2metaG_FD_143038 | JGI IMG/M metagenome (GOLD analysis project Ga0193743, IMG submission 143038) | Soil microbial communities from a riparian zone of the East river system, Colorado, United States - L2c2 | ecosystem: Environmental > Terrestrial > Soil > Riparian zone | place: USA: East River... | reverse complement strand
GTCTGCCTCTACCCCGTGCTCACCGGCTACAACGCCTTCCTCGACCGGCAGGGGCTGCTCGAACCCGCCGACGTCGCGATGGGCGCCGTGCTGCTGGTGCTGGTGGTCGAGGCCTGCCGGCGGACGACCGGCTGGGTGCTCCCGGTGGTCTGCCTGCTGTTCCTCGCCTACGGCTACTACGGCGGGCTGCTGCCGCAGAGCTGGTCGATCGCGCACGCCGGGCTCGACTTCGACCAGATCGTCGACGCGCTCTTCAACTCCGGCAGCGGCTTCTACGGCACCCCGCTCGATGTCGCCGCGTCCTACGTCGTGCTGTTCACCATCTACGGCGCCGTGCTCGACCTCTCCGGCGCCGGGCGGTTCTTCGTCGACCTGTCGGTGGCCGCGTTCCGCCGTTCGCGCAGCGCCGCCGGGCGCACCGCGGTGGCCTCCGGCTTCCTGCTCGGCACGGTGTCCGGCTCGGGCACCGCGACCGCGGTCAGCGTCGGCGCGGTGACCTGGCCGATCCTGCGCCGCGCCGGCTATCCGCCGGAACAGGCCGGCGGGATGCTCGCGGCTGCCGGCGTCGGCGCGATCCTGTCGCCGCCGACCCTGGGCGCGGCCGCGTTCATCGTCGCCGAATACCTCGACGTCTCCTACCTCGTCGTGCTCGGCTGGGCGATGATCCCCACGGTCCTCTACTACCTGGGCATCCTGCTCGCGGTCGAGATCGACGCCCGCCGGTTCCGGGTCCGCGCGGTCGACCTCGACGTCCCCTCGGCGTGGCGGCTGCTGGCCCGGTTCGGCTACCACTTCTCCTCGCTGGTCGCGATCGTCGTGCTGCTCGCCGTCGGGGTCACCGCGACCAGGGCGGTGGTCTACGCGACCGGGTTGGCGTTCCTGCTGTCCTTCCTGGACCGTCAGGCCTGGCTGACACCCCGCCGGCTGTTCGAGGCGCTCGCCACCGGCGTGCGCGGCGTGCTGCCGGTAGCGGCGGTCTGCGCGGCCGCGGGCATCATCACCGCGACCACCACCAAGACCGGCCTGGGCGCCCAACTCGCGTCGCTGCTGGTGCGCAGCGCCGACGCGCTGGCCGACAACCGCACAGCGGTGCTGGCGCTGACCGTGGTCTTCGCCGCGCTGGCGCTCTCCCTGCTCGGCCTCGCGGTGCCGGTCACCGCGTCGTTCATCATCGGCTGGGTGATCATCGGCCCGGCCCTGCTGACGCTCGACGTCTCGGCGCCGGCCGCGGCGATGTTCGTCTTCTACTACTCGGTGCTCTCCGAGGTCACCCCGCCGACCGCACTGGCCGCGGTGGGCGCGGCCGCGATCACCGGCGGGCGCACCGTAGCCACGATGTGGCAGGCGCTCAAATACGCGCTGCCGGCGTTCCTGGTGCCGGTCGCGTTCGTGCTCACCGACGCCGGCGAATACCTGCTGGCCCGCGGCCCCTGGCTCGGCATCGTCTGGACCACCGTGGCCGCGTGCGCGGCGGTCGCCGCGCTGGCGGTGGCGACCGGCGGCTGGCTGCTCGGCGTCGGCCGCGCCACCGCAGTCCCGCGGGTGCTGGCCGCGCTCGCCGGCCTGTTGCTGCTCTACCTGCACCCGGTGACCATCTCGGTGGCCGCGGTCCTGCTGCTGATCACCGCCGCGCTGGTCTGGTGGCACCGGCGGACGGCGGCCGACGGGCCCGGCGCCGCAGCCACCGACGCGGCACCTGCCCGCCGGTCACCCGCGCCGCGCCGATGGCGGCGGAGCACGGCGCCGGCAACCGAGACGTCCGCACCGTCTTCCATCGAAAAGGAGTCCACATGAGACGCTCGACCAGGATCTGGTCCGCCGCCCTCGTCGTCGGCCTCGGTGTCACGCTCGCCGGCTGCGGCGGCCGGCAGGACGTCGCCGGCACCGACACCGGCGGCGACGTGAGCTGCGAGGTCACCGACGAGACCCGGATCGGCATCGCCACCGGCAACTCGACCGGGGTCTACTTCGCGCTCGGCAACGCCTACGCGGCGCAGCTCTCCGATGCCACCGACGGGAAGATCAAGGGGACCGCCGCGGAGACCGGCGCGTCCGTGCAGAACATCCAGCAGTTGGTCAGCGGCACCTACCAGCTCGCCTTCTCGCTCGCCGACACGGCCGCCGACGCGGTGCAGGGCAAGGGCAGCTTCACCGGGCCGCAGCCGGTGCGGGCGCTGGCCCGGATCTACACCAACTACACCCAGGTGATCGCCCGCAAGGACGCCGGCATCACCACCGTCGCCGACATGCGCGGCAAAACGGTCTCCACCGGCTCACCCCGCTCCGGCACCGAGGTGATCGCCAACCGGCTGCTCCAGTCGGCCGGCCTCGACACCGCGAAGGACGTCAAGGCGCAGCGGCTCGACCTGCAGAAGACCGTCGACGGCATGAAGGACGGCTCGATCGACGCGCTGTTCTGGTCGGGCGGCCTGCCCACACCCGGCATCACCGACCTGTTCACCACCGCCAAGGACCAGGTGGCGTTCGTCGACATCAGCCCGCTGCTGCCGGAGATGAACAAGATCAGTCCGGCGTACGAGGCGGGCGCGGTCCCGGCCGCCACCTACGCCCTGCCGGCCGACGCCAAGACCATCGTCGTGCCGAACCTGTTGCTGGTGAAGGAAGACCTCGACGCCAACGTGGCGTGCGCCCTGACCAAGGCGCTCTTCGACCGCAAGCCACAACTCGAGCAGGCCAACGCGGCCGCCAAGGAGATCAGCCTCGACACCGCCCGCCAGACCGACCCGGTCGAGTTGCACCGCGGCGCCGACAAGGCCCTGACCGACCTCGGCGCTAAATAGAAGGTCCTGTCCGGTGGGTCAGTGCGAGGAGACGAAGCCGAAGACGCCGTCCGGGTCGTAGGCCCGGACGGCGTCGCGCAGCCGGTCGGCATTGGTGCCGAAATAGGCCCGGGTCGGGTTGTCGAGCGACGGGTCCGGGAAGTTCGGGTAGACGCCGCCGGTGCCGAATGGATGGGTGAGCTGCCACGAACGGTCGAGCCAGTCGCGTGCCGCGATCCGCTCGTCGGCGCCGGCGTCGGCGTCGACCGCCACGGCCTGCTTGAGCAGGAAGCGCTCGCGGCGGTGCGGGAACGCCGTCGCGGCCGGCGCGACCCGGTTGTAGGCACCGGCCCAGGGGGTGAAGTCGAGCTCGCGCTCCTCCCCGGCCCGCCGGTCGGTGGTCAGCAGCGCGATCAGCGCCGCCTGCGTGTCGCCGTCGAGCGGTTGGGCGAAGAACTCCGAACGGCTGTGCGCGTGCGCGTCCGGCCGGGGCGGCACGCCGTGCACGTCGAGTTCGGCCAGCAGCCGCTTGGTGTCGCGGTGTGGCGCCCGCTGGTGGGTCTGCGTCGCGGCCGGCTCGCCGACCCGGTCGACGAACTCCTCGAGCAGCGCGATGTCGGCCGCCTCGGTGCCGTGCGCAGCGCCGAAGAAGCTGGTCACCGGCATCAGCGCCGGGTCGGCGCTGGTCGACACGACCAGGCTGGCGGCCATCGTGTCGGGTGCCGCCGGCGCCCAGGTCTGCCAGGCCGCCAGCACGGCCGGGAGGTGCTCGGGCTCCCAGGTGAAGTGGAACGAGGTCATCGCCGGCGCCGGCACCGACGCGAAGACCAGCGAGGTGACCACGCCGATCGTGCCGTTGCCGCCGCCGCGCAGGGCCCAGAACAGCTCCGGCTCGAGCTCGTCGTCGCAGTCGACGATCCGGCCGTCGGCGAGCACCACCCGGGCCGCGCGCAGCGCGTCGCTGGTCAGCCCGTGTGCCCGGCCGAGCACGCCGAGCCCGCCGCCGAGGGTGAGCCCGGCGATGCCGACCGCCGGACCGCAACCGGCCGGGATCGTCACGCCGGCCGGTGCGAGCGCGTCGTAGATCGCGCCCAACTGGGCGCCGGCACCGACCCGCACCAAGCGCTGGCCATCGGCGGAACCGTTGCCGTTGCCGTCCAGGAAGGACACTCCGTCGATCCGGCTCAGGTCGAGCACCATGCCCTCGGTCGACGAGGTGCCCTCGAAGGAGTGCCCGCCGCCGCGGATCGCGGTCGGCATGCCGACCGACCGGGCGAAGGCGAGCGCGACCGCCACGTCGGCGTCGGCCGCGCACTGCACCACGGCCTGCGGGCGCACGTGGTGGAAGCGGGCGATGGCCGGCCGGCGGGCCGCCTCGTAGCCGGCATCAGCGGGCAGCACCACCTCACCCCTGATGTGGTTGCGCAACGCCGACCAGTCGGGCTCCACGGTCACCTCCGGATGCGGCGGCACATCAACTGAGCAGGGCCAGCGCGACCTTCACCGGTAGCTTATCGATGAGAGCATCGAAGGTGGTCTCGCCACGGCACCACCGCCGGAACATACGCCAACCAGGCGGGCTCGCCAAGACCGCGTGGAACGCCCAGGGGCGCTTGGTAAAAGTCGCCATCAACCGCCGCCCGGCCCTCATTTCGGCACCAAGCGCCGCGTCGATGGCACTCGAATAGCCGTCGAGGTCGCCGCTGCCGGCGTGCCGGCCGGCGATCGCGCCGGACCGGGTGGCGAAGCTGATCCCCTCGCGGGTCCACGGTTCGAGCAGGCCGGCGGCATCGCCGGCGACGATCACCCGGTCGCGGCGCAGCGGCGACTCCGGCGCCCGGACCCGGGTCAGGTGGCCGGAGTCTTCGATCGGCGTGATGCCGTCGAGCCCGAGCCGGCTGACGAACGACCGCAGATAACCGCGGGTCTGGTCGCCGCTGCCGCGCGCGGCGATGACGCCGACGGTCAGCACGTCGTCTTTGGGGAAGACCCAGCCGTAGGAGCCGGGGATCGGGCCCCAGTCGAGCAGCACCTTGCCGCGCCACTGTGGACGGAGCGCGGCCGGGGCCGGCAGCTCCACCTCGAGGCCGAGGTCGACCTGGCTGTAGTCGACGCCGACATGCCGCGCGGTGACCCCGGACGAGCCGTCGGCGCCGACCACGGTCGCCGCGCGCACCTCGGTGCCGTCGGCCAGGCGCAGGCGGCAGCCGTCGGGATCCTGCTCGATGCCCCGCACCCCGACGCCCTGGCGCACCTCGGCACCGGCGTCGGCCGCCGCGGCCCGCAGCCGGTCGTCGAACTCGCTGCGCCGCACCAACGCGAGCACCGGCCCGTCCTGCGTGGTGCGGACGAACTCGCGCCGCCCGTCGAGGGTGACCACCATCGTCGCGGTGTGGTCGGCGGCCGGGATCGCGATGCGGCTGTCGACCTGGCCGATGCTGGTGCCGATCAGGCCGCCGCCGCAGGTCTTGTAGCGCGGATGCACCGCCTTCTCCACGACCAGCGTGCGCGCGCCGGCCCGGGCCGCCTCATAGGCGGCGGAAAGCCCGGCCGGGCCGCCGCCCACGATTGCCACGTCCCATGCCGTCATGATCGAAAATTCTAGCCGGCCGTCGCGCGGGCGATCCGGGCACCGACCCGGCGCAGGTGGTCGACCAGCTCGGCCGGCTCGTGCACGGTGAAGTCGCAGCCCAGCCCGGCCAGCCGGAACGCCAACCAGTCGACCGTGTCGGCTGGGCTGGTCCAGCGGCAGGCGTCCCCGCCGAGCGGCTCCAGCGTGCCGGCGTGGTCGCCGAGCCGGGCGGCCGCCTGGCCGGCGCTGAGCTGGAGGGTGGCCACGGCCGCGTACACCGGCGCCAGGTCGTGCAGTTGGCTGGTGACGAACGCGGCGGCGTCGGCGCTGGGTAGCTCGCGCGCGGGCACGCGTACCCCCGTGGATTTGGTGTTGTCGATCCGGTCGGCGCGAAACGTGCGCCAGTCGTGCCGCTCGTTGTCGTAGGCGACCAGATACCAGCGGCGGTTGGTGACCACCAGGCGGTGCGGCTCGACCAGTCGCTGGGTGGCGATGCCGTCCTGGTCGCGGTAGTCGAAGTTGACCCGCTCGTTGCTGGCGGCCGCGGCGGCCAGCGCGGTGAGCTGCTCGGGGTCGACCAGCGCGGCCTCGGTCGGCGCGGTGGCCGTGGTCAGCACGCCGACCCGTTGCCGCAACCGGGTCGGCAACACCTGCTGGAGCTTGGCGAGCGCGCGCACCGAGGCGTCGGCGATGCCCGCGACCGGCTGCCGGGCGGTGGTGCGCAGCCCGACCGCGATGGCCACGGCCTCGTCGTCGTCGAGCAGCAGCGGTGGCATGGCCGCACCGGCCGAGAGGCGGTAGCCGCCGCCCGCGCCCATCGTGGCCTCGACGGGGTAGCCCAACTCGCGCAGCCGCTCGATGTCGCGCCGCACGGTGCGCTGGCTGACCCCGAGACGCTCGGCGAGCTCGCTTCCCGGCCATTCGCGCGGGGTCTGGAGCAGGGATAACAGCCGAAGTAGTCGACCTGGCGTGTCGGTCACGGCACTTATCATGCCCTATCAAGTAGGACTAATGCTGACCTACTTCGGCCGTAGCGTAGACAGCATGACCAACGTCGTACCTGAGGGTTATCACACAGTCACCCCATGGCTCATCAACCGTGAGGCCGGAAAACTCATCGACTTCCTCGTCACGGTCTTCGACGCCGTCGATCTCGGCCGGATGGAGGTCGACGGCGTCATCGGCCACGCCGAGGTACGGATCGGCGACTCGGTGGTGATGCTCTTCGACAGCCGCCCGCACTGGCCGGCCACGCCCGGGTTCCTGCGGCTCTACGTCGCCGACGACGCCGAGGTGCTGCGCCGCGCGGTCGGGCATGGCTCCACCGTGGTCACCGAGCCGACCGAACTGTTCTTCGGCGACCGGGTCAGCCGCTTCCGCGACCCGTTCGGCAACCTGTGGTGGATCCACCAGCACCTGCTCGACGTGACCCCGGCGCTCGCCGAGGAACGGCTGCGAGACCCGAAATTCGTCAAGGCGATGGCGTACGTCGCGGGCGCCGAGTTGATCGCACCGCCGACCACAGCGCCGCCCACTGCTCCGCACTGAGGTCGCGGGGCAGTACGTTCGGCGGCACCCGGTGCGTGCGGAGCCAGTCGCGCGCGACCGGTGCCGGCACGCCGGCCGAGCGCGTCAGGATCTCCCGCAGGCCGTGGCCGCGCCCGGTGAAGACGGTCTGCACGAACCGCTGGTAGGGATCGCGCTCGGCGACCAGCGGAACCAGCCGGCGGTGCACCACGAGCAGCCCGCCGTCGACCGTCGGCACCGGGCGGAAGGCGCGCTTGGACACTCGCGAGTGGACGGCGAACTCGAACCACGGCCAGACCCGGGCGGTGAGCAGGCTGGCACCGCCGATGCCGGCCCGGCGGCGGGCCACCTCCCACTGCACCAGCAGCACCGCGGTCTGCCAGTGCGGTGCGGCCAGCAGCCAGCGCAGCGTGGCGGTGGTGATGTGGAACGGCACGTTGCCGACCACCACCTCCGGTGCCCCGCGCAAGCGGTGGAACAGCACGTCTTCGTTGAGGACCGTGACGTGCGCGGGCGTCTGCTCGGCCAGGCGCTTGGCCCGGCGCGGGTCGAGCTCGACGGCGGTGATCGACCGACCGAGCCGGCTTAGCGGCCGGGTCAGCGCGCCGTCACCGGGGCCGATCTCCAGGATCGGGCCCTCGGTGGCGGCGACGATCCGCTCAATGTCGGCGATGATCGACCGGTCTACGAGGAAGTTCTGGCCCAGCTCGTGGCGAGACATGTGCGTGCTCCGCGGGTTTGGATTCGGAGCCGGGCAGCACTAAGAGCCGCACCGGCAGCGGACCGGACGGGCGGAGCTGAGAAAGGGAGTTTTCGGATCAGCTCGCCGCTAGGCGATGCGGATCCGGATGCACAAGTTGCCCATACGCCGAAACGTATCAGCGCGGGCAACCGGATTTCAGAGCACGCGCCGCAACCACTCCTCGACCCCGGCGATGTGCACGGTGGCCCAGGAGCGGGCCAGGTCGGGCTGGCGGCTGGAGATCGCCTCGACGATGGCCTGGTGCTGCTCGCGGGTGCGTGCGGCGGCACCCTCCTGGGTGAGCCCGCGCCAGATGCGGGCCCGCATGGTCGGCCCGGAGAGCCCCTCGACGAGCGAGGCGAGCACCGCGTTGTCGGCGCCGACCGCGATCTGCCGGTGAAACTCGATGTCGTTGGCGACCAGCGCCTCGATCGTCGGCTCGTCGCCCAGGTCGTCGAGCACGAGTTGGAGCTTGTGGACGTCGTCGTCGAGCATCCGCTCGGCGGCCAGGGCCGCCGCGGCCGGCTCCAGGATCCGGCGCACCTCGAAGAACTGGAGCACCGTGTCGTCGCGGTGGAAGTCGACGACGAAGCTGAGCGCGTCAAGCAGCAGGTTGGGTTCTAGGCTGGTGACGTAGGTGCCGTCGCCCTGCCGCACGTCGAGCACCCGGATCATCGAGAGCGCACGCACCGCCTCGCGCAGCGAGTTGCGCGACAGGCCCAGCCGCTCGGCGAGGTCGGCCTCCTTGGGCAGCCGAGCACCCGGGCCCAGCTCGCCGGACATGATCATGCCCTTGATCTTGTCGATCGCCTCGTCGGTCAGTGCCATCCGTCCACCCTCCGCGATGAAATCTACGCGGAAAGGCGGTAGACGCGGGTCGCCGTGTCGCCCAGGATGGCTGCCCGTTCGGTCGCGGGCAGCGCGCCGAGCGCGTCGAGCATCGCCGCACGCACCGCGCCGTAGCTGCCGGCCAGCAGGCAGACCGGCCAGTCCGAGCCGAGCATCAGCCGGTCGGGGCGCAAGAGCGCGACCGCCTCGGCCACGTAGGGCCGCAGGTCCTCGACGGTCCACCGGGCCCAGTCGGCCTCGGTGACCAGGCCGGACAGCTTCGCGGTCGCGTTCGGGCAGGCGGCCAGCGGCGCGATCGCGGCCCGCCACTCGGCGAAGCCCCCGGCGCTGATCCGCGGTTTGCCAAGGTGGTCGAGCACGAACCGGACGTCCGGCAGCGCGGCGGCGGCCCGGGCCGCCGAGGGAAGCTGGTCGACCCGCACCACGAGGTCGAACGCGAGCCCCGCCGCGCCGATGGTGGCCAGGCCGGCGCGTACGTCGGGGCGGTCCAGATAGTTCCGCTCTTCGCCCTGCACCTGGGCCCGGATCCCGACCAGCCGGTCGCCGCCGGGCAGGTCGCGATAGCCGGCGAGGGTCGCCGCGAGGTCCGCCGCGGCCGGGTCGGCCCAGGCCACCACCCCGGCGATCGCGGGCGTCGCGGCGGCGTGGCCGAGCAGCACCGCCGCCTCGGCCAGGTCACAGCGGCCGGCCTCGACCAGCACCGAGCGGGCCACCCCGGCGGCAGCGAGTTCGGCGGTGAGCATCTCGGGCGTGAAGGTGCGCCGGATCGGCGCCAGGTCGGGCTCGTCCAGCCAGGTGTAGCCGGCGCCGGCGGCCCACAGGTGGTGGTGCGCGTCGACCGTCACGCGACCGCCCGCGGGTCGAGCAGGCCGGCGTCGACCAGCGCGGACCACAGCCCGGCCGGCGGCGGCGTGCCGAACAGCGCGGCGTTCTGCCGCACCTGCTCGGGCGAGTCGGCGCCGACGATCACCGAGCGGACCAGCGGGTGGCTGCCGGCGAACGCGAGCGCGGCGGCCGGCAGCGTGGTGCCGTGCGCGGCGCACAGGTCGGCGATGGCGGCCGCGCGCTCCACCACGGCGGCCGGCGCCCGGCCGTATTCGTAGGGCAGGCCGGCGTGCGGCCGCTCGGTGGCCAGCAGCCCGCTGTTGAAGATGCCGGCGTTGAGCACTGCGGTGCCCCCCGCCGCGCAGGCCGGCAGGATCGCGTCGAGCGCGGGCTGCTCCAGCAGCGTGTAGCGGCCGGCGATGATGATCGCGTCCGGCCCGCACTCGGCGACGAACCGGGCCAGGAACGCGGCGTCCTTGGAGCCGCTGCCGATCGCGCCGACGATGCCCTCGTCACGCAGCTCGCGCAGCGCCGGGTAGCCCTCTTTGATGGCCTGGTCGGCGTGGTCCTCGGGGTCGTGCAGCAGCACCAGATCGACCCGGTCGAGCCCGAGCCGGTCGAGGCTCTCGTCGAGGCAGCGCCGCACCCCGTCCCGGCTGAAGTCCCAGACCCTCCGGTGCGTCGCCGGCACCGCGAAACCGCCGTCGTCGAGCCGGTCACCGCCGCCCGGCACCGGCTCGAGCTGGCGACCGACCTTGGTGCTCACGGTGTATTCGGCCCGCGGCCGCCCGGCCAGCGCGGCGCCCAGCCGGCGCTCGGACAGCCCGAGACCGTAGTGCGGCGCGGTGTCGAAGTAGCGGATCCCGGCGTCCCAGGCGGCGTCGACGGTCGCCGCCGCCCGCTCGTCGTCGATCTGGTGGTAGAGGTTGCCGATCGAGGCACACCCGAGCGCCAGGTTCACGCTCATGAGAGGGGCCGGAGCCGCAGGCCGTGCATGCCGCCGTCGACGTCGAGCACCGTGCCGGTGGTGGCGCTGGCCAGCGGGCTGGCCAGGAAGCCGATCGCGGCGGCCACCTCGTCGGCGGAGACCAGCCGGCCGCTGGGCTGGCGGGCCTTGAGCGCGGCGAGTTCGGCGTCGGGGTCGTCGGCCGCCGCGAGCAGCCGGCGCACCCACGGGGTGTCGGCGGTGCCGGGGGTGACGCAGTTGACCCGGATCCCCTCGCGCAGGTGATCGGCGGCCATCGCCAGGGTCAGCGACAGCACCGCGCCCTTGCTCGCGCTGTAGAGCGCGCGGTTGGGCAGGCCGGCGGTCGCGGCGATCGAGCAGGTGTTGACGATCGCGGCGTGGGCCGAGGCGCGCAGGTAGGGCAACGCCGCCCGGCTGACCCGGACCATGCCGACCACGTTGACGTCGAGCACCCGGTGCCAGTCGGCGTCGGAGTTGTCGGCCACCGTGCCGGCCGCGCCGACGCCGGCGTTGTTCACCACGATGTCGATGCCGCCGAGCTGCTCGGCCGCACTCTCGATGCCGGCGCGCACCGCGGCGTCGTCGGTTACGTCGCCGACGACACCGTGCAGGCCGGGTTCGAGGCCGTCGACCTTGAGGTCGAAGCACGCCACCCGGGCGCCCCGGGCGGCCAGGAACCGCGCGGTCGCCAGGCCGATGCCCGACCCGCCGCCGGTGACCACGGCCGCCAACCCGTCGAACTCACCCATCACTGCCTCCCGGTCCAGATCGGGCCATCAGGGTACGCGTAGTCGGAGAGCGTCTCCGGCCGCATGGTGGCGCTGAAGCCGGGCGCGACGGGTGCCACGTAGCGCCCGTCGCGGACCACCGCCGGGTCGACGAAATGCTCGTGCAGGTGGTCGGCGAACTCGATGACCCGGTTGTCCATCGTCCCGGAGACGGCGACAAAGTCGAACATCGACAGGTGCCGCACCAGCTCGCAGAGGCCGACCCCGCCCGCGTGCGGGCAGACCGGCTTGCCGAACTTGGCCGCCAGCAACAGGATCGCGATGTTCTCGTTGACCCCGGCCACCCGGGTGGCGTCGAGCTGCACATAGGACACCGCGTCCAACTGCAGCAACTGCTTGAACATCACCCGGTTCTGCACGTGCTCACCGGTGGCGACCGGCACCGGCGCTATGCCCCGGGCGATGGCCGCGTGCCCGACGATGTCGTCGGGGCTGGTCGGCTCCTCGACCCACCACGGGTCGAACGGGGCCAGCGCCGACACCCACTCGATCGCCTCGCTGACGTCCCACCGCTGGTTGGCGTCGACCGCGATCCGGAAGTCGGGGCCGCACACCTCGCGGGCGATCCGCAGCCGGCGCAGGTCGTCGGACAGGTCCGCGCCGACCTTGAGCTTGATCAGGGTGAAGCCGGCGTCGATCGCCTCCTGGCAGAGCCGGCGCAGCTTGGCGTCGTCGTAGCCGAGCCAGCCGGGTGTCGTCGTGTAGGCCGGGTAGCCGCTGGCCAGCAGCGTGTCGATCCGCTCCGCGCGACCCTTCTCGGCCGACCGCAGGATCTCCAGCGCTTCCTCGGGGGTCAGCGCGTCGGTCAGGTAGCGAAAGTCGACCAGGTCGACGAGCTGATCCGGGGTCAGGCCGGCCAGCAACTGCCAGAGCGGCAGCCCGGCCCGCTTGGCCTTGAGGTCCCACAGCGCGTTGACCACGGCCGAGATGGCCATGTGCATGACGCCCTTCTCCGGGCCCAGCCAGCGCAGCTGTGAGTCGTGCACCAGCTCGCGCCAGAACCCGCCCAGGTCGTCGAGCACCGCGTCGACGTCGCGCCCGACCAGGTAGGGACGCAGCGCGGCGATGCCGGCGGTCTGCACCTCGTTGCCGCGCCCGATGGTGAACGCGAACCCGTGCCCTTCCGGCGCGCCCGGCTGGTCGGTGCGCAGCACCACGTAGGCCGCCGAGTAGTCCGGGTCGGGGTTCATCGCGTCCGACCCGTCGAGTTCGAGCGAGGTCGGGAAGCGCACGTCGTAGGTGTCCAGCGACACAAAGTGGGGCATCGAGCCATCCCATACATCGGAGGTGTGACGAGAATAGCCACCGATGTCGCCCTGACGGGAGGGTGCTGAGCTGTGATTCATCCTATCTCAGCGCCGACGGCAGGTTCTCCAGCCGGCCGAGCCCGCGGGGCCTGACCCGGCGGGTGCCGGCCTCCCAGCCGGCGAAGTCGGCGCGGATCCCGAACACCCCGGCCAGGATCGCCTCCAGATCGGCGGCGCCGGGCCGCTCCGCGCCGGCGAGCAGGGCCGCCGCCAGGTCCGTGCGACCCAATCGGCACAGGGGGTATGCGACCGCGCCCGGCGGCTCCTCGCCAAGCTGCCGGCCGGCGAACTCGACGAGTTCGGTGCGCTGGCGGAGGTCGAGGAACTCCGGCATCTCGCCGGCAACGGCGAAGAAGGCGCCGGCCCAGTCATCGGGTGTCTCGCCGGCCTGGCGGGACACCGCGTGCCAGCGACCGCCGCCCGCATAGCGGCCGAGCACGTCGCGAGCCCGATCGGCCGCGGCTAGCTCGACCGCCGCGGCGCCGTCGGGCTCGCCGATCCGGCGCAGCAGCGCGGCGAAGGCCCGGGCCCGGCCAACCCGCGCGGCGTCGACCGCGACCGGACCGAGGTCGGCCGGGATGGCGGCAAGCGCGCGGAGCTGGTCGAGCACGGTGGCGCCGTCGGCCTTCTCGGCCAGCAGGTCAAGGTCGCCGGTCACCACCAGGTAGGACTCGATCCCGCGAAACGAGCCGGCGGCGCGGGCCAGCGCGACCAGCAGCCGGGCCCGGGTGCGCACCGGGTCGAGCAGGGCCGCGGCGCGCGGGCCGGCGTCGCCGCGGACCGCCTGCCAGGCAGCGACGTAGTAGCTGCGGGCGAGCCCGTCCGGCGCGTCGACGAGCGCCGGCAGGTGCCCGGAGAACGTGTCGTTGCCCGGCGTGAAGGCGGCCAGCCAACGGTCGCGCGGACCGTCCCACTGGCCGGCGACGAGATCGATCGACGGAACGCCATCCGGCACGAGGCGACCATAGTTATCGATACATCCGATGTCAACGGCCGTCGAGCCGGTGGGCCGCGGGGTTTATCCGCCGACGCGGAGTGATACATCCGACTACTGCGCCATCTACGACGCCCCGTAGTATTACTACTGGTCGTAGTAATAGGGGGGTTCGCATGGACGCGCTCGACGTCGCCCGGTGGCAGTTCGGTGTCACCACCGTCTACCACTTCCTCTTCGTGCCGCTGACCATCGGGCTCGGCCCGCTGGTCGCGACGTTCCAGACGCTGTGGCACCGCACCGGCAACCCGCGCTACCTGCGGCTGACCCACTTCTACGGCAAGTTGTTCCTGATCAACTTCGCGATGGGCGTGGTCACCGGCATCGTGCAGGAGTTCCAGTTCGGCATGAACTGGAGCGACTACTCGCGCTACGTCGGCGACGTCTTCGGCGCACCGCTGGCCATGGAGGCGCTCCTCGCGTTCTTCCTCGAGTCGACGTTCCTCGGCCTGTGGATCTTCGGCTGGCAGAAGCTGCCGAAGCGGATCCACCTCGCCACCATCTGGACCGCCGCGCTGGGCAGCATCCTGTCGATGTTCTTCATCCTGGCCGCGAACTCGTGGATGCAGAACCCGGTCGGCTACCGGATGAACCCCGACACCGGGCGGCCCGAACTCACCGACATCTGGGCGGTGCTCACCAACAAGGTCGCGCTGATCACCTTCCCGCACACGCTCGCCGCCGCGTTCATGGTGGCCGGCGCGCTGCTGGTCGCGGTCTCGATCTGGCACGTCACCCGCCGGCCCGGCACCGACACCGCCGAGCACCGGTTCGCGCTGCGCTTCGGCGCCTGGGTCACGCTGGTCGCGACCGCGGCCATCGTGTTCACCGGCGACATCCAAGGCAAGATCATGACCGAAGTGCAGCCGATGAAGATGGCGGCGGCCGAGGCGCTCTACCGCACCGAGGCGCCGGCGTCGTTCTCCGCCTTCACCATCGGGACGCTCGACGGCAGCCGCGAGGTCTTCGCCATCAAGCTGCCTTACCTGCTCTCCTTCCTGGCCACCGGCAACCCGACCGCCTCGGTGCAGGGCATCGACGACCTTCAGGCGCGGTACGCGGCCGAGTACGGCCCCGGCAGCTACGCGCCGATCGTGCCGGTGACCTACTGGAGCTTCCGGGTGATGGTCGGCCTGGGCCTCGCGGCGGGCGCCATCGCGCTGTTGGTGCTCTGGTCACAGCGACGCGGGCGGACGCCCAAGTCCCGCTGGCTGGTCCGCGCGGGCCTGGTGCTGCCGCTGCTGCCGCTCGGCGCGAGCACCGCGGGCTGGATCTTCACCGAGATGGGCCGGCAGCCCTGGATCGTGTTCGGCGAGTTGCTCACCCGCAACGGGGTGTCCAGAAGCGTGTCGCTGGCCGAGGTGCTCACCTCCTTCCTCGCCTTCACGCTGATCTACGCGCTGCTCGCGGTCATCGAGGGCCGGCTGCTGTTCCGCTACGCCCGGGCCGGGCTGCCGCCGGCCGAACCCGAACCCGACGAGCCTTCCGGCGACGAAGACGTGCCCGCCCTCGCCGGCGCCTACTAGACGGGAGACCACAGTGGACCTGACCACGTTCTGGTTCGGCGCGATCGCTTTCCTCTTCGTCGGCTACTTCGTGCTGGAGGGCTTCGACTTCGGCGTCGGCGTGCTGATGCGCACGTTCGGCCGCGACGACGCGGAGCGGCGCCTGCTGCTCGGCACCATCGGCCCGGTCTGGGACGGCAACGAGGTCTGGCTGATCACCGGGACCGGCGCCATGTTCGCGGCTTTCCCGCACTGGTACGCCAGCGTCTTCTCCGGTTTCTACCTGCCGATGCTGCTCATCCTGCTGGCGCTGATCGTGCGCGGGGTGGCCATCGAGTTCCGCGGGAAGCGCCCCGACCACGCCTGGCGGGCCCGCTGGGACCTGGCCATCCTGGTCGGCTCGTTGCTGCCGGCGCTGCTCTGGGGCCTGGTCTTCGCCAACATCGTGCGCGGGGTGCCGCTGGCCGCCGACCACGACTACGCCGGGGGCCTCACCGACCTGCTCAACCCGTTCGCGCTGCTCGGCGCGGTTACCTTCGGCGCGGTGTTCGTCCTACACGGCGCGGTGTTCGTGGCGCTCAAGACGACCGGCGAGGTGCGCGACCGGGCCAACCTGCTGGCTTCCCGGTTCGGCCCCGTCGCGGTCGCGCTGCTGCTCGGCTTCCTGGCCTGGATGCTGGTGGGCGTGCGGCGCGACCCGGTCGCCGTGGGGCTCGGCATCGCCGCGGCGGTCGCCGCCGTCGCCGCGCTGGCCGCCAACCGGCGCCGGCGGGAGGGCTGGGCGTTCGCCGGCACCGCGGCCGCGATCGGGCTCACCGTGGTCGCGCTGTTCACCGCGCTCTACCCCGCCGTGCTGCCGTCGACCGCCGACCCGGCCGGCACGCTGACGGTCGCCAACGCCGCTGCCAGCCCGTACCCGCTGAAGGTCATGACCTTGGTGGCCGGGGTGTTCCTCCCGCTGGTGCTGCTCTACCAGGGCTGGACCTACTGGGTCTTCCGCCGGCGTTTGGCTCCTTGAGGTCCTCAGCCACCAGGATGCTGGCGCATCCCGGTGCCTTCCGGTCATTAAGTCTCACACGATAGTGCCGCCCCCATCGACGACGATGGTGGCGCCGGTGATGTAGCCGGCGCCCGGCGAGGCGAGGAAGACCACCGTGGCGGCGAACTCCATCGGGTCGCCGGCGCGGCCGGCGGGCACCTGGGCGATCCGCTGCTCGTAGTAGCCGTCGGGGTATTGGTCGGTCATCTCCGACGGGAAGAAGCCCGGCGCGATCGCGTTGACCCGGATCCCCTTGCGGCCGGTCCACTGCGCGGCCAGGTCGCGGGTCAGGCCGAGCAGGCCGGCCTTGGCGCTGGAGTAGGCGGCCTGCGGCATCCCCGCCGAGACGAGCCCGAGCACGCTGGAGATGTTGATGATCGAGCCGCCGTCGGTCATGTGCTTCGCGGCGGCCTGCGCCATCCAGTAGGAGCCCATCAGGTTGATGTCGAGCACCGCCCGGTATTCCTCGGGGGTCTCCCGGGAAGCCGGCACGGCGGTGCCGATGCCGGCGTTGTTGACCAGGATGTCGAGCCGGCCGAAGCGTTCGACCGCCGCGGCGGCCAGCGCCCGGCAGGCGTCGGGGTCGGAGACGTCGGTGGGCACCGCGTGCGCCGTGCCGCCGGCCTGCTCCACCAGGGCGACCGTCTGGGCGAGTCGGTCGGCGCGGCGGCCGGCGACCACCACCTCGGCGCCCGCCTCGGCGAGCCCGACCGCGGTGGCCAGGCCGAGGCCACTCGAGGCGCCGGTGACGATCGCGACCTTCCCGTCGAGCCGGAACTGGTCGAGCACACCCATGTCGTTCCCTCCGTCAGCGAGGAGTCGGCAGCACGTTGAACGCGTCGTCGCCTTCCGGCGGTTCGTCACTCACCGTGGTGTCGTAGACCACCGCGTCAGGCGGCCCGTTGCGAGTCCATTTCACCATGCGGTCGACGGCGTCAGGCGGCCCCTCGAAGGCCGCTTCGACGGTGCCGTCGGCCAGATTGCGGACCCAGCCGGTGACGCCGGCCGCGCGTGCCTCGCGCCGGCAGGTGTCGCGGAAGAACACTCCCTGCACCCGCCCGGACACGACCACCCGACGTCTGATCATTGTTTTATTGTCGGACCCGCGGGATAGCTTTAGCGGCGATGGACGCCGATTCGTGGGACCGCAGATATGCCGAGGCCGACCTGGTCTGGAGCGCCGACCCCAACCAGTTCGTCGCCGCCGAGCTGGCCGACCTGCCGCCGGGCACGGCGGTCGACCTGGCCGCCGGCGAGGGCCGCAACGCGCTGTGGCTGGCCAGCCTGGGCTGGCGGGTGACCGCGGTCGACTTCTCAGCCGTGGCGCTCGACAAGGGCCGGCAGATCGCCGAGGCGCGCGGGCTCGACGTCGAGTGGGTGCACGCCGACCTCGCCGGCTACACCGCGCCGGCGGCCGACCTGGTGCTGATCGCCTACCTGCAGGTGCCGCCGGCGCTGTGGGAGCCGGTGCTGGCGCGGGCCGTCGCGGCGGTCGCGCCGGGCGGCACGCTGCTGCTGGTCGGGCACGACGCGACCAACCTCACCGAGGGCACCGGCGGCCCACAAGACCTCGAGCGGCTCTGGTCGGTCGACGGCATCGTCGCCGCGCTCGGTGACCTGCGGGTGCGCCGCGCCGAGCGAGTGCGCCGCCCGGTGGCCGGCAAGCCCGACGCGATCGACACCCTGGTGCGCGCGGAGCGGTCACCGGCATGACCGCGACCCCGGCCTCGATCAAGCGGATCTACTACGTCCTCACCGTCGGCAACACGCTCGCCGCGTCGCTGATCTGGGGCATCAACACGATCTTCCTGCTCGACGCCGGGCTCAACAACCTCGAGGCGTTCGCCGCCAACGCGTTCTTCACCGCCGGCATGGTGCTCTTCGAGGTGCCCACCGGCATCGTGGCCGACCTGCGCGGCCGGCGCGCCTCGTTCCTGCTCGGCACGCTCACGCTGGCAGTCACCACCGCGCTCTACGTGCTGCTCTGGCACCTCGAGGCACCGTTCTGGCAGTGGGCGGTGGTCTCCGCCCTGCTCGGCCTGGGCTTCACGTTCTTCTCCGGCGCCACCGAGGCCTGGCTGGTCGACGCGCTGACCGCGACCGGCTTCGACGGCCAACTCGACGCCGTCTTCGGCCGGGCCCAGGTGTTCTCCGGCGCGGCGATGCTGGCCGGCTCGGTCGGCGGCGGCTACCTGGCCCAGCTCACCAACCTCGGCGTCCCGTTCGTGGTCCGGGCCGGGGTGCTGGCGGTGATGTTCGTGGTGGCCGCGGTCGTGATGCGCGACATCGGCTTCACCCCCGACCGCGGCGGCCGCCCGCTCGCCGAGATCCGCCGCATCGTCACCGACTCGGTCGACTACGGCTTGCGCGTCCCGACCGTGCGCTACCTGATGCTGGCCGCACCGTTCATCGGCGGCGTCGGGGTCTACATCTTCTACGCGCTGCAGCCCTACCTGCTGGAGCTCTACGGCGACCCACACGCCTACGGCGTGGCCGGCCTGGTCGCCGCGATCCTGTCCGGTTCCCAGATCGCCGGCGGCTTCCTGACCACCTGGGTGCGCGGCCGGTTCCGCCGCCGCACCTCGGCCCTGATCGCGGCCCAGGTGTGCAGCGTCGTGGCGATCCTGCTGATCGGCCTGGTCGCCAACTTCTGGGTGGTGCTGGCCCTGATCGTGGTCTGGGGCCTGCTCAACTCGGCGACGATGCCGATCCGCCAGGCCTTCCTCAACGGCCTGATCCCGTCGCGCCAGCGAGCCACGATCCTGTCGTTCGACTCGTTGATGAGCTCGACCGGCGGCGTGGTCGCCCAACCCATCCTGGGCCGGGTCGCCGACGTCTGGAGCTACCCCGCGTCCTACGTCGTCAGCGGCGTCATCTCCGCCTTCGCCCTGCCGTTCCTGGCCCTGGCCCGCGCCCAACGCACCCCCACCGACACGGCGGTGACGGCCATCGGCTCCCCGCCGCCTGAAACTCCGGTACCCGACCAGCCCACCGCCACGGCCGACGCCGCCCGCCGCTAGACGAATAGTTTCAACGGAGTCCGGCCGACCACCATCGAGACGTCGTTGAACGGTGGCCGGTCGCGCCCTGACACCTACCCCGGCCCGGCCCGTTGCCGGCGCCGTTTCGGGGTGAAGGGCGAGCGATCGCAAAGCAAGGACTTAGGGCGCGGCGCTGGATCCTTGCGTTCACACGAGCGATGCCGGTCTGGTAGGTGCGGTGCGATCGGTGATCGTGTGCACCTGGTCGACACCGGCGAGGCCAGCCTGCTTGATCGTGTGCAGCTCATCGACAATCGGCGCGGCGTGTCGTGCAGATCTGGTGCACATGATCATGGCGATGGCCTTGTTTCGTGCAGATCTGCTGCACATGACCGAGGGATCCAGCCAAACCCGACCTTCCATCCATGGGCTGTGTGGCGCGGCGGGCGGGCACCGTACGCTATGCCGATGACCGAGCCCGTCGTGCTGGCCGCCGCGGGCGCGGCCTTGATTCTCGATGTCTCCGGCCCCGGCCTGCCCCGCGTGGTGCACTGGGGCGCCGACCCCGGGCCGCTCGACGCCGCCGACCTGCGCGCGCTGGTCACGGCCGCCGGTGGGGACGTCGCGTCCGCCGTCGACGGGCCGATCCAGCCGGTGGGCAGCATGCCGTTGTTGCCGACCCAGTGGGACGGCTGGGCAGGGCGGCCCGGTGTCACCGGCGACCGGGCCGGGCGCTGGCCCTATCTGCGGCTCGCCCGCGACGGTGCGGCGCAGGTGACCGGCGACGCGGTGGTCACCGAAGCGCTCGATGAGACGGCCGGCGTGCGGCTGCGCGCCGAGATCCGGCTCGACCCGCACGGCGTGCTCCAAGTCCGGCACACGCTGACCAACACTGGCGCCGACGAGTTCAGCGTCGCCGCGCTGCGGACCCTGCTGCCGCTGCCGGACCGGGCCACCGAGGTGCTCGACTTCACCGGGCGCTGGGGGCTGGAGCGGATCCCGCAGCGCCGGCCGCTCGGCAACGGCACGCACGCGCGGGAGAGCCGCCGCGGCCGCACTGGGCACGACGCGACGCCGCTGCTGATCGCCGGCACCGACGGGTTCGGCTTCGCCGCCGGCGAGGTCTGGACGGTCCACATCGGATGGAGCGGTGGTCACGAGGAATACGCCGAGCGGATTGCCGGCGCCACGGCCGTGCTGGGCGGCGGCGAGCTGCTGGAGCCCGGCGAGGTGCGGCTCGGACCGGGCGAGAGCTACGCCACCCCCACCGCCTACTTCGCCTGGTCCGACCGGGGGCTCGACGGGTTGAGCGACCGGCTGCACCGGATGGTCCGCGATCGCCCGAGCCACCCGCGGAGCCCGCGCCCGCTGACCCTCAACGTCTGGGAAGCCGTCTACTTCGACCACGACCTCGATCGGCTCACCGCGCTCGCCGACCTCGCCGCCCGGGTTGGTGTGGAGCGGTTCGTGCTCGACGACGGCTGGTTCCCGGGCCGCCGCGACGACACCGCGGGGCTCGGTGACTGGGTCGTCGACCCGGCGGTCTGGCCCGAGGGCCTGCACCCGTTGGTCGACCACGTGCGCGCCCGCGGCATGCTGTTCGGGCTCTGGTTCGAGCCGGAGATGGTCAACCCGGATTCCGACCTCGCCCGCGCGCACCCGGAGTGGATCCTCGCCACGAAGGGACGGTTGCCCCGGCCCTCCCGGCACCAGCAGGTGCTCGACGTGGCCCGGCCGGAGGTCGCCGACTATCTGTTCGACCGGATCGACACGCTGGTCACCGAATACCGGCTCGACTATCTCAAGTGGGACCACAACCGCGACCTGCTTGAGGCGGCCCGCGACGGCGTCGCCGGGGTGCACCGGCAGACCGCCGCTGTCTATCGGCTGCTCGACCGGCTCCGCGAGGCCCACACCGGCCTGGAGATCGAGTCGTGCGCGTCCGGTGGCGGCCGGGTCGACCTCGGCATCCTGGCCCGCACCGACCGGGTGTGGACCTCCGACTCCAACGACGCCCTCGACCGGCAGCAGATCCAGCGCTGGACCGGGCTGTTGCTGCCGCCGGAGCTGATGGGCAGCCACGTCGGCCCGAGCCCGGCGCACACCACCGGACGCAGCGCCGGCCTGGCCTTCCGCTGCGCCACCGCGCTGTTCGGGCACGCCGGCATCGAGTGGGACATCAGCACCTGCACCGACGCCGAGCTCGAGCAGATCACCGAGTGGGCCACCCTCTACAAGCGGCTGCGCGGCACCCTCCACAGTGGTCGGCCAGCGCACGGCGACGTCGACGGCGTGGTCACCGACGACGCCGCGGTCTTCGTCTACGCGCAACTCGACAACCCGGCCGAACTGCGCCCGCGCCGGATCAGGCTGCCCGGCCTCGCTGCCGACGTCCGCTACGACGTGACCCGCTGCTGGGGTGCGGAGGCCGGCGGCGCGACCGCCACCGGCCGCGCCCTCGCCACCGTCGGCATCCAGGTGCCGCCGCTGCGCCCCGAGCAGGCCATCGTCTTCGAAGTAAGGCCTAGTCAGTAAGTCCGGTGCCGACGCCGCGTTCCGCATTAGGTCCGCGGCAACTCGCTCCCAACCCGAAATCCCACCGGCAACGGCCCAGGCCGAGTAGGTGCCTCTCAGGGCGTACATGTTCTTTCATGTACGTACATGAAAGAACATGTATGCCCGAACCGCCTAGCCCCTGAGATAGGCCAGCACGGCCAGGACGCGGCGGTGGTCGTCGGCGGCCGGCGGCAGGTCGAGCTTGAGCAGGATGCTCGCGATGTGCTTGGCAACCGCCGCCTCGGAGACGACCAGCGCCCGTGCGATCGCCGCGTTGGAGCGGCCCTCGGCGATCAGGCCGAGCACCTCCCGCTCCCGCGGCGTCAACCGGGTCAGCGGACCACGGCGCCGGCCGAGGAGCTGTGCGACCACCTCGGGGTCGACCGCCGCGCCGCCGGCCGCGACCCGGACCAGCGCGTCCATGAACTCCTCGACCCGGCCCACCCGGTGCTTGAGCAGATAGCCGACGCCCCGGCCGCCGCCGCTGTCGAGCAGTTCGGCCGCGTACGTCGGCTGCACGTATTGACTGAGCACCAGCACCGGCAGGCCCGGGTAGGCGGCCCGCAGCGCGACCGCCGCCCGCAGCCCCTCGTCGGTGAAGCCGGGCGGCATCCGCACGTCGGTCAGCACCACGTCGGGCCGGTCGTGCGCGACGGCCGCGGTCAGCGCAGCGGCATCGCCGACCGCGGCGACGACCTGGTGGCCGAACCGCTCGACGATCCCGACCAGGCCCTCGCGCAGCAGCACCGCGTCTTCGGCGACGACTATCCGGAGCACGGCAGCTCCGCCCGCACCAGCGTCGGACCGCCCGGCGGGCTGGACAGCAGCAGCCGCCCGCCGGCCGCCGCGACCCGGTCGGCCAGCCCGGCCAGGCCCGTCCCGCCGGCCAGGTCGGCACCGCCGGCGCCGTCGTCGCGTACCTCCAGCACCAGGGTGTCAACATGCAACCGGGCATGCACGGTCGCGCTGGTCGCGCCGCTGTGCCGGGCCACGTTGGTCAGCGCCTCGCTGACCACGAAGTGCGCGGTCACTTCGACCGGTGGCGGCAGCCGCCGGGGCAGCTCGACGTCGACCACCACCGGCACCGGTGACCGGTCGGCCAGGTCGGTGACCGACGCCGGCAGGCCACGGTCGGTCAACACCTGCGGGTGTACGCCGCGGATCAGCTCACGCAGCTCGGCGTGCACCCGCTCGGCCTCGTCCTGCGCCGCCGTCAGGTGCTTGGCGGCCGTCGAGTCATCGGGCACCTCGAGCCGGGCCAGCCCGATCGCCATGCTCAGGGCGACCAGCCGCTGCTGCGCGCCGTCGTGCAGGTCGCGCTCGATCCGCCGGCGCTCGACGTCGAACGCGTCGACCAGCCGGGCCCGGGACCGGCTCACCTCGACGAGCTGGGCGCCGAGCTCGGCGTCGCGTGGCGCGAGGATGGCCCGGGCCAG
>Ga0193743_1000908_pt1 | contig 22871 bp, 19 predicted proteins | sample L2c2metaG_FD_143038 | JGI IMG/M metagenome (GOLD analysis project Ga0193743, IMG submission 143038) | Soil microbial communities from a riparian zone of the East river system, Colorado, United States - L2c2 | ecosystem: Environmental > Terrestrial > Soil > Riparian zone | place: USA: East River... | reverse complement strand
CATGCGTTCAACGGTTACGACCGAGTAGCAAGATACTGATGCACCATTGAGACGGCCATTGCCCCCTCTCCGACGGCAGTCGCGCAGCGCTTGATCGAATTGTGACGCACGTCACCAGCCGCGAAGAGTCCGCTGAGGTTGGTTTCGAGGAAAAATGGCGGACGTTTCAATTTCCAATGAGCTTTATCGTCGATACGTAGATCCGGACCGGTGAGAATGTATCCAGAGGCGTCCAATTGCAGTATTCCAGGAGGAACCCAGTCGGTCCTTGGGCTTCCACCAATGCAAAGGAACAGGAAACTCGTGGCGGCTTTGTACATTTCATTTTTCGTCGTATCGCGGTAGGAGATCTCCTCCAGGTGGCCATCCCCTTGGAGATCCGTAAGTTCGCATCCAGTCAGAATGCGCACGTTGCTCGCCTTTCGAAGACGATCCAGCAGATACTCAGACAACGTGTTTCTAAGCGATGATCCTCGAACAAGCAACGTGACTTCTTTTGCGTATTGAGCGAAATGAAGGACCGCCTGACCTGCGGAATTTCCGCCGCCTACAACAAACACGTGTCCGGTAACCAAAGCCGCCTCGCTGGCACCGGCTCCATAGTAGACACCCTTGTTTAGAAATGCTTCTTCATTTGGCAGATTCAATCTCCGATACTCGACTCCCGTTGCACAGATCGCGGCGTGTGAGACAACCCTCTCACCACTTGCCAATATTCCGACTGCGCGCCGATCCTCAACGGCACCTGCAACACACTCCTCAGTGACGATGATTTCCGCTCCGAAGCGTTCAGCCTGGAGACGAGCTCTACGTGCCAACTCCCATCCGCTGATTCCGTCTGTAAACCCGAGATAGTTTTCAATTCGGGATGTGCTCGCAGCCTGCCCTCCGACTGCAAGCCTTTCAATCAGTATGGTTCGCAGTCCCTCAGAAGCTCCATAAACTGCTGCGCTTAAACCAGCCGGACCCGCGCCATAAATTGCCAAGTCATACTCGGGGAGTTTCGGACTCTTGAACCATTCGAGGGCGTGAGCAAGTTCTTGAAGAGATGGTCGGTACAGTACTGTTCCTTGCGGCAGAATACAAACAGGCAGTTGATCTTCGGCAAGTTGCTGACCCATGAACACATTTGCCGAATCGTTATTCCCAAGCTCAATCCACTCGAAGCGACAACCGCTTCGCTGTAAGAAGTCGCGCAGGCGATATCCGTCCACCGAGTTTGCCGCTCCCACGATCTTGACCGTAATTTCCTTCAACGTGTAGACCTCGGTTCAATGTTAGTACGTTGGCGCAGAGATCTCGATTGTCAAAACAAAGCCTAAACGAACCTCGTTTGCGAAAGTGGAAACCAGATCAACTGATCCGACGATAAAGATCAGATTCAGTACATTGTATTAGGCCTATCTCCTCCACCATTCGGATACTTCATCAGGGCGCCAGATGTTGCTCTATGGGGTAACTTCCGACAAACGCGTTTGTCAGGACCTATCGCACAGACCCCTTGGAGGTGTAAATGCCTTAGGGTTCCGATTCCTTAAGAGCGATACCTGAACCAGGTCTTGCTCATTTCCTTTCCCCGCTCGTCGGCAATGGGACCCACCCCGGAATCTTCTTTTTGGTGTACCTTTGCCAGTCTAGCGGCGGCCGACGCCTGTTCTCCCTTTTCAGAAAATTGGCTAGATGGATGAACCACTGATGGAAAACGCTGGCAAAGGCCACGTCTTCCGTTCCGGCTTTTGCGCCGGGTGTGATCATTCCTCGGCCCACGACCAGAATGCGGTCAAGGGCAGTCACCGGGGAGGCGCATTCTTTTGCGGCGGCTTGGACTCTTACCCACTCATTCGCCTCCCGAACTTCAACGCCCTAGGCGTCCGCACGGCTGCAACTTTTGGGCCAATTGCAGTCCCTAAGTTCTTATGTGGGTATAGGTACCCATGTTGCCAAAGTGATTGATGAGCGAGAATCTAACGGCTGCTTTATTGTAGGCCGAATTGATCGTTCGGGAGGCAGGCTATTCCGTATCTCCTATACGTATCGTCAGTCCCTCGAATTGTCGAAGTGATAAGAAGCAACCTGGCGGCACAGAAAAATGGTTAGGCTGCTGCCTCTTGCGGGTCTCTCTCGCGAGAGCTCTACAGGCAATCAGGTAATTGACTAAACCGATGTCGTTAAAAAAGAAGGCTTCCCCAAGGATGCAAAAGCCACCGGTAATTTTCGAAGGGAATCCTCTGGCCATGTGGATTTATGATCTTGAGTTCCTTCGTCTCCTAGAGGTCAACGAGAGTGCCCAGCCTCAATTATGGTATACGCGTGAGGAATTTCTCATTTTAACGGTAAATGATCTTCGTGATCCCCAAGAGAGCGCTCCTGTTCAACCAATCCTCATATCGACATGACAGATCCGGATATAGTCTGCGTTCATCGCAAGAAAGATGGAACGAGGATCTATGTAAAGGTTCGCGGCAACAATGTGCCTTACGACGGGTGAGAGGGAAGATTCGTGGTCGCTGAAGATGTCACGGAACACCGTCATGTACATGCACAACTTTTCCAGTTAGCCCATCATGATCCCCTTACCGGATTGCCCAATCGGGTTCTGCTCGAACAACGGATGGGCGACGGGCTTGCCGCGGCTGGGCAACGAGGACAACGCGCAGCGATCATCTGTCTCGATCTGGACCTATTTAAACAAATAAATGACTGGTATGGACATGCGGCTGGAGATGAGTGTCTCAAACAGCTGGCAAGCTTACTGACCCGAAGACTACGCGGAATGGACCCTGTTGCTCGTACGGGAGGAGAAGAATTCACTATCGTTTTAGGTGAAGTAGACAGCGTTGCTTCAGCGGAGATAGTCGCAAAGGTGTTGATACAGGCTTCTTTCGAAGCCGATTGAGATTGAAAGTCACAAGATTGTTCTTGGTGCCAGCATAGGAGTAGCTGTCTATCCAGATCACGGGGATTGGCGTTGCTGAACTCTGGAGGAGCGAGGGCTTCCAACTGCATTATCAGCTCCAGTACTATCTCAGTCGCGAGATACGGGGTATGGAGGCTCTGTTGCGTCTGCCCAGCCTGAAGGAAGCCGTTGTCAGCCCAGATCGGTTTATCGCGATTGCTGAAGAGCGCGGGATGGTCCCCTCTCTAGGGAAGTTGGTGCTGGAGAAAGCATGTCGACAATTAAAAATATGGAACTCGCGACGTGATGTTCCTGTCCGCATCGCCGTGAACATCTCACCCTTGCACCTGATGCGATCCGATTTTGTCAGCGAGGTTCAAGAAGTTATCTCGGAGTCGGGCATAGAACCTAGTTGGCTGGAGATGGAGATTACGGAGCGGGTCGTCTTGAACATTAATGAGATCGCGCCGCGAATGACGGAGCTGGCAGATATGGGCATCCGCTTCGCCGTCGATGATTTTGGTACGGGATATTCTTCCTTGCAACACCTTCATCGCCTGCCTATCTCAACTCTAAAAATAGACTGTTCTTTCATTCAGCAACTCTGCGAATCCAGCCGCAGCAGCTATTCGCTCGTAAAATCCATCATCGCAATGGGGCATAGCCTCCAAATGGAAGTCGTAGCGGAAGGGGTCGAACATGAAGACCAGATGCAGGTACTTCAAGACCTTGACTGTGACTGCATACAAGGCTTTCTGTTGTCACAACCTTCATCCCCTGAGACGGTAGAAGCGTTACTTAAATAGAACGCGAACATCACTCAACTAATCCCTTGAGATGTAATCTTTACTTCGCTGCGCTGCCGAATAATCCGCCTACGCCTCGGTGAGGAAGCGCCCGAGCACGGGCAGCTTCAGGTTGTGCTCCTTAGCAGGGGTGACGCATTCCGGCTTCATCCCGTCGAGCGACATCATAGGACGTAAGTTTTTGCGCAACGAGGTTCGCAGTGCAAGGAAGCAGTACTGTTAGGGCAACCGCGCCTTTTCGCATCGCAACTGGCTCCTATAGACGTGACGGTCACATCTGTGTTCTCTTCATGGAGCATCCCTTTTGCTATCAGGGCCCTATTCAGCAGCGGGCTCAATGAACATCTTGTCTATAGCGGATGTGATTGCTTGCCTAAAATCTTCGATAGAACATGCGTAGGTCGGAGCCGGACCGCTGCATCCCGGTACAAAGATGGGGGAGATCGAAGGCGCATTTTGCGCGGTGAGGGGTTGCAGGTAGCGCATCTGATCCAGAGTCTGACTGATGTAGAGTATCTGGACACTGTTCCTGCCTGTGCTGCGGCTTCTGTGAACCTCAAATACCAGGCCGCTTCCCGGCGGCGTTGCATTAAAGGTCTGATCCTGGAGCAGCCAGTCCAAGCGCAGCAGACCGCCAAGCCAGCTTAGATTGCCGTCGTGCGCATCCAGGAGGAAGAAGTGATCGGTCGGAGTGCCAAGCTCGCCCGGCGCCAACTTATCCGAAGCTGAAGCGTCCACCGTGGCGCGGATGCGGTCGGCAAGGTTGGATTCGACCACCTGCGTGGAGTACGGCGTGCGCAGCATGAAGTCGTGGTAGCGGGTGTTCATCTCCATCAACTGATCGAGGTCGGCACGGGTGATGCGGCCCCATCCGACCTGTTCCATCGGCATGCCTTCCGTGTACTCGAGAAGGAAGTGTTCAGCGAAGTCCGCACCCAGGGTGACGGGGTTTTCTTCGCGTGCATTGCGCGGCATGGCTTTGCCGTCTTTCACTCGCACAGTGCGGAAGTCTGGCTTGCTCGTGTCGCAGTCCGCGCCAGCAGTGCAGTCGTGCATCACGTGATACATCATGGCCATCGGCACGGCGAAGGCATGGACGTACCAGTCGGGATTGTTCGCCATGCGGCCATCTGTCGCGTCTGTCATCCTCTGCTTGTCGACCGCTGTACCGGTGGCTCCGGAGAAGAGGCGGTTGCGCCGACCGGCCGGTGCCTGATGCACCTGGATAGTGCAGTCGGGCGCCAATCCGTCGAGCATGGCCTTGGCAGAAGCGATGGTGCGCTGTGTGGTATTGGCCTCAGCGTAGATGCCACGCTGGTCGCACGGTGTTCCTTCCAGCAAGGAGGCATATCGTGTCCGATACCACTCGCCTAAAAGGTTGAGTGCCTTCGTGCCGTGTGGTGTCAACACTCCCTCTGCCACGGGCCACGAGGGCCACGGCTGCGCGTTGTATGAGCTGGTACGGATCTCACTCTCGATCGGAGCTCGCACACCGTGGCGGACGAGAAGGATGACGCTGCGCAGTTCATCGTCAGTTGATGCATCAGTCTGCGCAACTGCATGTTCTGAAGCGCATGCGCAAGCTGTAAACAGCAGGATGGACGTGATGCGGGGGATGGACCTGGCAGTGGATCTCTTCATTTCTGGAAGCTCCCTTCGCGGGAGTCTACAGGCAGGGCAGCAGACCTTCGACTGCCCTGCCTGTGTTGTTTATTTTGTGGAGAAATTCGTCGCCGATGGCCGCAGCGGCTCTGAGTTCTGTTGCAGCAATGGTGCCAGTACCTCGTACTGATCGGTTGCGATGAAGTTCACACCCGCGGCGATGGCGCCCTTCATGCGCAAAATCGCTGCATCGAGGGAGCCGAAGTTATAGCCCTGTCCCCAGCCGTTCTTCTCGACTGGTTCGGTTGGATCGAAGCCGTCGATGGTATAGAAACGAATCCAGTAGCCGAGTGCGTGCGCGTGGTCGGCCAGCGCGCGCAGGCGTGCCTGGTCTGCAGGTGCCCAGTCACCTGCCTTGTGCTGACCACCTTCTTCCACGGCAGCCCATGAGTTATTGGACCAGCGACGGTAGTTGGTTGCGGGCTCCGTCAGCATCTGCTCCGGTGCGGCGGTCGCCTCCCAGTGCATGCGCTCGGCGGCTGTTTGACCTGCGGGTGCATGCGTGGAGTGGGCCGAGCCGAAGAGCAGGAGCTTGCCGCCAACAGGCACGGCATCATTGAAGACCTTTGCCTGCTCGTCCGAATCTTCCGTGATCGCGAGGATGGGCTTGCGATCGATGGGTGAGAGCTTCTGCGGATTGTCCGTCTGCATCGCAGTGGAGAGCCACGGCTGATACTCGTTCAACAGGTCCCAGACGGCATGCAGAAGCGCAGGCTGGTTGTCCTTGAAGTCGAAGTGGAGCACAACAAGTGGCCAGGTGTTCTGCTTGTTTTCCTTGATGGCCTTCTCGATAGTCGGCCGGACCTGCTCAAAAAAATACTCTCGCAGCGTCGGTTCCTGACCGGTGGGATGTGGCGTGTGAGAGACGACGACGCGACCTTTGCCTGTCGCGGGATCGACATACCACGCCAGGTCCTGCTCGATGGACACTGGATAGCCGGAAGATAGAGCACGGTACACGCGGTCGTTCCAGTGACCCTGGTAGGGATAGCAATTGTGCGCATCCAGCAGTGGACGGTTGCCATTGAGAAAGTTCAGATCGGCCTTTTGTGCGTGCGCGATGCCAACAGTTGCGCTTAGAAGAAGTGAGGCGAGGTGGAGAACACTCTTACGAGTCATGCGAAGCTCCGGGTGACAAGCAATCTGGCGATAATGCCGTTGCGCACGCCGCGTGAGATCGCGGCGTGCGCAACGGGCTTTCTTTGATTAGAACGATAGCCGAAGGGCGAACTGCATAATGCGCGGGTCGCCAGCGAGCGAAGTAATGGTGCCAACGCTGCTGGAGGTAAGCGATGCGCTGGGTTGCGCAAACAGAGTGGAGTTTGTCAGGTTGAAGACTTCCCAGCGGAACTGCAGCTTTGTGCGCTCGGTGATGCCGAAGTCGCGCATTAATCCGAAATCGAAGACACGGGTGTGCGGTCCGCGAAGCGTGTTGAGGCCGTTGTTGCCGGAGGCTACACCCGCTTGCGGCAGAGCGTAGGCATCCGCAGTGCCTGGCGCCAGTGTCTGGCAGTTCTTGTTGGCAGAGTAATAGAACCAGCACTTTACGTTGCCCACGATCTTCGGCGTTCCGACAAGATTGGGAAGTGCGGTGCCGTTGCCGTTGATGTCAATCGCAGTATTATAGTTGCCGCCAAGCGATACGGTAAAGGGCAGACCGGTGGAGTAACTATATACACCCGACGTACGCCATCCGCTCAGCAGCGCCGATCCGATGCCATTGTTGATCAGCGCCTTGCCATGCCCGAAGGGCAGTTCGTACACATAGGACGCCACAAAGTGGTTGGGGACGTCGGACCCGCTAAGCGCGTCGACGAAAGTGGTGGTGTAGCTGGTCGAAGTTGCCTTGGAGTGCGTGTACGCGAGCTGTAGCGTCAATCCGTGCGTGGAACGCCGCTGCAAACCGACCTCAAGACCTGAGTAGTGCCCCATGCCGACTGCGTGCGAGAACTCCAGGTAACCGAAGTTCGGGTAAGGCTGGATCTTGGTGTTGGGCAAATACTGGTTCAGGTCGTTGATAACATCCAGGCTGCTCGACCGCGTTCCGACGTAGTCGGCGGTCAGTATCATTTGGCCGGGCAGTTCGCGCTGAAAACCGACGCTCCATGCCTGCGTCTTAGGGGTAGGTGAGTCGTACTGCATTGCATGAATATGCGTTAGCGAGTAGTTCACATTATTGGGGTCCAGCAGGCCATTTGGGAAGCCGTTCTTCAGTAGAAAGGCTGGATTGTTACCGCTGGCGTTGAGTGTTGTCGAAAGTAGGAACGGCGGATTCAACGCAAGCTGGTCTTCACTTCCGGCACGCTTGAACAAAAGGTAGTAGAGACCATAACCACCACGCAGAACCGTCTTATCTCCGAGAGCGTAGGAAAGACCCACACGAGGCGCAAAGTTGGTGGTGTTCACTTGAACCACTGAGCGGTCCTCGATAGAACCGGCCTTTGCGCTGATGAGCGACCCGCTGCCGTCCGGGTTGAAGTTAGCGAGCTGATTCTTCGCAGAGTAGGGCGGAGTGGCGAAGTCGTACCGGAGGCCGAGATTCGCGGTCAGCCGTCGCGTGATCTTCCAGTCGTCCTGCACGAAGCCCGATGTCATCCAGAGGCGCTGGTCGACGAAGTAGACGTTCGACAACGAGCCCTGGAAGACATATCCAGTGAGGCCGTCAGCATAGGGATTTCCGGTAAAACTGCCGTTGAAAGTGAGACCGCCGTTCGATCCGGACTCGTCCTTATAGAGGTTGCGCATAGGCAGACGGATGTCGACGCCGGTGCGGATGAAATGGGCTCCGTGCGTGATGGAGAGCGTATCGGTGTACTGCCACTGCTGCGGCACCTGCTGCTTCGGAAGGAAGCCGGGTGACCCGATGAACGTGAGGCCGGTATACTGAGTCAGGCCGATGCCACCCTGTGTCGCCGGATTGTTCGGCACACCGGGAATATAGTCCGAGTTATTGTTCATGCCGAAGGGTTGCTGCTGGTCTGTAGCGAAGTTCCGTACGAATCCGAGACGGAAATCGTTCGTCATGCGCGGGCTCAGGATGTGGGTCCAGCCCAGAACCGCGGCCCACGACTTTAGTGAAGAGTTACCCCACGAAGATGTGCTACTCCCGTCCGCGATGCCACCAAAGTACCCGGGCACATCGCGCTGGCGGCTGGACGAGGTGTATCGCGCGAAGAAGGAGTTGTTACTGTTAGGGGCGTAGTCCGCGCGCGCGTCGTAGCTGTTGTTGTCGTCCAGCAGTGAACCCGTGCGCGCATAGTTATTTACCGTGCCGGGCAGGTTTGCGATTGGGAAGGCGTTAAGGATCTTCTGACCATAGGGATCGATGAGATTGGAAGGCACTTTATTGTCAGGAAAGGGAATTCCCGTGACCGGATCCTTGATAATCGCATACGTAACTTCGTTCGCAGCGGCAGCCGCTGGGCTGAAGTCACCAGTGCGTTCGTTCGCCAGTGGCACGGTGCTGAGTCTCGTGATGCCCTGGCGAATGCGCGTGCCCTCGTAGTTGAAGAAGCCGAAGAGCTTGCCGCGAAGGATGGGCCCTCCGAAGTTACCGCCAAACTGGTTCTGGATCTCCTTAGGCTTCGCCAGGCCGGATTGGTTGGAGAAGTAGTCATTGGCATCGAAGACGCGGTTTCGCAGGTATTCAAAGAGCAGACCGTGGAACTGATCGGTACCGCCCTTGGTTGTCACGTCGATGACGGCACCAGGGCTACGGCCGTAGGCGGCAGTGTAAGCGTTGCTGATGAGTTTGAATTCGCCGATCACATCGACGGACGGGCGTGCGGCAGAGGCGGACAGTTCCTGCAGGTTCTCGGAGAAGGTGTTGTTATCAATGCCGTCGAGGATGTAATTGTTCTGCTCGTTGCCGATGCCGTGGATGACGAAGAGGCCTGTAGAACCGGAGGTGCTGCTGCCGCTCTGCTGGGTGAAGCGCTGCGCCTGCACGCCGGGAACCAGGCGGATGAGGTCGTCCCAGTTGCGCTGGAAGAGCGGTGTGCCCTGGATGCTCTGGTTGTCGATCACAGTGCCGATGGAGGCGTCGTCGCGCTGCAATTCTGAGGTCTCTGTGGTTACATCCACCCGTGCAGCTGTACCCGCCATCAGCAGGTGAAAGTCGAGGCGAGCATTTTCAGAAGGGTCGAGTGCGGTGATTGTGGATTGTTCCTGGAATCCAGGGGCTGTAATCGTGATCCGGTACCTGCCCACGGGCAGGCCCACAAAGGTGTAGTAACCCGCACCGTCGGTGCGCGTAGTACGGGAGACGCGTGTGTCCTCGTTAGTCTCCGTCACCTGCAGCGAAGGAACGATCGCACCTGTGGGATCGGTCACCAATCCCGAAAGAGAAGCGACGCCTGCCTGAGCCATGGCTTTCACGGGCACGATGAGGCAGCACAGAAGCAAGATGTAGAGTGGTAGCCGGGCGCGGAACATTCAGTGTCACCTGTGGGAAAGTCAACATTGACGCGGCTCGAGGGTCCGGCATGAGAGCCGGCAACACGAGGAGCAGCGTGTAGGTTCACCTTAGGCGCATCCGAAAACCTACTGAAAGTGTTTACCCCATGCGGTATTCCAGCCGCACATCGCTTGCTCGTCACAACCCTCTGATTCCGAATCGCTTTGGTAGACATGAAACTTCAATGAATACTCGCCGTTGATACACGTGTGTCCACGTCCTTCACACATCTGCCACGCAGCGCAGTAACCTCAGGTTCATGGTCCCGTTACATGTGAGCGATATATTTGACGCATGCGAGATGTCGGGAAATATTTGGTGTGAGTCTGGGTTCTCTTGACATGGAACAGGAGGAAGCAGCTCCAAGCGCTCCCGCGGCTGTCGATCTCGTGGATTGTCATGAGCCCATCCAAAGGATGAGTCAGAGCAGGCACTTCAGGAAGGCGCCGCTTCTTACTTCCTTTCTATTGCACGTGTGCGAACGCTCCCTTGCCGCACCCGGCGATCGAATCACAGAGTATGAGATCGGTGTGCAGGTCTTCCGACGCTCGAAGAGCTTCGATCCGCGCCAGGACAACATCGTTCGATCCTATGCACGCCAGTTGCGAAAGCGGCTTGAGGAGTATTACAGCACGGACGGCTCCAGCGAGACCCTCCGAATCCTTCTTCCCAAGGGGGGATACACTCCGGTCTTCGAAAAGCACTGGCCGCAGCAGCCGACGCCGCAATTGGAGGCTCTGGAAGATACGCAGTTTACCGCAAGTGAGACGCCCATTTCGGCATCTCTGGAACGCGCAAACAAATCGGCTTGGCTTCTCTGGAGCGGGCCGTTGGCTCTGTTCTGCTCCCTGCTGATCTTCGCCACAACCTGGCGCATGCTGCACACCCGGCAACAACAGACCGCGAATACGATGGGCCCGCTACACCCGCTCTGGTCGCAGATCTTCTCTGACAGGCGAAATACCTTCGTCATTCCCAGCGACATCGGCTTCGTCATTATGCAGCAAGCCAATCGCCGGACATTCACGCTCGCGGAGTACCTGGGATGGCAAGCGGCCAACCACGCACCCGATAACCTGGCCATGTCCTACCTGAAGGATCAGAGTTACACGAGCATACTGAATCTCAATTTTGTGTCGCAGCTGCAACGACTTCCTGAGACATCTTCCGAACGCTTCCTTATCCGCGCGACGAGAGCGTTGCGCCTAGAAGATCTGCAGGAGAGCAACGCTGTCCTCCTTGGATCGAATCTCAGTAATCCGTGGGCGGAGCTCTTCGCCCCTCAGCTCAACTTCCATTTTGTGAATCACCCTGAGAGCGACAGCTACTGGGTCAGCAACGGTGCTCCGGAGTCAGGCGAGCGTTCTGTCTACGGAGATCCCACAAAAAGCTATCGGCACCAGACCTATGGTGTCATTGCCTTTCTGCCGAACCTCAGCAACAACGGTCACGTTCTGCTCATTCAAGGGCTGGATGCTGCTGGCACACAAGCGGCGGTGGATCTTCTCTTTGAGGACACAAGGTCAATGAAAGTGCTCCTGGCTCAGGCTACTGGGCCAGACGGCGCAATAAAGAGTTTTGAAGTGCTCGTGGAAGCAACAAGCATCGGCTTCGATTCACGCGCTGTGAACTGTCATATCTTAGCGAAACGAATCTATCACTGACTTTGCGCGCTGAAACTTACCCAGTACAATCCGCTACCATCCTCGTCCCGTTAGGTGGATCAGTGACGGGACGTCGGCTTGTAGCCAGGTTTCCAGAAGTTGTGACATCGTTCGGGCGGATGGCGGGCAAACTGGAAGTAATCCCGTTGTGCCCGAAAAGTCGGGTTTTCGGCAACTTCGATACTGAACTTCCGCTAATCCCGTTTGCAGGAAGTTCAAAAACTCATGAGGTATACCTACTTTTCGCAGAGCTCAGCCTAAACCTTGCCACTTTAAACTAAACAAACGAGGCTTTGAATCTGTCGAAGGAGACTCCTGCAGACGCTCAAAGCCTTGCTTGGTTGGGGAGGGCTGCCTGTCAGACTAGGACGAACGCCTTGCTTCATCAGCTTCTATGGCGAGTTGCTGCAGCGTTGCGAAGAACTGCTTTGACTGTCCCATGAAAAGCCCGCTTCCTGTGAGACTCTTCACCGCAGCCACCGCACCAGCGTTTTGATCGGTCAGTGGACGGATAACCGCACACTTCGGCAGGTTGGGGTTGATGAATTCGCAGGGGATGGGGAAGATCAGGTTTGTCTGTAGCTGGGGATTTGGGGGATTGTTGAAGTTGGGGAAGGTGAGACCCTGATCGGTGATGGGTGGTCCTTGAACGGCGTTGCCGGCAAAGTCGACCCACTCGAGGAAGTGAGCGATCTCACTGCCACCGATGCCTAGTGTGATCTCGAGCACCTCGGCGCCTGAGACTTTCTGGCTCAATGCGGCGTAGAGGCTTGTGCCACCTTGCTCGATCGAGCCGAAGTGAAATGCAGCGATGTCTGCGATCGCCTGAATGTGTGTGGAGTTGTCGAAGTCGGCGTCCGTGACCGGGATGGCCGAGCGGTTGTTGATGTCAATCGCCTGTGGGAAGGTCGCGCCGAAGTCCGGGTTGGTGGTGCTGCGATACCGCGTGTACCAGCTTGTGTCGACGGTGAGGTGCATGAGGTTGGTGAGACGGCCAATATTCTTAGCTCCGGTCGCCTTGCTTCCCTGCAACTGCCGGAAGGCATCAAGGTTCACCGGATCTGCTCCCTTGGATTCCAGGTAAGCATTCAGGAAGTCGGCATGACTTACCTCATCCAGCGTGTTGCTTGTGATGTACTGCATGCCGTCCCCATCCAGATTGGTGAAGGCGGTTTGATAGGGGTTCATCGAGCTACCAGTTACGCCTCCTAGTTCGGCATACTGCGTCCAGAGGTCGGCCTCGATCAGCTCTGCCGCCGCGAGAAATCGGAGGATCGCCGAATCGCCTCGGTTCAGACCCCGCTTTCTATCATCCGAATCCTGTCCGAAGGCTGGACTACTGCTCAACAATCCGACGCCCATGACTGCAGCGCCACCAGCCACCAGACTGCCCCTCACGAATGAGCGACGGTCGAGTGGATTCCGCGTGATACTCTTCTGCGTTTTCATACGAGTGTTTTCACCTTTACGAACCATACGTTGGGCCCGTTGGGAACACACTAGCGAGGGCTCTCGAGCTCGTTTGTCATGGAGTTGTTAGGTGTTTGTCTCGTTCTTGTTCTGCTGATTTGGTTGCCTCGTAGTTGTACTTTTCTTCACTTGTGTCGGGATCTACCTGTGAGCGCTCCATCCAAAGCTGAGACAAGGGGCGATTTCTGGAGACTGCACATTCATGGTTCAGCAACCGGCATTTGGGAAGTTGAGTGGGACATTCCGCCGACCTCCTCAATCTCGTGGAAAAATGAATGCTAAGGACCAAAGGATGTCGCAATGCGTAGCTTGTTTAGAGCACGGACAATTGGATATCCAGGGTTCAGCGTGCTTCTTTTAGCCTGGACAATGCTTGGAGGAGTGGCCTACACGCGCCATCTACTTTTGATCGAGGCTCCGCATGGTCACATTCTGACCGATGTTGCTAGCTGGATGACTGGTTACTATCCGTGGGTCATCCTCTCGCCATTTGTATTCTGGCTCGAACAACGGTACCCGTTACGGAAGGCCAGCTTTTTGAAACATCTGCTCTATCTCGCTTTGGCCGGAGCGCCGATTACCTGTGTTGCACATGAATTGACCCTTGGGTTCAACGGAGTCGTGTGGCTCTTGTTTCATGTGCCCTCGCCTCAGCCGAGTGAATGGTGGAGCCCCATGCAGCGATGCGAATTTCTGCTACATCAGGCTCTCTACTGTTCCACGGTTGCAGCAGCTTGTATCGTTCGGAATTTCGTTGAACGCCAAGATGGTGAGCGTAGGGCGGCGCAGCTTGCACTTGAGAAATCGCAGCTTGAAGGTAGTCTACGGCAGGCGGAACTTGAGACACTCCGCATGCGCCTCAATCCGCATTTCTTATTCAACAGCTTGCAGAACATCTCGACGTTGACGCGACAGAATCCAGAGATCGCAAGTCAAATGCTCACAAAGCTTGGTGACCTGTTGAGATCGACCCTTCGCAAAGGGACTCAGCCAGAGACAACTCTCGCAACCGAGATTGAGCTGACAAAAGCTTATGTTGCGGTCGAACAGATGCGCTTTGGGGATCGCCTCTCAATCTTTTTTGATGTGGAACCCGCCGTGGAACGAGCATTCGTCCCCAGCTTTCTCTTGCAGCCTCTTGTGGAGAATGCGATCACTCACGGACTGCGCGGAGGCCAGCAAATAGGGGTGATCTGGATTCGTGTCAGGCGACAGGACAATCAACGCATGTTGACGGTGAGCGACAATGGCTCCGGGCCACCGAAAGAGAAATTGGTAGACCTGGAGATGGGCATCGGACTCGGATCGACATGTGATCGTCTCACACATATGTATCCAGATCAGCACACAATCTCGATCCAGAGGCTGCCTGAAGGGGGCACGGAGGTACGGATTGTACTTCCGCTGAGACTGGTGGAGGCACGGCTGGAGAAATCGACCCATGAAATCGCTTCGATTGCTAATCGTTGATGACGAGCCGCTGATCCGTGCCGGCATACGCAATGGATTGTCATATCTCGACGAAATTGAGATCGTTGCTGAGTGCTCGTCGGGTTCGGAAGCAATCGCGGCTATCTGGTACCAGCATCCTGACCTGGTATTGCTTGACGTGAAGTTGCAGGACTGTACGGGCCTCGATGTTGTTCAGCAGGTTGGGTCAAAGAATATGCCTTCTGTAATCTTTGTAACCGCGTATGACGAGTATGCCGTGAGAGCGTTTGAGGTTAATGCGGTCGATTACCTTCTCAAGCCATTTGACGATGCGAGGCTGCGGCATAGCGTGGAACGTGGACGAGAGCGCATTTCCGAACGAAATCAGACGTTACTCGCTGACAGGTTGCAGGCATTACTCGATGCGCGCGGACGCAAATGGCCCGAGCGTCTGGCAATAAAGTATGGTGAAGGGTTTGATCTTGTTCCGATGGAGTCAATCGACTGGATCGAATCGGCCAACAATCACGTGCAGATCCACTGTGGATCGAAGCAATATCTTCTTGCCGAAAGCTTGACGCATCTCGAAAGTAGGCTTAATCCCTTCAGGTCTCTTCGCGTGCATCGCTGCCAAATTATCAACCTCTCGCGGGTCCTTGTGGTTCATCAAATGCTAGGCGGCACATACGAGATGGAGTTGCGAGGTGGTGTACGCCTAACCACCGGAAAGCAATATAAAGATGCTGTACAAGCTTTCCTGCGGAATTAGCAGAGCAGCAGACGCCCATTTCGACGATGCTTTGATCGGTTCGTAGCTAAGAGTTTTTTGCATACCTATCCGAAACCAATTGTCCTTCTAGTGCTCATGGCCACAGCGTGCATTTTTCTTGTTACAACGAGCAAATCGGGAGTTAATTGACGACAAGCCGACTTGTTGGTACTGACCGTCCCAGCTCTTGTTCGAGCGGTGACTGTCATTTGCGTAAAGCGCCTTGCAGAATCGTATTCGAGTCGCGAATATTGGACTTTTGTGGGACGTTCAACCTACTGTAACCGACGCTCCCAGAGAAGTGAACTTCAGACAAATAGTGATCTTCGCCTGTTCGTCTGAAGATGAGAAATCCAAGCTCAGGTGAGATGAAATTATCTTGAGGTCTCACGGTAATGTATTGCTTCTTTCCGGTTTTTAGGCTAATCACGGACATTCCAAATTGGTCCGATGCCAGACTAAACTCGTATGATCCCGCTTCGAAATGCAGACGATTTACCGAAAACTCGAATGGAACACTAACGATGACCTTTTGCCCGTCCTGGGCGTGCGCTAAGGAAGTGAAGAGTGACGCGACGATGACGATGGCTGGGGCGAGGGTGCCTTTGAGCGTTATGCGAGATTTCATGAGAGTCTCCAGAGATGCACCGACTTGGAGTGCTGCACTTTTCGCAGCTTGCGTGCATCTCTCATCTCACTTCATCAGCACGGCCCTCTAAGTGCGATAAAGATTGGTGAAGCATTGAAAAGATACGTAAAGCCGGTAGTAAGCCCACACCGCATTCTCGCATCGAAAATAGCCTATTGAGGGAGCCTCGAAGGACTTGTAGCGTCGTGAAGATCTGTAGCGTGCTTCGAAGCTGGAGAAAAGCTCGTACCTACCTCGATCAGGTCTGCAGCGGCAGGAGAATATGCACTGCGAGGCCGTGGGGAGGCGCGTTTACGGCATGGACTTCGCCGCCATGCATGCGGATGGCGCGTTCTGTGATTGCTAGTCCAAGACCTGTGCCACCTGTTTGTCTGTCACGGTCATCTGCGACCCGATGGAACGGCTCAAAGATTCTTTGCAGATACTCTGATGGCACGCCGAGCCCGTGATCACGCACAGTGATCCTCACGGAAGATTCCATGCGTTCCAGAACAATCTGCACTGGCTCTTCAGAGTTGTTATAGCGAATTGCGTTGCGAATGACATTTTCGATAGCGCTCTGAAGTAGCTCCATATTACCGCGTACAAAAAAAACTTCCCGGGAGTTCATGGTTATGCGGTCTGACCGTTCGTGCAGTTCGAAGCCGGCACTGTGAACGATGTTTGCGACAAGGTCCGTAAGGTTGAGAGATTCAAATGGAACAGAGGCTGCAACAGCGTCAAGTCTTGCCAGAGTCAGCAGACGCTCAATCATCTGGTTCATGCGTTCAAGGTCCTGCTGCATCTGATCGAACGCCTGGTCGTTTCCTTTTCTTCCCCGCCCGATATCCAATGCGACGTTTAGTCGTGTGAGTGGAGACCTCAATTCGTGGGAGATGTCGTAGATGAGTTGTCGCTGTCCATTAACGAGACCTTCAAGGCGTTCGGCCATGACATTAAAATCATTTACCAAAAGACCTAGTTCGTCGCGCCGTAAGCTCATTCGCTTATCCGCTCGAGTGCTTAAATTGCCCGCCGCCAGCTGTTGTGACGCCTCGCGAAGACGAAGAATGGGCGCGGTGAGATATCTCGTAAGCAAGTAACAGATTAACCCTGGAACGAAGAGTGCGACGAGGCATCGAATTGCGACTGCGGCCATATTCGTGGCTACGGCGGCTCTGGGGCCGACGGGGGATTCTGTGACGTAGATGTATTTATCATCGCGGGCTCCCTGTACTGTGACAGCCACTGTCGCCAGACCATGTTCAAAGTTGAATTCGGGTTTACCCTTCATGGTAGCGGAGTGAGCGATGCGACCGAAGCGTTCACATCCGTTCCCTAAAATGGAAGTGCCGTCGAGATGCAAGAGGCATGCTTGCAGATGGGTTGTGCGGGCTCGCTCGAGGAGGTAGTCCGAAGCTCCCTGCGCCCCATGATGTTCATACTCCTGAACGATAGTCGCGCCAGCATACTTTGCTGTATCGATGAGAGGGTCATGCCACTGCGAGGACACTCCGCCAGGTTGCAAAATCAGGGTGACAATAATGGAAAAGGCCGTCAGAAGAATCGTGGCCCAAAACCACAGGAGTATTTTCAGGAAGAGGCTTCTGGTTGGCAGGTTCACCTGGACCCCGATCTCGCCACGAAGAGATATCCCGTGCCACGAACGGCCTTGATGAGCTCTTCCGAGCTGAAGCGTCCCAGTTTTTTACGAAGATTGCTCACGTGAACATCGATGACCCGGTCAAACGGGCCAAGCTTTCGGCCAAGCACTTGTTCGGTGAGATCTTCTCGCGTCATCACCTGGCCTGCATTCCGCATGAATGCCTCAAGCAGGCTGAACTCCAGGCTCGTAACACTCACTTCGGTTTCATCGACCCACACTTTGAGCGCAGATGGTTCAAGACGTACGCTGTCGACGATGACGATGGAAGAGTTGCCGGTATCTCGCGAAACGCGCCGAAGAATGGCTCGAATCCTCGCCACGAGTTCCCGTGGATTGAAGGGCTTTGGGAGGTAGTCATCCGCGCCGATCTCTAATCCCAGAATTCGATCGACGTCGTCGCCTCGCGCTGTCAGGATGAGGACTGGAACGGACGAATGGGATCGAAGATTGCGGAGGACATCCAAGCCGCTCATGCCGGGCAGCATGAGGTCGAGAATGACCAGATCATGTTGCCCCAATGCGGCTCGCTTCAGTCCGATCTGACCATCCTGGATGGTTTCAATCGCAAAGCCTTCCGGTTGAAGCCGTTCGCTAAGTAATCGGCAGAGCTCCATATCATCGTCGATGATGAGCACGCGATCTTGTTTCATCTCTATAAGCCCCGCGCTCCTATGCTAGATCAACTTTCAGCGCGGAGAACCGGCTTTACAAAACTTTGCATGGCTTGACCTTTCTTTATGGCACTCGCTGTGGCCGGTTGTTGGAATGGATATGAAGTGAAGGGACAGCCGTTATGAAAAGTAGAGCGTTCATCGTTGTAACCGTTCTGATTCTGCTGGCCGGTTTCGTTATAGCCAATGCTGAGGTACGTGGTTGGCATGGAGGATTTGGGCATCGAGGATGGCGCCATAGTCCTGCAGGCTACGTAGCGAAAGAGCTCCGTCTGACTGACACCCAGACCCAGCAGATTCGAACAATATGGGAAAGTGAGCGACCGACGCTGTCGAAGCTTGCGAAACAGTTTGCAGAAGAGAACAGGGACTTGACCGCTGCGACTGCAAAGGGGGCGGTCAACGAAGCCGAGGTGTCAAGGATTGCGGGTTTGCAGGGCGCGACGTTGTCTCAGGTGATCCTGGAGAAAGAGCACTTGAAGGCAAAGATATACACCGATGTTCTCAGCCAGGAGCAACGCGATAAAGCGAATGCGCTGCTGTCACGTTGGCAATCGCATATAGACCAATTTGGGAAGTTGTGAGGATATGATGCAGACCCCACTTCCTCTTTCTACGAAGATTACGATTGCTGCATTAGTAACGACAGTCGTATCTCTCTGGATACAGTGGCTGTCAGGCGATCCCGCGTTTCCCAAGTTTCCGCCTGGTCCCTTTTTCTTCATTGGGGTTGCGCTGGTGATCTTTTATGGATGCCGTTTGCGGTGGACCCCTTTGTTGGGTTCCCTCGTCTCGTTGATGACCACTTCAGGATTTCTGGTGCGCATTTCAGCCGAGATGCTCCGTCTTACCCACCCATCGCGTGTAGGCAAATTCGCACCTGGTATATCTCTCGATGTTTCCATGCAGGCGTCGGCATTACTCGTGGGGGATGTCGCAGGGATTGCCGCGACGGTTTTGAACTATTATCGAAAAGCTGAATAATCACGTAGCGCCCACCACGGAAGCCAGCGGCTTTGGCAGGTTTTCTGCCCAGGATCTTATACGCCGGAGGCGACGAAGACGATGTTTGCGCCGTCAGGAAGATGCGGGATGAGCCTGTTTCTATCCTTTGCAATTTATATTGCTTCCAGGCTCAATCTCTCGGGAATACCAATCAGGTCGAACCCACGATCACGGCAATCCGCGCAAACATCTCGCTGTATGTCGGCAATTAATGGTCGGTTTGGCGTGTTCAGTTATAGGTGACCTAATCACCAAGTTCAGCCATGGGAAAAGGCTTGATGGTTACAAAATCGCATTTGCAAGCTCTACCGAAAGGAAATGCTTGCGCCACAAATTTGGATACAAGTTCATGGGTTACTGAATGTCTTTCGGCGACAAAAGTTATGCCTCAATTTATCTGTAGGCTTCTTCAAGAAGCAGCATACATCGATGTTGGAATCTTACACTTCCCGAAAAATTAGGTGCTGGTTGAATATTCTTACTCGGCAGTGAACTGTCCATGTTACGAGACAATTCAATGACAACATTCGAACAATAGCTTGACACGCCCCGATTCTCAATAGAAGACACTGATGACCTGATGTCGAAATCAATCAGCTCGTCTAGAAAAGTGGTGTTCTTCTTCCCGTCCTTCGCGAGCTCAGAAGCGACGGCTCCGCTCGGTATTTTGGCAGTTGCGACGCCACTCCTACGTGCCGGTTATCAGGTTACTCTTGTCGATTCAACGATCACTCCGGACTATAAGAAGCGTGTCCTCCAAGAGGTCCGAGATGCAGTATGTCTTGGCATCTCACTTGTCACTGGACCTATGATCCGTGAGACGGTCGAGATTGCGCGAGCGATAAAAGAGTGGAACCCGAATTTCCCCATCATTCTTGGGGGATGGCATCCTTCCTTGCTTCCGGACCAGACCTTGCAGGCAGATTGTATCGACTACATCGTGCGTGGGCAAGGTGAAGAGGCGTTGCTGGAACTGGTTCAACACCTCGAGGTAAGATCAGCGCCGGATCTCATTCCGGGTATCGGATTCAAGCGCGATGGCAAACTTATTCTTACACCGGAGCGGCCATTGAAGCCTTTGGTAGATATGCCTCCGAAGGCATATCACATTGCAGACTTTGATGCTTACGAACGTGGTTGTGGCAGGAGATGGGCCATGTACACATCGAGTCTGGCGTGTCCATTTAATTGTGCCTATTGCACCAACGCGGGGGTCTACGGACGCAAGTGGAACGCGCTGCCTCCCGAACAATTTGTCGAGGAGACAGTTGATCTCACGAGGCGTTACCGTCTCGAGATGCTCTGGGTGGTCGACGATAATTTTATGGTCGATCTTGACCGCGCACGTGGCATCGCTGAAGGACTGGTACGCGCAGGCTCGCAGTTCAAATGGAGCATACAGGCGACAACCAATATGGTTGCGCGGCTCACACCTGAAGATCTCAAGCTGCTGCGACGTGCAGGACTTCACCAGATATGTCAAGGGGTCGACTCGGGGTCGCCCAAGATTCTGCAGTTGATGAATAAGACCTTTCAAGATTTCGATCAGATCTATGAGAGCGCTGCTCGCTGTCTCTCCGCCGATATACGACCATCGTTCAATATCATCTTCGCTTTTCCCGGAGAAGGTTCGAAGGAACGCAAAGAGACCATCGGCTTCATGATGGACGTCTGTCGGCGCTTCCCCGGAGCAGAGTTCTGGACGAACATCTTCACGCCATATCCCGGTTCGCCTATCTTCCAGCACTGTGCCGAGCTCGGCATTGAGCCACCCAAGAGCCTTGAGGCCTGGGCCGATTTCTTTCCTCGTTATACTCAGCTTCCATGGCTCAAGGGGCGCGATCATGAACGGCTCCAGGTTATGCGCGATTATCTTCGTATTGCCTTCGATAGGATACCCATTGCGGCCGATACTCGCGGACCAATTACCCGTATCGTTCAGAAGTCGATTTCGTTACCGGCTCGCTGGCGTCTCGATCACGACATTTACAACTATCCCGTCGAGATATGGCTCAACAACAAGTTGAAGAAGCGGATGGCTTCCAATAAACCTGCAGTCGACGCCAAGAGGCTTGCCAACACACCTGCGGAGGCAGCTTGCTGACACGGGGCAAGGTTGTGCTTTTCTATCCGCCATACGACGGGCCACCCCTTGGTGCGCCGCTTTCACTGCTGTCGCTGGCTGGCACACTCCGCGAAGCCAACTTTGAGGTAGTGTTGATCGACGCTGCCATTGAATCGCGATATCTAGAACGTATTGCGGAGGAGTGCGAATCAGCACTCTGCATCGGCATCTCCGTGTTAACGGGACCTATGATCCGGGGAGCTATTGAAGCGGCCACCTTTGTCAAAAGTCACGCTCCTGGAGTGTGCGTAGTTTTCGGAGGATGGCACCCTACGCTTTGCCCCGAATCGACTCTTCGTGAAGAGTATGTGGACGTTGTTGTGCGCGGACAGGGGGAGATCACGATCGTCGAGCTTGCCACGGCGCTCGCTGCCCGGCAGTCGTTGGATCTAATTGCAGGCATCTCCTGGAAGAAGCAGGGGAAGTTGATACAAAACTTCGACCGGCGCGTTCAACCAGTCGACACGTTCGCCCCCCCAGCCTTTGACATAACAGACTTTGATGCATATGAGCGCGTCTCGGGCAAGCGTGAGCTGGCGTACGCTACTAGCATCGGTTGTCCCTATGCCTGCAACTACTGTACCGATATGGTCGTGTACAAGCGCCGTTTCAATGCGTACACGGCCGAGCATGTTGTAGCAGAATTAGTCGACCTTGTCGCACGCTACCGCATTACGAATGTAGCTCTCCTTGATTCCAACTTTCCTGTGGATTTGAAGCGGGCAATTGCCATCGCTAGGGGCATACGAGACTCCGGTGTGAAATTTAGCTGGACCTTCCAGGCATCGACAGACTTCATCTGCCGCATGAGCCAGGAGGAGGTTCAACTGCTTGCCGACAGCGGGGTAAGTTACATGGGGTTTGGCACCGAGTCTACTTCGCAGTCTGTGCTCAAGATGATGAACAAGCGTCATCAGCGCGTCGATGAGATGTACGAGACTGCGCGCAAGACCAATCTCACCGGCATCCGCGTTACTTTCAACCTCATATTCGGCTACCCGGGGGAAACAGAGGCAGACAGGCTTATTACATTCAGGACTATGAGCGATATCGGTCGGCAGTTTCGCAATGTTCATTTCTCGCCGAATATCTTTACGCCTTATCCTGGGATCCCTATCTGGCCTCAGCTTCGCGAACTCGGTGTAGTTGAACCGCAGACTTTAGAGGATTGGATGGAGATGCCACTTGGAGCCAACCTATTGCCTTGGCTGCGAGGCCGCGAATTTGAACGTCTCGATAGAATGCTTACTTATTTTCTTCTGCTTGATCGGCTGCGTCGTCCACGGGAGACATCTCTCTTACAAAAGATCATCAGCTTTCTTGTTCAGGCTCCGATCTGCTGGCGACTGGACTCCAGCTACTTTTCGCTTCCGTGGGAGATCTGGCTTGCACAACTCTCAGAGCATATTGTCAAACGCCGTTCTCTTGTCACCGGTCAGCCATTGCCCGCGGAGTCTGTCAATGTTTGCTGAAATACTTTTGCACGGAGGTAGCCAGTGGCGGATGTATTGTTGACGCACTCTTATCATCTTGCGCACGATCTAAAACAATTTAAAAAGATGCAACCGTATCCTCCGCTCGGCACACTTTTTGCGGCAAGCTCTCTGCGTTCCGTGGGTATT
>Ga0193743_1000907_pt1 | contig 22889 bp, 21 predicted proteins | sample L2c2metaG_FD_143038 | JGI IMG/M metagenome (GOLD analysis project Ga0193743, IMG submission 143038) | Soil microbial communities from a riparian zone of the East river system, Colorado, United States - L2c2 | ecosystem: Environmental > Terrestrial > Soil > Riparian zone | place: USA: East River... | reverse complement strand
CGTCCCATCCGAGCCGGTTCTGCAACGGCACACGACAGTGCGTGAACCGCAGCTGAGAGGTCTCCCAGCTTCGGAGACCGAGCTTGTCCTCATTGGCCTTGACGACTTCAAACCCCGCCATCCCGCGCTCCACGACGAATGCCCCACTTCCGGCACCGTCTCGGGTCACCGCGAAAACGACGACGTACTGCGCCGTCGCCCCGTGGCTGCAGAAGATCTTCTCGCCGTCAATCACCCAAGCGTCACCGTCGAGGACCGCGCTGGTCGCGATGCGACCAGTATCCGAACCGGCGCCCGATTCGCTCAGTGCGAACCCAGTGACCAGAGCGTCTTGCGTGACGACCGGCGCGTACCAGAGCTGAACTTGTTCGGGGGTGCCGAGCAGTTTGACCACCAGATGACCGATCCCACCGCCAAAGCGACTTTGCCCCCAAATGTCGCCATAGTTGAAGTTCTCGAATTGCACCAGACTTCGGAGCCGCTCACCGTCGTCGAACTTCGCCGTACCGGCCACAGCGTCGTGGCCGACGTTCTTACTCAACGGCACCGGGCAGGTGGCGAACAGCGCTTTCCAGTCAGCAGGTGGTCGGTGGTCGGTGTCGGCCTGTCGGGCGCGCGGGCGGATCATCGCCACAGACCAGTCGCGCAACTCGCGCCCATAGTCGCGCAACTCAATGCTGAGTTCCAGGCTGATCATGGATCGTGGCTCAGACTGCCAGTTCGAAACGTGTGTACACCGGATCGGTGTCCAGCGCCGAGAACATGGCGGCGCAGCGGTACCAGCGTTCGACGGGGTGATCTGTCAGAAATCCGTGTCCCCCCAAGGTCTGCATCGCTTCCCGTGTCGCTCCATTCGCCGCCGCGTGGCATTCGTTGACTACGCTGCCTATCGCTGAAGTCGAACTGTCCACTTCAAGATCGAGTGCCGCTTTCCACAGCGAAAGCCGGGCCGCGTCGATTTTGATCTGGCTGTCGACCAGGGGGAAGGACACACCCTGAAATTCATGGATAACCGTGCCGAAGGCCTCGCGCCCGACGGCGTAGGCCGTCGCATACTCACGCGCTCGCGCCGCGCCGCCCAACGTGATCGCAGCCGGCAGAAGTCGCGTCCGCGCCACCGCGGCGGTCAGTGCCGCCCGGTCTGCCCGGCCGTGTCCCAGCAAGTCGCCGGTCTCCACGACCGTATCGACGTCCAGTGTCGCAAAGCGCGCCTGCGACATGGCGATGAAACCCTGCGACGCTTCGGGATTCACGTCGTGGCGAAGCGACACTCCGTCCGCCCCGATGGGCACGAACGCCGCGCGCAGCCCCTCATCCTCGGCTGCCCGTGCGACAACCAGAATGTGGCTCGGGTCGGGCCCACCCACCGCCACGCCGACCTTGCGACCATGTACCCGCCAGCGGTTGTCGCCCTGCGGGGTGATCGTCGTCTCGAACTCGTCGGGTTCGCGACCGTAGGACTCGTAGAGACCGAGCGGCACGACCGCATGCGAACGATCGGCGACACCGGCTAGCCAGCTTTGCTGCTGCTCTTGTGTTCCGCACTGCCCGATCACCAATGCTGCGGCGGACGAAAGGGTGAGCACCCCGGTCACCCCCGGATCGCCGTAGCCGAGCGCTTCCAGCGCCAACACCTGCTGAAACGGCGACGGCAGACCGGAACCGCCGAGAGCCTCGGGCAGCGGACAGGTGAAACCGAACTCGTGTAGGGCGCGCACGCACCGGTCGCCGATCACCTGCTCCCGGTCTGCAGCAGAAGCAGCTTGCGCGACCGGCCCAAGGGCCAACGCACGGGCGGTCTCCACGATCGCCTGCTCCACGTCATCCAACGCCAGGTCAAACACAGACCGCTGCCCTTCTGCCGTTCTCGCCATTGGGAACACCGTGCCCGGCACGCGGGGTTGCCGCGAGGTCATGTCCCGCTCCCCGGAACGCCACCTCCGCACCATCCGAACACGCCCACGGGGGTTACACGGGGCGAAGGTGTCGCTACGTTCCGGCGGTCGGAACTCCCTTCTGGCCTGTGCTTCGCGTCACGTTATGTTCGGCGGGGCCGAGATCGAACCCCGGATCGTCCCCGGTTCCCGAAGAGCCGAGGTGGTACCTCTCGTGACGAGTTCTGCCCTCACCGCGATCGACGTTCTCGGTCCCGGCGTCGACGCCAACGACAATCCCGATGCCAACGGAACGGGCCGATCCGGCAAGCACGCGACAGCCGTCGCCGCGGCGTCAACAGCCCGCCGGTTTCGGTAACCAGCCCTGACAAGTCGCCGCCGGACGTTCGCACCATGTCGTTAGGTCAGCACCAATTCGAACGGAGCAACCACCCATGCCCCTGATCCAGCACAGCGACAAGCTCTTCATCGGCGGCACCTGGATAACGCCCGACGGCACCGGACATATCGAAGTGCGCTCGCCGGCCACAGAGGAAGTCATCGGGCAAGTCCCGGCGGCCTCAAGACTCGACGTCGACCGGGCAGTTGCTGCCGCACGTCACGCCTTCGACGACGGACCGTGGCCGCTCCTGTCGTTTGCCGAGAGAGCGGGCTATCTGCGGCATGCCGCCAAGTGTCTGCGCGACAGCGAGGAGCGGCTCGCTCAGATCACGACGGCCGAGAGCGGGATTCCGATCACCCAGACCCGGATTCAGTGCACGCGCCCGGCGACGATTCTCGACTACTACGCCGAACTGGGCGAAAGCCTTGAACAAGAGGAACGCCGCACCGGTGCCACGACGACAGTGACGGTCCGCCGTGAGCCGGTCGGCGTGGCGGGCATCATCACACCGTGGAACGCGCCGGCAGCGCTCGCGCATTTCAGCTTGGGGCCCGCGTTGCTCGCCGGCTGCACCATTGTCCTCAAAACGCCCGCGGAAGCTCCCCTGCACGGCCACGCCCTCGCTGAGATCTACGAGTCGGCCGGGCTTCCTGCCGGGGTTCTCAACGTCTTGGCCGCCGACCGACAGGTCAGCGCTGCGCTGTCCGAGCATCCCGATGTCGACAAGATCAGCTTCACCGGCAGCAGCGCCACCGGACGACGAATCGCTGCCACCTGCGCCGAAAACCTCACCCGCATCACCCTCGAACTTGGCGGTAAGTCCGCAGCGATCATCCTCGATGACGCTGATGTCGACGCGACCATGCCGGGTTTGGGGATTGCCGCGACCCAGAACAACTGTGAGGCCTGCGTGGGCCAAACCCGAATCCTGGCCCCGCGACACCGCTACCAAGAAATAGTCGATGCCTTTACCGCAGAGCTGGACAAGAAGCGGGTCGGGGATCCGCATGATCCGCAGACCGACATCGGGCCTCTGATCTCCGCTGCCCAGCGCGACCGGTGCGAGAGCTACATCAAGCTCGGGGTCGAGGAGGGAGCGACCCTGGCCCGCAGCGGTGGCCGCCCCGCCGAACTCGTCACCGGGCACTATGTGCAACCCGCGGTGTTCACCCACGTGGACAACGGCATGCGGATCGCCCAAGAAGAGGTCTTTGGACCGGTGTTCGTGATCATCCCCTTCGACGGCGATGACGATGCCGTGCGCATTGCCAACGCCAGCGCCTACGGGCTTTCGGGGACGGTGTGGACGTCCGATCGAGCGCGCGGAATGGAGATCGCCAGGCGGGTACGTACGGGAAACTTCGGTGTCAACACCTTTGGCCTCGAAATCAACAGTCCCTTCGGCGGTTTCAAGAAGTCGGGCATCGGTCGCCAGCTCGGACGCGAAGGGCTGGACGCGTATTTCGAATTCAAGTCGATTCACGAGCCCCTCATCGGGTAGGGCACCAGTCACCCATCTTCCACTGGCGCAGCACAATCGACGGAGCGCTCACACATGAAGGCAGCGGTTCTAAACCAACGCGACGGCCGGTTCGACGTCGAAGACATCGACATCTCGGCTCCGATCAGCCGAGAGGTGTCCGTCGACGTGCGGGCGGCAGGGCTGTGTCATTCCGATCTGCACTTCGCCCGCAACGACTTCGGTACACCAATTCCGGCTGTGTTCGGACACGAGGTGGCCGGCGTGGTCAGCGCGCTGGGTCCAGACGTTAGCGAGTTCGAGGTCGGTGATCACGTAGTCGGGTGCATCCTGCAGTGGTGTGGGCGTTGCGTGCCGTGCCGGGCGGGCAGAACCTACCAGTGTCGTGACCGGTCGGTGACTCTGCGCGATCCAGCGCAGGGTCACCGACTTACCCGCCGGGGCGAGCCAATCCATGCGATGTTCGGCACCGCCGGATTCGCCGAGGCCACCCTGATCCATGAAAATCAACTCGCCAAGGTTCCCAAGGACCTACCTTTCCCCCAGGCCGCGATTCTCGGTTGCGGCACGGTCACCGGGGTGGGCGCGGCGATCAACACTGCCGCGGTCCGCCCAGGCGACGCGATCGCGGTGATCGGCGTGGGCGGAGTCGGGTTGAATGTGTTGTCCGGGGCACGCCTGGCCGGCGCAACACAGCTGATTGCTGTCGACCTGCATCCGGCAAAGCTCGAACTGGCAAAGCGATTCGGCGCGACCGACGTCATCGACGCCTCCAAGACCGATCCGGTGGAGATTGTCAGGGCGTTGTCTGGCGGCGGGGTGCACCATGCATTCGAGGTGGTGGGGACCCAACGCACCGCCCTACAGGCCTTGGAGATGCTGGCTGATGGCGGCGGCGCCTACCTGATTGGAGTGCAGGCACCGGGATCGTCCATCACCGTCGACATCATGGCCGGGCTCATCTCCACTCAAAGAAAGCTGCAGGGGGTGTATTTCGGCAACACGAATCTCAAGACAGACATACCCCTATACGCCGATCTGTACTTGCAGGGTCGGCTCAACCTGGATGACCTCATCTCGCGCGAGATTGATCTCACCGAGATAAACGAGGCCTACGGCGACTTGGAGGACGGCGAAATCGCGCGAGCGGTGATCCGATTCTGAGATGTGTTTCACATCCAAATAAGAACCGCCGGGGATCGACGGCGACTCACCGCGAACGAACGCTTTCAAATCTATTCCAGCACAGAACGTTCCGGCTGCGCCGGTGAGAATCGCGACGGTGAGTTCGTCGCGCGCCTTCCAGCTCGTCGACCGCGGTGGCGATTCCCAGGGCCACTGACATGTCGCCCGACCTCCCGCCACTGGTTGCGGGGAGGCGGGATGGCTCCCACGAGCAGCGATTGTCCGTGGAACTGCGCGAACTCCTCTACTCGTCGGACTGCTCGAAGAGGACGTTGCCAGTGTCGGCGAACACCGAACACACCGTGCGCTTCGGGTACGACGGCCGCCGTTCGCGGGCAGCCGAAATATCCGGGATAGTGGGCCCGATCGTCTTTGCGAGCTCGGACAGTTCCGTGTAGTCGAACCCATACACCTGCGCGGCGTGCTTGCCCAGCATGCCCCGCAAGTCCGCTTCCGCTACTCCCTCGAATGCGATACCAAGTGCCTCGCGCGAGAAGGGATACGTTCCCTCGGCGTGCGGAAAGTCTGAGCCCCACATGATGCGATCGACGCCGATTCTGTCGCGGAGCGCGACTTCAGTCTTGGTGATCTGGCTCGCGCCCAACCAGCAGTTCTCGGCGAAGTACTCGCTGGGGCGCTTCGGCAATCGGGACACCGCGTCGCCAGCGAACTTGTTGATAACGGTTCCGCTCCATTTTGCAGACTCGTACATTGCGTCGAGCTGCGCTAGGTGGGCCGGTGCCCACCCCGCGCCAGACTCGGTGAGCACGTACTTCAACTTGGGGTAGCGCTCGAACACGCCGGCAAAGATCATGTGCGCCAAGCCACGATGCGAGAAGAAAGGGCTCTCGAAGAGGGTGACCGCGCTTGCCGCCGTACCGTTCTCGTCTGACGACACGTCTCCGGAGAGGCTGCTGTGCCGGTGAACAGGTACGTCAAGCTCGGCGCACGTCTCCCAGATGGGATCGTACCGAGGGTAGTAGAGCGCTACGGTCTGCCCTGCGGTGTGATCAGCGGGGAGCAGGATCCCACCAGTGAGCCCCGCCTCCTTGATCCACTGAACCTCTCTGACGGCGTCTTCCGGATTGTTCAGGAGAATCTGTGCAACTCCGGCGCGTCGGCCCGGCGTCTCTTCGCAGAACTCGCGCAGCCAGCGGTTGTGCGCCCGCAGTCCCGCCCAGCGACGGTCGTACTCCTCGCGATTCTTCGGTGGCCCGACCGAGATCACGCCGGAGGGAAAGAACGGCGGCACCGTGTTCGGAAACACCACTTCGGCGACGACGCCATCGGCTTCCAGTGCTTGCTGTCTCAGCGAACTATTCCAGTTCACCTCTTCATGTGCCGACGCAACCCCCACCTTCGCATTCTCGACCTCGAGTTCGCGTTCCAGATCGTCCCAAGGGTCGCTGAAGGCATTCGCCCACTCGTCGAACTCCTCGTACCACTTGCCCTCGAGGTATGGCTTGTAGTCAGCGATGTCGCCGCCTGCATGACAGTCAGCGGAGATCACGACAAGAGGTTCATCGGTGATGGGGTGTCGGACTTTGTCATCCCCAGCGGAGGCGGAGGTCTCGTACTCGTGTTCTGCAATCGTCATGGTTCGCCCTTCTCTGTAACGGCTCGCGTCGAAGGTGTGACGAACGGTCCCCACCCGGCGCCGGTCCGCGCCGTGCCGGCCGCGACGGTAACGCCATCGAATGCAACGCCACTGCGGCGAACCTTCGGCTCTCGAGTTGTTGGTGCTTTCCTAGCGGCAGTCGAATGTGAATCTGTCGTTACTCCTGAGTTCCCGACGCTGCGAGCGTAGGTCCGGGATCCTCTGCAACTCCACAGCCGTCCCGAAGGCCGGAACGCGGCCGGGCGGGCTGAGAACCTCTCCCGTTACAACCGTTCCGGCAACCGGGACATCGACTAGTGGCTGCCGCTGGGTCCCGGTCATGCTGGCTCGGCATCCGAGCCCGCCGCCATCGCGTGTCGGACGGGCAAACTGTCACCCGAAGGGAAGTCTGTGACGCCCGCAGTTTCGTTCGATCTCACGGACTTTCAGAAACAGGTCCAGTTCGCAGCACGAACGTTGGGCACCCAGTGCGAGCCTTACGCGGACGCGGCGGACGCCAGTCGGGAGATCCATCGCGAGGTACGCGAGTTGCTTCGGACAAGCGAGCTGGTACGGCACGTCGTTCCGAGAGCCTTCGGTGGGCACGACGACGAGCTCAGTCCATTGACGGTGGCCACGATTCGCGAGGCCCTGATGTACTCATCGGCCCATCTCGACTCACTATTCGCCATGCAGGGCGCCGGAAGCTATCCCATCACCGTGGGTGGCTCGGAGGAGTTGCGAAAAGCCTGGCTGCCCCGGGTCGCGGCCCTCGACGTGATCGCCGGAATTGCACTGACCGAGCCTGGAGTCGGATCCGACCTCAGAGGAGTCTCGACCGTTATCGAGCCGGTCTCCGGCGGATTGCGGGTCCGCGGACGCAAGTCGTTCATCACCAACGGAGGAGCGGCTGACTACTACTGCGTCCTCGGACGTGAGGGCGATGGCTACTCAATGGTCTTGGTCCCAGCAGAGGCACCAGGCCTCACGACCGAGCGAGGACCCGACCTCATCGCACCGCACGTACTGGGGGAACTGCAGTTCGAGGACGTCGTCGTTCCGTCCGACAACCGGCTGGGAGTCGCAGGTGAAGGGTTTCGACTCATGCTGCGAACCTTGGCAGTCTTCCGCGTCTCAGTGGCGGGGTCTGCTGTAGGTCTGGCGCAGGCGGCGCTCGACGAGGCCGTGGCCCACACCGCGGGGCGCCAGCAATTCGGTCGGCCACTCATCGAGATCGGCGCTGTGTCCCAAAGCTTGGCGATGAGTTGGGCCGAAGTGGAAACGGCCCGGGCCATCACCTACAGAGCTGCCGCGCTGGCGCAATCCGACCCACTGCGCCACCTCGACCTATCGTCGATCGCGAAGATCAGTGCCACCGAGGCCGCAGGGCGGGTCGTTGACCGGGCCGTGCAGGCAATGGGTCGTTTCGGACTCGTACGAGGGAGCAAAATCGAGCGCCTGTACCGCAACGCGCGTCCCGGCCGCATCTACGAAGGCGCGACCGAAGTCCTGCTCGACTCGCTCTCACGTCGACTCGCGAAGGGACCTCGACCGTGATCGTCGACACCCACACTCATGTCTGGCCGGACGAACTCGCGCAACGGGCGCTGGCAGGCAATGCACTGCCCGGCCTGCACGCAACTGGTGACGGGACCATCGCCGGGCTGACCAGCGACATGGCCGCCTCTGGCGTCGAAGTGAGCTGCTGCCTCGCCATCGCAAACCGTGGCACCCAGGTCGACCGGGTCAACGAGTTCGTGTCAGGGGTTCGCGCAGATCACCTGTTCCCCGTCGGAACCATCCACGTCGACCTTTCGGTCGAGGAGAATCTAGCGAGTCTGCAGCGACACGGCATTGTGGCTGTGAAGGTCCATCCCATGTTCCAGGACTTCGCGCTCGACGACCGCCGCCTTTGGGACATCCTCGGTGCCCTGGAGGACAGCCACATAGCGGTCATCACCCACGTGGGGGAGGGCGGCAACGCCCACCAGAACAGCCTGTCAAACCCGGCCATGATCCGCGAGATCGCCCGGCAGTTCCCCGACCTGTCGCTCGTCGCCTGTCACTTCGGCGGATTCAAGCTATTCGACCAAGCCGAGGAGATCTTGGCAAATACGAACGTGATCCTGGAGACGTCGTGGCCGCCGACGCTGGCAGCACTGAGACCCGAGCGCGTGCGGAGCCTCATCCGCCGACATGGCGCGGCGCGGATCGTCTTCGGGTCGGACTGGCCGATGGCCCAACCACACGCCGAGTTGCGCGTTCTCGATTCCCTGGGCCTTCGGGATGACGAACTCGATCTAGTGTTAGGGACCAACATGGCACGCGTGCTGGGCTTGGCGAGCACCTGAACGACTGACCAATGATGCCGCGCCGATGAGATGAGCGGGGGCCCGATATTGCTGGCTGCCCGCGCCCACTCGGTGTCTGCAGATGATCGTCACACCTGACCGCCATCGACGGTGAGGAGCGAGCCCGTGGTGTAGCTCGACGCATCGCTGGCCAAATACAGCGCGGCGCCGACGATTTCGTTCGGCTCACCGACACGCTTCGACGCGAAACGCGCCGTGCGCTGTGCGAGGAGAGCCGGATCCCACGAAGCACCGACGTCGGTGTCGAACGTCCCTGCCACGATGGCGTTGACCCGCACGCTCGGCCCGAAGGCGTGAGCAAGAGCGACCGTGATCGCATTCAGTCCGGCCTTGGCGGCGGCGTACGGCGCAATGTCTGCTCGCGGTCTCACTGAGCCGGCACTGGAGATGTTGACGATGGAGCCGCCCCCGGCGGACGCCATCTTTGGGCCGATCAGGGCGCTCAGCCGGAAGGGGCCCTTGAGATTGACCGCGATGACCTTGTCGAAGAGAACCTCGCTGACCTCGGCAACCGAGGGGTACAGCGGCGACATTCCAGCATTGTTGACCAGTACGTCGACGCGTCCGAACTCATCGAGGATTGCGTCCACGGCCGCCTCGAGCTCATCCCACTTGCCGACGTGCATCGGCAGGCCGCGAGCGCGTGCGCCCGTCGACTGATGCACCTCGCGCGCGTACTCGACGCAGGCCGCGCCATCGCGGCTCGCGATGATGACCGACGCGCCAGCCTCCGCGAAGCCGCGGACGATCGCGCGACCCAGGCCGCGGCTCCCCCCTGTGACGATTGCGACGCGCCCCGTCAGGTCGAACCGGTTCGTGGGTCGAGGCATGCGACTCCTCACGCAGGCTAAATGGCTTCTGACGCAACGCGACCCTAGGGTGGCCGGTCATCGGGCGGGGAGATGACGTGCCAGCCACCGGAACTCGGCGCAGCGCAGCATCCGGTGATTCCCTACCTTCGAGAACGTCGGCACGCTCGGTCGCCCGCGAGAGGAGGCACGGTGGAGCACGGACAGGCAAGCGCCGCGCACGACCGGACCTTCGCCATGTGCGGCGTGAACGACGTCATCGAGGGCGCAGGAGCCGCGCAGCGGCTCAAGCGGCACCTACGGTCGATCGAAGGGCGGCATGTCACCGTGCTCACTAGCCCCTCGGTGCGCAAGGCCGGCTGGTTCGATGCAGTGATCGGCGACTTGCCGGGACGTTCGGTGTCGGTTGTGGCCGATGTCCGGCCACACAATGACTCGGAATCGCTGGACCGGGTTTTGGACAACGTGGCGAAGCAGCCCCCAGACGTGATCATCGCCATCGGGGGCGGCTCCGTCATGGACGCGGCGAAGTTGGCCGCACTGTCGGTCGGGATGGGCGCCTCGGACAGTTCCCCCCTTGCTGCCTTCGCAGCGGGCAGCCGAGCCGTGTCCACACTTCCCGACCGAACCCCCCTCATCGTCGCGATTCCCACGACATTGCAGGGGGCGGAATGGAATGGCTATGCGGGTGCCGTCGCCGCCGACGGAACGAAGATCATCATCGGCCATACCGGGCTGACTCCCTCGGTCATCGTCCTCGATCCGTTGTTGGTCGCGGACACACCGGTTGACCTATGGATGCAGTCAGGCGTCCGGTCAGTCGACCACGCGATAGAAGGATTGCACTCGCGCAGATCCCACGTCGTAAGCGACGCCCTGGCTGTGGAAGCCATCCATCAGATCACGACGCATCTCCCCCACTCCCGCGAGGTCGGCGTAGACGCTGAAGCCGTCGCCGGGTGCTTCCGCGGCACCTGGATGTCCATCATGTTCGTTCACAACGTGCCGATGGGTCTGTCGCACGCGATCGGTCATCAACTGGGCGCCCTCGGAGGAGTGCCACACGGTGCGACTTCCAGCATCGTCTTGCCGCATGTCCTGCGATTCCTAGCGCCTCGGGCAAGCCGAGCGCAGGCGAGGATCCGAGAGGCACTCGCGCGCAGCGGGGCCGAAGGCGACTCGACCGCTGACGCACTGGAAGCGTGGCTCGACACCGTCAAGGTCCCACGAACGCTCCGGGACTACGCACTCAGTGACGCATTGCTGGAGACGATCTCGACAACTGTCGCAAGTAGCCCTCTGATCGATGTCGTCCCGGGGCCTGTGAGCGCCGACGACGTGCGCGGGATCCTGGCACGAGCGTGGTAGGTGCAACACGACACCAGCGCCGCGGCGGACGGGTCCCTCGATCACGCGACGCTGTTGCTCGCCGAATCGCTACGGATCGATGGGCCTGTTGGATAGGTCGGCGCGTGACGCCGGTCATGGTGGAAGGAGACCCGGAGTGACGGAGGACGAAGTGCTGTGCGATGTCGAGGGCAACATCGCGACGATCACGTTGAATCGCCCACAGAAGCACAACGCAGTGACGAAAACGTCAGAACAAGCATTGATCGATCACCTGAATTGGAGCGACAACGCCGAGAGTGTGCGAGCCATCATCCTCACCGCCGCCGGCCCTTCGTTCTGCGTCGGCGGCGACCGATCATGGCTGGCGTCGATTGCCGAGGGCGGCGCCGCGGCTGAGTCAATCGAGCACCCCAACGAGATGTTCGGAGCTGGCGTTCGCAAGCCCGTGGTAGCCGCGATCAACGGTCGCTGCGCCGGCGTCGGCATGGTCTACGCGTTGACGGCCGACATCCGCATTGCGGCACGGAGCGCGGTATTCACGACAGCGTTCGTGCGTCGCGGGCTTGCCGGGGGGCGGGGCCTGGCGTGGTATCTCACCCACGTGATCGGCCATGCCCGGGCTCTTGATCTGCTGCTCTCGGGCCGAGTGGTGAGCGCCGAGGAGGCCCAACGTATCGGGCTGGTCCACGCGATCGTGGATGACCACGAGCTACTTCCGCGGGCGCGGCAATGGGCTGGAGACGTCGCCGCCCACTGCTCTCCAGCAGCCATGGCGGTTGCCAAGCGACAGGTCTACGACGCCGCGACCGATAGCCTCGGAACGGTGCTGGACCGCCTGCTGAACGATCAACGGGAGCTGCTTTCCTCTCCTGACTTCAAGGAGGGAATCGCCAGCCTGATCGAGCGGAGACCACCGCGATTCGCACCCCTTACGTCCGCAGCCACCACGTCCTCGACGTACATCACAGAACAGGAACCCGAGAGGGAGTAGCCAACCCTTCGAGGCGCCGTCGATCAGCAGTACGAGTTTGGCGTTGGGGCATGTGGCGATCGAGTTAGGCAGCTTCGATGCAGCGGCCGAGTGGTTGCACGTGACACCGTCCGCGATCAGCCAGCGCATCAAGACGCTCGAACAGCGGGTCGGCGAAATCTTGGTAGTGCGCGAAAAACCCTGCCGCGCAACAGCCGCCAGGCAACAGCGACCGAGTCGGAAACATGCCGACAAGATCCTTCGCGCCGCGACAGTTCCAGTTGCCGGAACGACACCGCCTTCATCCGTGCGGCTCTTCCTAGGGTGATCTAAGTCAGTCCTCCGCCGATAGGAAGGAAGACCCCGATCATGGCAGATATTGATGCCCCGGAGCGCGTCGATTTTACGGATCAGGCCACGCAGTTCTGTCCTTGGCAGGCCTATCGGTACGCACGGGAGGCCGGTCCGGTGTACTACGAGGAGTCGACCGGGTTCTACGTTGTCCTGCGTTACGACCTGGTGCGTCGCATCGCGATCGACACGGGGCGGTTCGCGAACGAAACAGGTGTCATGAAGCCCTTTGAGGGTGAGGCGCTGAGGATCCTGCAGACGGAGGGGGTCCCCTACGTCACCGGCCTCGTCCTCGGAGACGGTGAGGCACATGAGTTCCAGCGCGCGCTCGTGCAGAATGTTTTCTCGGTGCCGCGCGTGAAGAAGATGGAGAACTACTTCGTCGAGTTGATCGACGGCCATATCGACGAGTTCATCGACCGCGGCTGGTGTGACTACCACAAGGAGTTGAGCGTCCTCGTTCCGATGACCGTGATCTCCGACCAGCTCGGTCTCGAGCGCAAGGATCTCGGCTTCTTCGCGAGGCTGAGCGACGCTGACGCCGAGTGCGCCCAGCCCAACCTGAGCCCCGAGCGGCTGATCGAGATCGCCCGGACCATCGCGGAAGGACGCAGGTACCTTGCCGTGCTAGCCGAGAAGTACCGCGACAATCCCGCCGACTGCCTGATGAGCGACATCGTCAACGGCGAGGTGGACGGTCGGCGCCCGACCTTGGCAGAGATCGTGACCATCGCCAACATCATGATCACGGCAGGCAACGAGTCCACCACGAACGCAATGGACGCGGCCATGCTGATGCTCGTGGAGACAGCGGGTCTGGAAGACCGGCTCCGCAACGATCACGAGCAAATTCCGAACTTCGTGGAGGAGATTCTCCGCTACGACGCCCCGTTCCAGGCGCTCTTCCGTCGCGCGATTGACGACGTCGAGATCGAGGGCGTGCACATCCCCGCCGGCTCGATCGTCGAGCTCCGCTGGGGAGCGGCTAATCGCGACCCGAAGCAGTTCGAGTCGCCCGACGAATTCGATCCATCCCGCCGGAACGCACGCAGGCACGTCACTTTCGGGCTCGGAGCTCACTCCTGTGTCGGCAGCAATCTCTCCCGTGCCGAACTGCGCGTGCTCACCGAACGCCTGCTTGCCCGCATGAAGAACTTCCGATTGAAGGGCGGCCGGGATGAATCGGTGCAGCGTCAGCCGCACTATTTCGTCCGGGGGGTGCAAAGCCTCCAGATCGAGTTCGAACGGGTGTGAAACGGATCTGAGTCGCGCGGAGGTTCAGGAACGACCGTAGGAGGTGCCCGGTCGAAGGCCGCGGTCGCGAGGTTGCCGCCAAACAACACACAACTCACCAGGATTCGCGCCGCAAGTTGCACGGCCCGGACGAACTCTCGGGCGGAGCCGACGCGCGCGTGGACCAGATGGAATGGCCGACCCCGACCAGCGGCACGTCCAACGGGACCAGCCCGTCGATCAGCGTGCCCTCCTGTAGTCGTTGGCGCACCTGACGCGCGACCTCGGCATCACCGATGGCCAGCAATTGCAGACCCAGCGGACCCGACGCCGCAGGATCGGTGCTCGCCGAAGCCATAGCCGGGATGCCCGTCGATCTCGAGGTGCCAGTAGTGCTTGTCGTAGGTGCCGCCCGCGAGGCACGGCAACGCAGCATGCACTCACATCATGGGAAGGGTCCCGTGTCGTGACCAGTGCGTTCTGACACATCACGACGTTGCGCGACGCGCAACGTCGGCTACAGACTCACAGGGTGGACCTCCACCACCTGCGCTGCTTCGTCGCCGTTGCCGACGAGGAAACTTCGGCCAGGGCCGCCAAACGGCTGCATCTCAGCGCATCGCCCGTCAGCCGGGCGGTCCGGACACACGTTCAAGCTTTCGCCGAAAAGCTCCAATCACATCTTGCGTACGCCGCATCGATGAGGTTACTGTGATTTACGTAACTAGGAATTAAAATCCGTATATACGTAGAGCGTTCTCGCGGTCGCGCGGACGAACAACATCGCAAGGAGGAGCCGTGACCTCGGACCTTGGTCAGCCTGTGACAACCGGCACCCAGAACAACACCTACGACGCCGTGGTCGTCGGAGCCGGGTTCTCCGGCCTCTACATGGTTCATCGGCTCCGCGAACTCGGACTCTCCGTCATGGGGTTGGAGGCCGGGAGTGACATCGGTGGAACCTGGTACTGGAACCGCTACCCGGGCGCACGCACCGACACCGTGCACTACCTCTACTGCTACACGTTCTCCGAGGAACTCCGGAAGGAATGGCGCTGGAAGGAGCGCTTCCCGCCGCAGGCGGAGATGCTCGAGTACTTCGACTTCGTTGCGGACAGGCTGGATCTGCGGCGCCACTTCACTTTCGACACTCGTGTTGCCTCGGCGCACTTCGATGAGTCCAGTACGTCGTGGGCGGTCACGACGGAGCGGGGTGACGTCTACACCGCGACCTACTTCATCCCAGCGGTAGGCCCGCTGTCGACACCGAACACGCCGCCGATCCCCGGAATCGAGACTTTCGAGGGCGAGGTGCTGCACACCGCGCAGTGGCCCCACGAGGGGGTCGACTTCACCGGTAAACGGGTCGCAGTCATAGGCACCGGCTCGACCGGAATCCAACTCATCCCCCACGTCGCCGCCGAGGCGAAAGAACTGACCGTATTCCAACGGACGCCAAACTATGTTGCTCCCGCGCGCAATGAGAAGGTCACTGAGGACGAGCACAACGACGTGCTAGATCGCTATACCGAAATCATCGGTCAGGCCCGGAACCATCCCTTCTCCAGCGACTTCGCGTTTCCGACACGATCAGCCCTCGAGGTTGATCCAGCCGAGCGGGAGCGCGTGTACGAACTTGCGTGGCAGAAGGGTGGCTTCCACCTGCTCATGGACACCTTCACTGATGTGTCGATCGACTTGGCGGCCAACGACACCCTCGCAGAGTTCATTCGGGCCAAGATCCGCTCGATCGTGCGGGACGAGGAGACAGCGCGGATCCTCACCCCCGTCAACTACCCCTATGGAGCCAAGCGGCCCCCGGCAGGGACGAACTACTACGAGACGTTCAATCGCGACAACGTCTCGCTCGTCGACATCAGCCAGGACGGCATCGACGGCATCGTCGGCGACGGGATCGTCGTGGCCGATACGGTCCACGAGGCAGACGTCATTGTCTTCGCCACCGGCTTCGACGCCGGAACCGGCACGCTCAACCGGATGGACATCCGAGGCGGCGACGGAGTTCGGCTGCGTGACGAGTGGGCCCACGGCCCACAGACGTACCTGGGTTTCGGCAGTCCCTCCTTCCCGAACATGCTGATGGTGTTCGGCCCCCAGACGCCGTTCGCCACCGTTCCACCGGCAGTCCAGCAGAACGTCGACTGGATCGTCGGCTGCCTGCGCCACATGGCCAACCACGGGTACAGCCGCGTCGAGGCGTCCACCGGGGCCGCGCAGGACTGGACACGGACCGTGATCGAGGCCGGCGACATGTCACTCGTTCGGCACGGGGCCAAGGTGAACTCGTGGTTTGCGGGCGCGAACATCGTCGGCAAGCCGCAGGTCATCGTGGCGTACTTCGGCGGCGCCAACAACTACTTCGACCAATGCGATGCGGTCGCGCGGGCGGGCTACGAGGGGTTCGACTTCTCGTAGGGCGTCGCCCCACACACCGCGAAGGTCGTAACACCGAACCAAACGAGTGAAGGAAGACGAAATGCGTTTCGACGGAAAGACAGCGATCATCTCCGGCGCCTCTCGCGGGCAGGGCGCGCTCGAGGCCCGCATGCTGGTAGCAGAAGGCGGCAAGGTTCTCGTCGGCGACATCCTTGAGGAGGAGGGAAAGGAACTCGTCGCCGAGCTCGGCCACAATGCCGCGTTCGCCCGGCTCGACGTAACGAGCGAAGCGGACTGGCAGGCAGCGGTCGCGCAGGCCGAGGAGGAACTGGGGCCGCTGAACCTGCTGGTAAACAATGCCGGCATTCTGCAGCTTGCTCCGCTGACCGAGACATCGGTGGCGATGTTCGAGGCGCACATGCGGGTGAACCAGCTGGGCGTCTTCCTGGGTATGAAGACTGTCTTCGAGGCGATGCGGCGCGCCGGCGGCGGGTCGATCGTGAACATTTCTTCTGTTGCCGGGCTGCGCGGCACTCCGAACGGGGTGGCCTATTCCGGATCCAAGTGGGCGGTGCGCGGCATGACCAAGGTCGCCGCCGCGGAGTTCGGGCCACACAAAATCCGGGTGAACTCAGTGCACCCCGGATTGATCAAGACGAAGCTGACGGACTTTGCCCCGGACGAGCACTTCTCGGCGCTCGAGGCGGAACTCCCCCTGCGCGAGATCAACACCATCACCGACGTGGCGTTGGCCGTGCTGTATCTGCTCTCTGACGATGCCGCGCGGATAACCGGAGCCGAGCTGAAGATCGACTCCGGCTTCCTGCTGTGACCCCGCTCCACTTTCAGATCCCACCACCGGAGGTAGCCGTGGTCCACATTGGCAAGACGAACAACTCGGGATCGCACGCCTGCCCGCCCTGGATACCGAGTTCGTGGTGACCTGCGAATGAGTGACCTCGTTGACCGGGTGTGCCTGGTAACCGGTGCAGGTTCAGGTATCGGCGCAGCGACGGCGCGCACGTTGGCTGCACGTGGCGCCTACGTCGTTCTCGCCGACCGCGACGAGGCCGCAGCCATACGAATCGCCGCCAGCATCGGTGACCGGGCCGTTCCGGTCGGTGCCGACGTATCAGACCCCGAGTCCGCCATGGGTGCGGTCGCGGCGGCTCTGCACGCGTTCGGCGCGCTGCACGTCGCGGTCAACAACGCCGGAGTCAGCAGCGGTGGTAGCGCCCCTACCGCCGAGCTCGGGCTCGACACGTGGCGGCGCGTCATGGCCGTGAATCTCGATGGCGTCTTCCACTGCATGCGCGCGGAGATCCCGCCGATCCTGGAGGCAGGCGGCGGATCGATCATCAACGTCGCGTCTGTCCTCGGGACCGTCGGCCGCCCAGGCTCCGCCGCGTATGTCGCGTCCAAACACGGCGTGGTCGGGCTCACCCGTGCCGCCGCCCTCGAGTACGCGGCAGCCGGGCTGCGAATCAACGCCGTCGGCCCCGGATTCGTCGACACCCCCCTGTTGACTCCGCGACCCGACGCGTCGTTGGAAGAAGTAGCGGCGCTACATCCCATCGGCCGGCTCGCGCACGCCGACGAGATCGCCGCAGTCATCGCCTTCCTGGCTTCCCCCGCCTCATCGTTCGTGACCGGCGCGTACTACCCGGTCGACGGGGGCTACACAGCGCGGTGACGCGACCCCGTCTCGACCGGACACAGAAGACCTCCGTCCGATAGAGGCGCAAGGTCGCTGGACTGCAACGGGACTCGATCTATCGCTGAACGATGAGGACTGAGGCCGTAGACCGACAGGACTGGATGCCAATACCGGCGGCTTCGATGACTGGCAGCACTTCGCCCCATACGGCGGCGCTTTGCCACCCACGGTAACGTCGCCAGCACGTGACTCCGGAAACGTTGAACTGTTCGTAGGGCAATGCCGACCATGACATGCCCGTGGTGAGCACGTGGAGGATGCCTTCCAGTACAGCTCGGTCTGCTGCAGGCCGACGCCCAGGCCGGGGCTGGTTTGCCCGAGCCGCCAGGACTGGGCCGATCTCATGCCACAGGTGGTCGTCGACGAGGTGTCGACGGGAGGGGTCCGGTGCAGATCCCTGGGGCAGGTCGGGTGACTTCGCGGCGGCAAGTCCTTGTTCACGGCGGTCCTCGCGGATGGGTTGTCCACGGAATTCGGCGCCGTACGCGGTCAATCGAGCCATCTCTTCGATGACTCGACCTCGGGACAGTCCTTCAGTATTGAACAGGCGTGGCAGCGTCCCGAGCGCGAAAGCCATCGCGACCATGATGCGGACCATGCACGGGACGTCAAAATTCACGTTGCCCCGGCTTCGGGACTCCTCGACGGTGCGCATTTCCAGCATGGTGATCACCTGCCGCATGCAGTCTTCGAGGCGCTGGCTGACCGCCGGGGTGACGTCGTCGTGGTAGGCCGCCAGTAGAGCCGGAATGACACTTCGTTCCTTCGAGAAGAGTTCGAACAGGTCCTGATAGAAGTGCCGGGTCTCGTCGACGATCGGAACAGAGCCTGCTTCTCGCAGCTTCCAGCCGGCTAGCTGCTGCTCGATGAAACCGGTGAACGGGCCCACGACGGCGTCCTCGAACAGTCCCGCCTTCGACCCGAATTGGCGGAAGATGGTCGGCTCCGACACCCTCGCCTGGGCGGCGAGCCGACGTGTCGTGGTGGCGCGGTAGCCGTGCTCTCCGAACTGCTGCCGCGCGGCAACCAGGATTCGCTCCCTGGTACCCGCCTGTCTCGACTCGCTTTGAACTGTCATTACGAAATGGTACGAAACGGACCATATCCAGAGCTAGAGCCACTTTATTGAGTCCGAATGTCAGTGACCATTGCAGACAAATCGATGAGGTCCCTAATGTGACGCCCATCACCGTTCCATGAGGTCGCTCCCCACGAAAGGCCTCGCGTCGATCACCGGAGGTTGGACATGTCCTCGCTCAAGTTCGGTCTCACTGGCGTCTCGTTCCCCCCCATCGAAGCGGGAATGGACGCGGCGAAGGCCTATGAGGAGGCGGGCGTGGACTTCCTCGCCTACTGGGATCAACTGAGCTTGACCATCCCACGTTCGATCTGGACACCGGATCTCGTGCCGGCCGCGAAGTACTGGGATATCGACACCTGGCTGGACTCCTGGCAGGCCATGGCTGCCGCGTCGTTGGTCACCGAGCAAATCGAATTCATGACGGTGTGCGACAGTTGCCGCCGGCCGCCACCCGTTGTTGCCCAGCAGGCATTGACGCTGAACAACATCTCGAAGGGCCGCTTCATGCTCTGCATGGGAGCTGGGGAGACGAAGCAGTTCGCTCCCTACGGCCTTCCCCGCGATAAGCCTTTCGCGCGCCTCGAAGAGGGCATGAAGATCCTCCGAATGTTCTTTGAGTCCAATGAGCCGATCAGCTACGACGGTCCCGTTTGGAGTTTGAAGAACGCGATCGTCGGACTCCCCGCCTACGAGGACAACCCTCCACCGCTGATGATTGCGGGCGGCCCGGGCCGCGCGATGCGAATCGCCGGTCAACTTTCGGACGGATGGATGTCCTACCTGCCTCCGTGTGGAACCCCGGAGATGTACGCCGAGCAAGTCCAAGACCTCCGCAAGGGCACCGAGGAGGCTGGGCGCAACCCCGACGACCTGATCATCATGCTCGGAGCGGCATGCGTCGTCGCCGACACGGAGGAGAAGGTCGACGAGGCCTGTCAGAGCCCGGCAATCCGGTGGGATGCCGCGGCCCTTTGCCCCGACGGCGAATCGTTCCGACGGATGAGTGGTCGTGACAATCCGCTTGGAGCCGAGTGGAGTTATCCACGGGATCTCATCCCCATGGACGTCGGCCGAGATGAAGCTCTCGAGATCGTCGAGCAGATCACTTCGGACGACGTCCGGGCCGCTCGATTCTGCGGCACTCCACCGCAGGTTGCACACCAGTTGCAGCCGTACATCGAAGCTGGAGCGACCCATGTCCTCACGCTCAACTACGCCGATCTGGTCCTCACGGGTGACTTCGGCGACGCAACCGGCGGCGGCGGCGCGATGCTGGAACTGGTCGACATCATGCGAAGCCGAAATTCCTGACATCACCGCACGCTGTCTGTCAAGTCAAGTGACACAGTGACGATCAGTTGATCTGCGATTCAGCAACAGGTTCGTTGATGAAGTCTACGGTCGACATCTCGGGCGGACTGGGCCGACGCGAAAACCGGGCCGGGTTCGCGACATAGGCGGTGTGCCAGGCAATCCCCGAATGACGGTGAATGTGGTTGTATTCGTTGAAGAATCTCCAGGAAAACTCGTACACCATCCAGTGTTGCAAACGATTTCGGGAAATCATGCGGGTATTTCAGCGTCTTGAACTGAGCCTCGGAGTACGGGTTATCGTTCGATACTCTCGGCCGTGAATGCGACCGGACGATGCTGAGGTTGGTGAGCAGTTCCCACACCAAACCGGAAGTCATCGAGGTGCCACGGTCCGCGTGGACGGTGTGCGAGACGAGACCGTTGCGGGCGATTGCTTCCTCAATGAAGTCGGCTGCCAGATCAGCACTTTCGTACGCGGCAACGATCCATGACGGGTGAGAGGCACCACAGTCCCGCTCGCAGAGTTCAGCCGATCGGGGATTCGATGCCAGTGAGGATCAAGGTGGTGACTTCGCGAAGAAGGCGCTCTCGTCCCGGTCGGCGCATGCCCGTGAAGAGCACGTGGTCATGGAGCACCAGTCCGAGCACCATGGAAATAACGGCCCGTACAGTGACCTGCACATCAAGTTCACGAAGTCCGAACTGAGTTCCGTGCTCGACGAGAGCCTTTTCAAGTGTTCGCAAAGGGACGGCGAAGTTCGCGTTTGGCGGATCGGATTGTCCGTTCCCGAGCCTGTGATACTCGAGATATGTGAGACACAGGCTGCGGTTGTCGCTGAAGAATGTCGTGAAGGAATCCACGAAACCGTGGACGAAGTCGAAGCGGGACATGGTCTCGGGGTTCGTGATCCCCGCAGACCACAGCTCTACATGTTCGGCAAGGAAAGTCTCATACCGGTCGACGACGGCGGCCTCGAAGAGCCGAGTCTTATTGCCGAAGTTCGTGTAGACGAGGGCCTCGGCCACACCTGCCTGTTTGGCGACCGCGCGGGTAGTGGTGCCAGCGAAGCCTCTGACACCAAACAGATCCTCGGCGGCCGTCAAGATCGCGCTGCGAACCTCCGAGGAGGACCGTCGGGGTCGACGAGCGGTGGCCGGCATCGCGTTGATGCTACCGAGGCTGTACTTCAAAGACCCCTTTTGAACGGCGGTGTTCCGCTTCGCGGAACGCGGCCATAGCCAGCGGCTGCTATTTAGCCCTAACCTCAGATTCGTCAAGACGAGGATGCACTGGCACCGGTAACAGGCCACGCGAAGTGCTCCCCGCGGCCGGTCAAATGCGGCTATCCGCACACCGTTCGTTCAGCTCAATGCATCCAAGCCGGAGGCACCCGTGGACAACTCGTATTCCGAAGAATTGCACGAACGCATGGTCGCCCAGAAGGACCGGACGCGGCCGCCGGAGTCCTTCCCGGCATTGCCGGATATCCCGTTGGCGCGCTACACCGACCCATACTTCTACCAAGCAGAGATCGACACAGCTCGTCGTTATCGCGGCGGTGATGGCCGACAAGCGGAGCGTTCCCGTCTATCCACGCTGGTCGGGCTACTTCACGCAACTCAAGAAAAGCCGGATGGAGAGCCGTCTAGCTCCGGGGCCGTCAAACACCTTGGGGGGCAACCCCCCAACAATTCCCAGTGCCGTGTTCCAACTACCCAACCGACGTCGATGGAAGGCTGAGTTCAGTGACGATGCAGCTAAAACTGCCCAACAAGTGGGACACGGGCGCCCGTGAAACGCTTGCGATAGCACTTCTGATTGCTTTTCTGTTCGGCTGGGTCGGGGTCTCACTGGCGGTCCAGGCGTTCCAGATCCACGATCAGGGATACGGGAGCGGGATCGTCAACCGCGGTCACCTGCCCGCCCAGATCCGGGAGAGGTACGGCGTCCCTCAGGGGACTACACCTCAACAGCTGATGGATGAGACGAGTCGATGAGCCTGGCGGGCATCTGGGGCGAGACTTGGCGGATCGGACTGACACTGCTCATGCTTGCGGGTGTTTTGGGCGTTTGGGCGTTGATCATCCCGAACCTGATTCCCTTTGGGAACCGTCCCTTCACGCCGTCACAGGTCGAAGCGGAGAAGGAGCGCGCGAGCCGGTTCCGGACATTGCACAAGTACTCCGTCCGCATCGACGTTGTCTTCTTCGTTTGGCTCGTCGTCGAGGGCGCCTTTTTGGTGCCGTGGCTGTTCGGCCATTACGGGTTGCGTTGACCATCAAGCTGATTGACCGATACCGCGTCGTCAGAAAGGGATCCCGAGCATGACCAATCTAGCCAACAGCGGAACATCCGAGGCCCTCGTTCAATCGAAGGCGGACGCCCAAGCACTGGCCGAAGCGCAGGCGATGGCCGATCGGGGTGACCGCTACTTCATCGGCGGCTGCATCGTCTGTGGCACCTGGCTGCTTGGCCCGATCGGCGCCATCATCCTGCTCTACGGGATGCTGCTGATGCGACGGGCCGAGCGTCAGGGTGCCACGATCCGCCCGTGGGCGATCACGCTCATCGGCGGGTTCATCCTGGTCGACACCTCGGTCAACTTCTTCGCCTGGGGATTCGACCTCTTCCCCGCGCACGACAGCGTCCTCGGGCGCAGCCTCTGGATGGGTTACGGACAGCTCGTCGACGGCGGCTACATGTTCGGGTACAACACGAGATCCATGGGCGGCGTCGACGAGCTGTCCGTAACCCA
>Ga0193743_1000906_pt1 | contig 22891 bp, 25 predicted proteins | sample L2c2metaG_FD_143038 | JGI IMG/M metagenome (GOLD analysis project Ga0193743, IMG submission 143038) | Soil microbial communities from a riparian zone of the East river system, Colorado, United States - L2c2 | ecosystem: Environmental > Terrestrial > Soil > Riparian zone | place: USA: East River... | reverse complement strand
TTTTAAATATGCCCCCTAAGCCTAACTGAACCCTAACTGGACCCTAACTGGACCCTAGCCCTAACTCTAACCCTAACCTACCCTAAAATAGTGATTTCCTGCTCGGAATTTGGTTGGAATTTGGTCGGAATGGTTGGAATTTGGTCGGAATGGTCGGAATCTGGTTGGACTGGTTGGATCCGCTCGGAATGTGTGGGGGAGGGTAAAGTACTGTATATAGACATGCATCCCACCTTAGCAGGGCTTTATCCTTTTCTTTTAGGATCCCCTGCTAGGTGCGCTTTCCTGTCGTATTTTACGTTTATATATATGTTTATGATCCCCTGCTAGATCTCGACTAAGTCGTCCACAGTTACCCTAACAGGCAGGGGCCAAGTGGGGAAGATTTTTGGGGAGTAGATGTTGTGATGACCAGGCCTTTGAAGATAGATGGGGGGGTATAGGTTTTGGATGGCTAGACAGGGACAACAGAGATTGCAGAAGGCAAGATTGCAGAAGGTGAGATTGCAGAAGGTGAATCATTGATGGCCCCTTCATCTTGTCAGGCCTCCTCCTTACAGGAGGCAAGAGGAGACAATGATAGATTGTTTTCAGGTTGCTTTTCGTTGTTGAGATTAGCAAAGGAAAAGGTCCATTGAAGAGGCATGTAGAAGCAATAGTAACATGAGGGAGAGTGTTTGGTTTGTCTGCAGTATTTGTGAGTCTGGTCGACATTAACAAACTTCTAAGTCAATGTCAGTCAGCTGTGTCAGGCAAATAGTTATGATTTACAGGTTGAGTTGATGTTTGACATAATTGAAATATTGATGCATGATGATACATGCAATGTAGAGGTAGAACGTTAGAACTTGAAGAAACTCGAAAAAAATGAAGCGAAGTATCAAGTGAGACCTGGGAAATTGATTAGTTACAATATAAATCTTGCTTTCTCGGCACGGTCAGATCCGATTTTGACTGGGCTTCAACCTGTGAGACCTGGTAGATTAGATAGATAGATCCCATCAGTGGCTGTGCACGGTTTGTGTGCTTGTTCCTTGCCTTGCCTTCACATGCTTTGCCAGCTTGTTCAACGCGTCTCGAGCCTCATCCTCCCAAGCCTCAGCCAGATTGGACTGCTCCACCGGCCTCTCTATTCAGAGCTTTCACCCTTACCATCGATTTGAACGCCACCAACTACCACCTTCACTACTACCCCCTTGAGTTACGTTGGGAGCAACTACGTATTAATGAAGGGTTCCGAGTCCGGGCAGCCTGGGGGACACTGGGGCTCAACTGGGGACATGCAGAAGCTCTGGCTAACACTATTGATTGGTCGACTCATCAATCATATAGTTCAGCTCTGAACCCTTGGATGGAAATGCATCGATTTTCCCTCGAACCGAATCTTGAAACGATATTCTTTTTTATTGTTTATATGTCTCATCAAATTAATCCTCGTTCAGTCAAAATTTATCTTAGTACAACAACTCGAACCCAAGTTTCCTATCATTTGTGAAATTCCCTCATCCAAACTTGTCGCAAAAGTAATGTGTGGTTGCTTGAAGATGAGAGGAAGTGAAATTAGATGAAAAAATGCTTTATCCATCCGCGACCTTCCTTTCATTAGTCATCACTCACAGTCTCGCTTTGTTATCTACTTCATGGTCTTCTTCGGCTCAGTGAACTAACATTTCCTGACAACCCTACCATTCAGGATTGGAGAAAAGTGGCCAAGCGAACCTCGGTACTCCTACACTCTCACAAATATCGGTTCTCACCTCCTGCCCACAAAGCTGACTGTTTTTTCGAGGGCAATCGAGTTTTAATACGTGCGGTCAGCCCTTCTATCTTCGACCTTGTTCATCCTTTCTCACCTATCTTACTTCTCGTGACCATCTGTTTCCATCTGCATCTCCTCTTTGGCTTACGCCGTGCGCAATTGACCCAACTCGTTTTTTTTTCTTTTCCTATTTCAGGATCTTCTTGCCAAGATCTTTTGGTGGCGCATCCATAAGAGCAGGAAGAGCTACTCATTTAGCCGAGTTGGGTACTCCTTCTCAACTCATTCGTGCAATTGGATATCCACGATCCACGTGGCGTGGATGGCCACATCCGTCCACGAGCTTTTACAACACTAGATCCCGGACCCCCTTGTTTAGAATTAAAATTGCTTCGCAGATTTATTTATTCTAGTATTAAGAAAGATACCCAATTTTTTCCAAGCCTCGGAAGTAGCGGGAAGTGAGAGATTTCGCGAATGTTGCATGTATGGTAACGTGCATGTCCCAATTGAGACATCAAGTGTATTTTAGGGTGTCCGATGTGTGGGGTCATGTTAGTAATAGAAAAAGCTCGATTCCATCTGAGCTCGATGATTCATATTGCCAAAACGTGGAGAACTTGTCGAATGGAAGTTAAGCAAAATATAGCATAGCCTAAACATACGCCGTTATTTCGGCAAATATGCCAAGACGACAAAGAATTACCTACACCTGATTCTATTGAAACATCTTCCATTTTTCATTTCGTTTCTTGCCCCAAAGGAGAGGAGACTCTGGTTCGAGTTCTAGTCGAAACACAACAATCATAAAAATGACAACTAACCTTCCAGATCGTGGATGATTGTCGAACAATGAAGATGAGACCGCAAGTCGATTGACAGGCAAAATGGAAAAGAGAAAGGAAGCTTACAGAGCAAACTTGAAGGTGAATTTCGTCTAAAATATCAACAACACTGAGGTCTGTTGATGAAGAAGGCCATTGTGTCTACCTGCGGCAGGTCAAATTACTGACTGAACGCCGACTTTCGGAAGTATCGTGCAAGCAATAGTATGACAATGCGATACGGATCGCCTTCCTGTAGTACCGTTAACGAATAACGAATATGTAATGGGCGCTGATCTCACAAGTGGAGTTTTACAGTTCGACCTTTACATACAAGGCGATTAAATATACAGTCATCATATATACTAATTTACAGTAGTTGCGAAAACGATCTATGTGTTGATTTTGTGTTGATTTGGTCAATGAAAGAAGAAAGCAGATTGATAATTATTGGATCTCAATCTTCATCAGAGTCTCCAGGTTCAGCGAAATAATCCGGTAGGGCGTCCTCCACCTTCTTAATCATATCTCCGATAGCCTTCTTCGCATTCATCCTACAATCATGATGCATGTATGTCGCGCTGCCCCAACGATCATAGTCCTTTTGTACCAATTTCAGCCGACCCATAACGTCTGCCTGTCCGAGATTCATCACACTATCGCTCCTGGTTTTCTCCTTCCAAAATTCGAGCCAAGACTGTGTACAGCCTTGTTGATGCCAAGTTGCGCCGCAGGAATGGCTGTGATCAAAAGGTAGTGGAGTCAACCGAAGATCGTCCCATGTCGAGGTGAGTCGGTAGTACCCCGCGAGAAGCCGATGTTGCTGTGCTCGTGTGATATAGAGACGCTCCACTGACCCTGCAGAAACAACGGTATTGCCAGTGGGAGGGGTTGTTTGTTTGTTGCTGAGATCTACGTTGACTTTCTTGACTATGTCTGCTTTTTGCATCACTTCCAAGTAGGCAGCGCCTCTCAAAGCACGGAGATCAAGTTCATCTGATAAAGTCATAGCAAGATAGGCGTATTGGATAGACGAGGACATGAGTTGGCGGAGGAGCCCGATCATGGTGCTCAATAAACGTTCATGGTGGCAGAGTTGAGCGAGTCGAATGAGTGGGGTGAGTTGGTCTGTTGTATCAACTGGCTCATGGGATGATACTGGTTGTCCTATGGAGAAAGAGAGAGGGTTAAGTGAGTGTGGCGGCGGAATGGAGCTGAGAATTGGAGAGGGTTTGCGGTTGACATATTCCTGAATGACATCAAGTGACCATGTTTCCATCGATTTGAAAGAGTATTTGTTGGCTACTCGGGCGATGTCGATAAGATATACGAGATTAGCATTCGGAGAGGTGATGTTCTTGAGCTCCGATGGTCTATTAAAATTATCCTGAATTGGTCATGTATTGAAATGTGATGAAGTCTCACGAACAAGGCATATAAAGCCCATAGGAAATGACGAAACTCTTCTGGAGTGTCTCCCAAAAGGACAATCGGTTTATCTTCTGATCGTCCTTCAGCTACAAGATCTCCTTGAGGTAGAGAGAACATGGATTTGAAACTCGATGAGTCTTTACTCAAAATCGAACGATGGACCTAGTATGTAAATTAAATTAAATTTCAGATATCAAGAATGAGAATTAGCGACCTACATTGAATAGAATATCTCCCACTAGCAAGACGCAGCTACCGTCCTCCATGTAAAACTCTCCATCCCGCCTCCACGAACGTTGGCAATTCTGAAGCGATTTGTCGACTTCCGAAGCCGGGTGTCCAGAAGCGCATGAAGTAGATGACGATGATGCCGACGACGTACGCATCGAGCCTTCCATCTCTGTATCTGTGTCAGTATCTTCATATCCTTTGTACATCTTCTCTGGACGACCTTGTGGATCTGAATCACACCGTCCACGTTTCCTGACTACCGCAACGACAATGCTAGAGGACCCAGCTGAAGCGAATTGAAAGGTCGACATAGTGAACAGAAGTAACAAGTCCGAGAGCTACAAGAATGTCGATGAGTCTCATGTTGTTGAGGGTCGGTCACACCTGTATTTTGGCATCAGTCTCGGATCTCCATGTAACACCGTTTCCCAGGTCCTTGGTTCGTCGAAGGTGAAGCTAATTACCCGCAATGTCGGACCTAAAATATGATATTTGCAACGATCGTCTATTGCTTATGGCCTCGAAAATTAATGACCTTATTTTCATAGATCTCTCATGTACTGATGCAGTAATCAAAATCGATGTGATGACATGGAGATCAACGGGGAAGACGACGTTGATAATGCGATGGTGACATGCACGACATATTTCTCTCAATCGTCCAACCCGTTGTGATGGTGCTCATATAGTCTATCTACACGACTTGAATGATCCTCTGGCACGCAAGATAGAGGTAACTCAATAAGAACCTACTACGTTATAGATGAGGTCAAGAGCAAAAAGTATTACCTTAATAATTCTAAATACTAACATCAACCCGTACATCGGTCAGACCCCTCAATCGGACAGTCAGGTGTCACACACCAAAACGGTAAATATTGAAGGTCCGCCTGGCAGCTGCTCTTCTACGGTTTCAATCAATTGACTCGAAGTGTTTGAGTGCTTGTAAATCTAACTAGGTACGGTAAATAGAGTAGACAAAAATATAACAGTATATGAATAATTAATCATTAGGGTGGTTGGGGAGATAGGTAATATATGGGAAGGCACCTGAACTCGAGGTGCCGACATGAGCAAATGGTTGTGTAGAATAGTAGCGACTGGAGTGATTATCATTAATTACCGTCTCGTTGAAGTGCTTGGCTCTTTTGGGATCGAGTTTGGATGGTCGGGCCTTGCACAATTCAGGATGACGTGCCTCGAACTTCTTGTGCCAGTTTTTTCCAACCTCCTTACCACATATTTTGGATGTATGCTTGTGGTTAGTACTAGAAGAGTAGGGCAAGCCCATCTCCACCCGATGTCTACACCAATCTAGGAGTACCTGCTCCTCGGATGGCTTAACCAGCTGGCGCTTGGCCGACGCGTCTGCCCATGATTCATGTCACTGTTTTGCACGATCGAAAAGAGCTGACTTTGGTATCTGAAAATAAGAGATAGTCGATCCAACAAGAAGAGTTAATAAAACATAGCATACCCCTGTCTGCCTCTCTGCCTCTCTGAAAGTCGTAAATTCCGCGTCTTCCACGCGTCTTAACGTGTCTTCGACCTTTTTGGAGTATGTAGGATCGCTGGAACGTCGATCCCGTTGACGAGTGCCGCGTTCAGCAGGCATAAGTATGTGCAGAGTAGACGCGCCGTCATCAAACCCCGAAGCGCATCCTTCGGCAAGCGTGACAATCCACTGTTTTTCTGTTCATTCATAGAGACAGTATTTAAGTTAAAAAAATGCTAGATATCATAGATTACATGTCCTAGAATACCTCTGTCAATTCCTAAAGTTGTAGCTCAAGAATTGAGTGAGAAATTCGACCTGTCCGAATGAGCCTCGGGTCTGACCGATGTACGGGTTGATGTTAGTTAGTTCTCACACTTCGGCCGGCTACTTTTGAACCATATAATAGCCGGCGTTGTGCTGCCGCGAGCATAGGACCCTTTCGTATACCATATTGCACCTTGGTTCGTCCAGGTCCACAGTTATGCCGTTCGTTGATAAAGAACTTAATGATGGGAACAAGGTGAGGCGATTATCCGCAGTGATCCCATATAAAATATAAGTTAGTATACTGAAACTATCCTAGATTCCCTCCATCGCATATGGAACCGGGAGCGTGAACAAAGGCAAAGATGTTCATGAATACATTGAACTGGCTTTAGACACTGGGTTCTCCCATATCGACACCGCCCAATGTGATTCAGTGAACTTTTTTTGTTCCAGACCCACAAGTTTGAGCTTATCTTCTTTGCTGATAAGGGTACGGAAATGAACAAGGCGTCGCTATCGCCATTCGGGAGAGTGGATTGAACAGATCAGACTTGTTTATTACAACAAAGTATGGAGGTGGAAACGTCGAAGACGAGATACGGGCGAGCCTGAACAAGGTGCGTATTGACTTCATCTTGCCCCAGGTAAAAATTCATTGGACTCTATTTAGCTCGAAATAAAACAGCTCGACTTGTACTTGATCCACTCGCCCGCACTCATTGAGGATGGAAACTTTGAGAGTACCTGGCGGAAATTTGAACGGTTCAAACAGGAGGGGTTAACAAAGTGCGTTTGATTGCTTATCTCCTGTATCCTGCTGGCTTTCGTTAAACTACTGTTTCAGGAGCATCGGCGTTAGCAATTTCACTGTTGAAGACCTACAAAGCCTACTCAAAATTGCTGATGTCAAGCCCGCTGTCAATCAGGTATTTCCCCATTGCGATATGAACTCAATAGCGAGTTGATTTCACGACAGATACGTTTGCACCCATATAATCATGCCGCAAATGCGTCTCTTTTGGATTATCATGCTAAACATGGCATCACAACTGAGGCTTATGGAAGCCTCGCGTTCGTTTTTCACCCCTTTACTCACGACGACATGGGACTCAGCTTGTTTTTATTTTTAGGTCAATCACCACTTTTCCTGGAGGGCCCGTGGACGCACCAGTAGAGAAAGCTGCTCAACGCCTTGGCATAAGCCCTACACAGGTTATTTTCCTATGGGTGAAAGCCAAAGGAGCCGTCATCGTCACGTTCGTGAAAAAAAAGTTTTCATGCCAGTTTTCCGTCCCTGACGTGTGATTTTTTAATTAGCACGAGCTCTAGGAAACAGCATCTAGAGGAGTATTTTTCAGTAGGAGATCTTCGTGAGTTGGTTTGATCCAGAATAGTTTATACAATCTTCTTGATTTAATTTGTAATCTTTTAGCGCCGCTGACCGTAGAAGAGGTGGCAGCAATCGATGCAGCCGGTGCGAACGGTCCCCCAGTGACATTGCGTTCCATTAAGGAACGTTTATTGTTCCGGAGGGTGTGGTTATTTACTAGTTCCCTTGCTTTCCTTGCCTTGCTTGGTTATTACTCAGGCTGGGTTATGGTTAAGCATGCCTTTTCTGCATAGATCTAGATTTAGTGGACAGTTTTACATATGACAGGGGCAATAGGAACGTTCAAAGCTGCAGCTCGGGGCTAAGACGGTCGCATGCTTCTGCACGGACATTTAAAAAATTTTAAAGGCTCCTGCTGTTAGGACTTTGAGGGGTAAGTTGAGATGAGATCTCAAAAATTTCATCGTGTTTTCATGATTCTCTTCTCACTTCCTTTCTTTTTCAAATTTAAAATACTCTATTGATGCTGGGCTAGACGCCCGGCGCGAGGTAAGCTCGAACCTAGTTAGTGCACTGCCACACAAGTTCAGCGCTTAGTCTTTGCTCCCGCCATGTGGAATGGAGTGAAATCAATTTTGACTCACTACCATAAGGAACAGTAGGTGTTCTTCTATCTTGAGTGCACCTGAACGTCAAATTAGAAGCTTGATATATAACTCGTGGCTACGTTCACCCCTTTATTTCGTCCAGTCGTGGATATTATTTTTTGTCCAACGAATTGACCCTGCACTTTTGATGTACCCTTGAAAGAACTCTTGAAGCAGTAGGTGTTTAGTGTCATCGCTTTAGAGGGTTCTCGCGTCAAGATGAGGACTGTTGAAACTTAAAATCCAACGAAGTCGCATTCAAAGGGGTGCGCAAAGTTAAAATGGGATGATGCCGGCCGACTGGTAGATGTCTGAAGGAGGAACATCCGGCGATGGCCCGGGGCTTCACCGTCATAAGTGCCCAAGCTAGGGCGAAGCGATGCCCGGTGATAATATTGGCATGTGCGACAGAAAGTCGTGTTGGTGGAGGATAACTGTCCTGAATTAAATAGCCCGTTGTGAAATGTACTATCAACAGTATAGAAGTTAGGTACAGATAACTTGAAAAAGGGTGTACTACGATGACTCTCCAGCTGAATCTCGGCGTGAACAAACGAGCATGTTTCAAAGTTCGACGACGATCAAGCCAGAGGCTTGTTTTACTACCTGGTCTCATGTACAAGGACATGGGGGGGTTGTTTGGTCCCACAAAAACTCTATGGGCGCGGGTGAGCCAGTGTGGTTGTCGAGTAGGTGACTTCCTTTACGACGGATCCAGCCATCTATTTGACGGTCGTTCGTCTTTAGAATGTTGCCTCTCCATTCCGATGGGTGTGCCCTTATGAGTTTGTAGGGTGAAAGGACAGAAAGTAAACATTTGAGAGGCACTGACCTGTTGTCAATGGATCCAAAACGCAATTTCTTCATGTCTGTCCACCTTCTAGTCATTGACGAAGACGAGGATGTACATAGGTACTATAAGCCTCCTGGGTATGTCGAAAAAGTCGATCACAAAATTGACCCTGTAGCTTTCAAATTGTTATTTGATTGAAAGGCAAATGATGAGTGTGTGTGTGTGGGGGGGGTGGGAGAACGAAACAGGTGGCCCAAGGTGACCTTGGGATTTGGCTATGGCTGGAGCATCGGATCTGTTCGATTCCGATAGTATCTCATTCAGGCTGCGCCGCGGAGACCTTGCATCGGGGACGCGAAGTAGGTTTGTTTGATTGATGTACCTTAATAGTAAAAAAGTTCTTTCCATCTCTATATCTTACGAACGTGCGTGGAAACCGTGATGAATGAAACAAGTTAGTCGAAACTATACGCCGCCTTCCGTGAAGGAGGGAGACTCCTTCTAACTCGTGATCAAGCTATAATAGAGCAGAAGGTACAATGACAGCATTGGTAATAATCGTCGCATTTTAATCCTCCCGAGGTTATGGCATTGGTTTATGGCATTTATGCATCTATGGTTAGTCTCTATCAGAACAGAACGTGGGATATCCATGCCTCGAGGTTTTTTTTTGTTGGGGACCCTACGGCCCTTGCGGGCCACTATAGCAACATATAGCGGAGGATTTCCTGTTAAAGTAAAAAAAAAAATTGTACAAATACTGAATCTGGGTCTCTATTCTATCGAAATTCTCTAATGATGGACCATCGGGCGTTTAGGATTACCGCCCATTAATTTAACGTGGGTGACTCTTGCGCTGGGTAAAATACGTGGAGACACGTCAAAATTACGAATTTTTAGCACTAGGATGCGAAGCATGCTTAAACCGGCAAATTTATAATTGAAATTTCGTGGAGAGGCGGCATAGAAGGACAGACAGTATGGATGCCAAATTACGGTGCGGATGCGAATCTAAGAGGTTTAGTCCCTGTAGGCGGCGTAAATAATCTGTCAGCGTCTGTCAGGGAGTTGTCAGGGTCACCTACTTAATGTTAAGCCGTTCTAAGCGAGATTCACCTCAGATGTAACCGACTCGGTTTTCACCGTGGGCCCCGAATAGCATATACCTCTATTCGTAGCTAGAAAAATAAATTATGTTTTACATTGCGGACCCGGGTCATGCGTATGGTATGCATTAAGCTGAGTTAATATGTGAGTTTCAACTCTATAATTTCTGACATATTTTTTTTTTTTTTTACCGCACAAGGCGGTATAGAAGTCCGATTCAGCGACAGAGAAGCGTGATGGTTTGTAAAATCCGGCTGTCAAAGCCTGTTGTTGATTGGTTCTATTTACCCTGGTTTGACCGAAAGAATATGGCTGCCAAACCAAAGTGAAGCAAGGATTATAATCCCGAATCGGTCGGTATTGTACATCGAATTACAAGTTATATATCCCTCCAAATTCGTCCCACACCGTCCAGCCTTGCTACGAGCGAAAACAAAGTAGGTCTGCGCGCAGGTAGATTAGAAAACTACTATAATGAAGGCCAATCATATTCAACGATCATTTACATGTCCGAACCCTGCTGAAATTCGTCTAATGCTTAGAAGTAAAAGACAACAAAAAAAGCCCAACTCTTTGATCTCAGTTTACGTGTGGAGCTTCTAAATCTCTGACATCAAATATTTAAATTATGTAAATGAATCATTGTTTTCTTTTCTGGTTAGATCTCTACCCTACGACAGGTTTCTGGAAAATCAAATATAGGCTTCTACCTTTTGAGCCAAAAAAAATCGATGCATCCATGCAAGAATGGCGTGAATTATGGAAGATGTGTCACTGTGGCTGAATACTTTATAAGTACTTGGCACTGCCAGAGTTTTGTACCGTATCGACCTCGTCCGCACTTCCAATCTTCAGTGTTGTATTGCGTGGGTACCCTTTCCCCACAAGAAGACTGGAGACTGATAGTGTTTCATTGACAGAACGACTTTTTTTTAAAAAAAATGAAGAACTCACAGACGACGTCGTCGTCATTTTCCTCCCAGTGGCCAGGCAAGGCCCTCTTGCTTCTGCTGCCACTTTTGGTGCCGGCCTTTGCCTTGCAATGGCCTCTCGGATTCCGGTTTCAGTCACCTGTCGTTCTCCACTCTCCTCAACGTCCTACCACCGGACAGGAACTTAATCACAACGACATTCCCCTCGCTACGAATCCTTTCGACGGTCAACTCCATCTCCCAAATGGGAAGCATTACATGCTCGATTTTCACGGCGTCGAAGTCGCCGACCTCACTTTCCTTGAGACTACTGACGGAGAGGCAGCCGTAACTCAAGAGATCGTCAATTCTGGCATGACCTTCCTAGGCAGTAGATCACACCTTTTCCCGGGTGGTGGCCTTACAGCTGTCTGGCTCCTGTCCGAATCTCATTTGAGCATCCATACATGGCCAGAGCACGGGTTTATCGCACTCGATATCTATACTTGTGGAAATTCCTTGGCAGCCGACCGTTTGGTAGAAAGCATGTTCGGGATGCTGAAGCCACGTTCTTCCAAGGTTTCCTTTGTCGAACGAGGGTCCGATCTGTCGCATGCCGTTCAAGCCCCTCCCGTTGCGAGTCCGAAAAAAGTAGAGACCGTTCCCAGTTTCAGCCGGACTCCAACCGCTGGAGATTCCATAGTCTTCGGTACTAAACGACCTCATCCATTGGTTTTCCCAACGACAGTAGATATCTGCGTAAACGAAGGCTTTGACGGCGATGAGTGCAACCTTTGGCGGAATGCTTCACTTCTGTATTCACAGAGATCGGCGATCCAACTGTTGGAGGTTGTCGACCGACAATCTGGTGAGCGGTGTCTCCTCTTGGACGGCATCACGCAGTTCTGCGACGAGGAAGACAACCAGCTGTACACAAGTTCTTTGACCGACACTGTTGTGAAACCTGTTACACAGGCACGGGCCGGCGATATCGACGTCTACGTCGTCGGTGGTGGCGATGGCTGGATCGGTAACCACCTACTCAGCACTTATTCATCCCTCATTCGATCGATTAGCATCATCGACATTGACCCTGTGGTCTCCGATGTCACACGAAAGTTCTTCCCTATCGTCACAGGCGTAGACAGTTTCAAAGACTCTCGGGCTCAGTACATAGCTGGGGATGCAGTAAGGTGGCTCCGCAACGCTCGTGATCAGAGCGCAGATGTTGTGATCATAGACTGCACAGATCACACGGTAAGTTCCTAGCCCACTTTGCGTTTTTCCTTTTCTTTTTTCAATAAGACTTATTCTCCCACAGGTGGAATCGTCCAGTTTCCTTTACACCGACGCGTTCTATTCCGACGTTTTACGAGTTTTACGTCCCGGTGGCCGCTTTTCGCAGCAGATGAACACGAAAGACAAGAAATATGACGACTTCCACAAACAGACAAGAGAATCTTGGCTCAAGCTTGGCTTTACTGATGTGATGGAGTGGGAAGCATACATAGAAAGTTACGGAGGTGTTACTCTCATGATGGGAGGAATAAAAGGCAAGAACTAGTGATGGCGGTAGAGAGACCGTTGATGTCTAGTGTAACGTGCCGGACTTTTTTTTTTTTTAGGCCTTCGCAATGTCACCTGACTTATCATTCCATCGTTACTCGTCATCATCAAATTTTTTTTTTGCCCATTTTTACTTAAACTTGTAAATTTATCGTCTTTACTTAGAATTTGATCATTCTCCGCATAATTATTAATTTTATTCAAAGGAAAAACACGAGGGAATCGAGTGTGAACATCTATATATCTATATATAATTGTCTATGGGAAGGTATTACTCCTTGTCTTCACTGCCACCTCGATCTAGATTTTACCCCCCCTGCCCGACATCGGAGCACCACCCTCCACTTCCCCTTTTCGCAGCTCACTCCAATTAACTTCCCCCCGCCCAATCACAGCTCATCTTACTTTTTTTAGTCGAGAAAACCCTTCGGACCCCAATCCATCATATAGTCATATATATAATTGATCATCTAAGTCCACTGATCTCCTTGATCACTTCTCCTTCCAATACACATGACCTTTGAGTGTCATGAAATAGTCATATCTAGTCATGAACCAGGCCCTATCTTTGGTCCATCTCGAATTTATCGCCCAATTTGTACTTAATTTCCGACCAAACTTCATACATAGCCATCTATTACATTTATTAGCTTAGCACCGTGCTTCTTTCGTGGAATTTGGAAAGCGAAGTGGGAACCAAAGAGAAAATGGAACGTCTGTCCGCACCTACCCGTGGCGGAGTAATTTCCCCAATGGACAAGCTCACCATGAGCATTACGTACTCGGATTCAATATTGTTTCTATATATTTAAGGTTACGCTCACAGAAGGCGAGGCAGATTTTGATGACAGTGGAAAAATAGTATTGCCGAGTCAGCCACCTCGGAGTTGATAATTATTTTAGCATCTACTGAACCCCCACCTCACCAACGAATATGATTTCTATGCACAACAGACCAGACTATGGATCTGGAGGTTTGCCAAGGCGCAGAATAACTCGAGGAAGTTTTTTTGTTGTCAGTGTCTCCTCTGTTGAACTCGGGTTGGATGACTGAGCACCATCCTCAACTGAACTTTGGTCGCCCGCCGAATAAGCGCTCGCCTCCTCTTTCAGATCATCATCCACTGTACTACTTGTCATCAGTTTAATACCGTTTGTAGATAGTGAGCTTGAAATTGGGACTGGGTTCTTGCCCTTGGTCCGATTCCGCAGCATCATGGAGCTGGGAGGAATGGGAAGAGCAGAGCGTGAGGAGGAGGATGTGACCAACGAGGCCGATCCATCCAAAGGTGCAAAAATCGTCATGGCACGCTCAAGCCACGGCTCGGTAGAGCTAGGTGTAGATAACGACGGCCTGCCCCCACGGCGTTTCTTGGTAACGGCTTCAAGCTAAACTCGAGAATCTGAATTAGTATCATATATATCACCCGTTTCACTTACCTTGATGAGATTCTCCACATTCCACCATCCTTCGTCGGCTTTACATTGGAGAGGAACATCAACGAGGCCTGAAAGATGTGCCATGGCACCACTGATCAGGGCCCGATCACTATATCCACCCTCTAGTACACTCACAACCCTTCCACGGGCATACACATCGCTAATGGCAGTAGTCTGGCGAGCGAAACGATGATAAAATGACGTTGGGACCTTGCGGTTGTGTCTCGACATTGATTCATATTCATGCTCGCAAGCATCCATCCCGCAACTAGATTCGATACTTGATGAGGGATGAAGAGCGCTAAATGGCGCTAAGCTGACCTGATAAATACCATAACGTCATCACCCGCTCCACCAGTTGCGTCGAGAAATTCAATTGCTTTCGTAAACAGTTTGCTATACTGTTCTCTATAAAGTACATCCCAGAAATGCTGCTCGGATGTATACGTCTGAAGGTGGACGTTTTCGATATATTGGCCATGAGATTGATGGATCGACACAGAAGCAGCTTGTATTAAGCTTGCTTTCCCGTCCTTGATATACATACAGTCAAATCGTAATCCCAAGTAAATGAAAAAATCGCACTTCGCAAGGATATGAAAGAATATCATGGATAGAGCCGTAGAATATTTGAGGTCCTTCTCCGGGAGCAGACCCTTCGTTTTCCCTTTCAAGGGTCTGACGGTAGGTCTCCTCATTGATTTGCCAAACAATCGATTGAGTTCCATTGCCTAGAGTCAAGGTTAAGGAGGAAAGAATCACGAGGTTTGAGGACCAACCGTGGTGTAAATCTATATCGAAGATGACAATTCGCTTAATACCATGTTGGAGGTGAGCTATGAGACGATTGTTAATCTCCCCTTCCAAAAGATGCCTGTGTAGAGAAAATCACCGTGTGCGGCTCCTATCGCGACATTATTGAGAAAGCAGAACCCAGAAGGCGTGTCTTCGCCGCAGTGATGTCCTGGCGGTCGAATGGCCACAAAGGCGCGATGGATCGCGGTACTATCCGCAAGGGACCTTGATGACAGAATAACTTTATCCACTGCTTCGCAAACAGTGCCAATTGCGCCTTGGATAGCCGTAATAGACCCAGGACACACTATAATATATTTGACTTGCAATATTTAAGGGAGAAGACAAGTAGGGGACCTACTCACGATATAAATCACCTTGTGAAAGGCCGTCAGGAATTTCTGACTCCCCCTTCGAAATTTTGTGGTAGCTCTCCTTTGTCCAAGCCGTCAGATTTTCCAAATAAACATCTCTTTCAATGTCTCCATGGACGAATTTCACGGCAGGGTGATTCAAAATGTCAACTGTTGCCTGACTTTCAATAATTGCTACAGGCGATTGATATGTCGAAGCGTCCGAGTCAATTTTGAGCTTGTTCATGACTTCAGCTAGTTCGTTGGGATCTGTTTCTTTCTCTGGGCTTTCTGATTGCGTTGTAGGTCCAGGGATTGTTGTTGAGTTGAATAATTCCTCCAGACGCGCGATCGCAGCAGATAGTCCAATAGTAACCGCTCGCAAGCGCTCAGGTCGTTCAACAATGCTCGTGATGTCCTTGGATCGTATGTATCGATGTTGAAGGCATGCATTCTGGATAAATATCGCAGACTTTTTGAGAATGGTTTGAGATGCAATTTGAGATCCTGAGCCGGAGGCCTTTCCAGGTGGGGTAGTGTGGATGGTGACCATGTAGAGTGTGTCAATCACCGAGCCACAAAGTTAATATCAACAAGCAGGGGTTGTCGCAAATTTCAAATGGTGAAGTTAAGGGAAGGTTGCCTGAGCGATTGTGAGAGCATCATGTGATAAGCTTAGGGCAGGTTTAGACGCGTCGACTCGGAGTGACCGTAAAAGAGTGGCAGAGTTCCAGTACTCCAGCTCCCCATTGACGTTCCCATGCAAGCTAGTGGATTAAATTTGAGATATTTTATCTACCAGGATAGCCCACTCCATAACTGTCATACCCAACCGTAATGCGTCTTCCTTGACCTCTCTATCTCTCGTCTCTGGACTTAACCTCGCTACTGCTTTCAAATGCGCCACTTTGTATATCCCCAGGCTTTTAAGAATATCAGAAACGTGGACGAGGGATGGCCTACAGCCATCGAGGAACTTTTCGAATTTGGTAGTCGATGCAGATCGAATGCTGGTAATGGTGGATCCAGAGCGAGTAGGGTGGAATGGCGGCGGTGGTAACTCTTTCTCAATGGGGGTAGACTCCTGTTGTATAAATGGTCCATTTGGAGCCTTGAACTTTGTTAAAGAAGCCCATGGAGAGGAGTCACTGCGAGCTCCGCCTTCTTTTGCCCGAGATCTCGTACGTTTCCCTTTATTACTTGCGGCGCTGCCAGTATCGTTATACTGGGCATGTCGATATCCATTGTAGTTTTCTCGACCCTGAATATACATTAACCGTAACGTCGAGGACAATTGGATCCAACGAACCTTGGTTGATGTCGATGAAGGGTCATTATCCGCCTCAACTGGTCCGTGAGAAGTACCATGGTTTTGTCTTCTAAATTCATGCCTTGATCCTAGCTGCCGTCTTTCGAAATTCGCATTTACTTCGGCCGCATGGGCGCCTTCATGAGCGTATCCATCCGGACTGATATAATAAATGCTCATGTTGTCCGTATCTGATTCATGCCCCCCGTCAACCCGCTCCCTCCAGGTTGATAACGTAACGGTCTTGTCGATACTGTCTTCAATGACATGCCGATTTACTATCTCGTACAATTGACCAGCCTTTGGTCCTTTGTCCTTGGGATTGTTGATATTCCGGCTTTTCCACAGATCTCGCATAGCTCCAGCAACTTTCTTCGTTTTTTTAGCGCTCCCATGGTCACCATCATCTTGCCTTTCAAGATAAATAGCTGTTCCAGGTTTCATCATCCTCCATTCTAAAATATCTCTGACTTTTGACGAAAAGGTAGCCTGGTTCCTCTTTCTCTCCTTCGGCCCATGCTGAAATGAATCATCAGTTCTCGCTTTCCATCTGTGACTATTATCAGGCGATTTATCACTTCCGAACTGCATGTCGCGGAAGCTGCTGCAAATTTTCGGGACGGGGTCCAAATTATGTCGCATTGATATTGGAGGTGTAGGTGACGTGTTATTGTTTGCTTGCTGAACGAGAGGCGATACTGTCCTGATTGCTAAGATTGGGCGCTTACGTCTGCAGGAATCTATATCACTGCTCTTTGAATTCGTGCCGTCCCGTTCAACATCGCCTAGGTTTTGGGTGCCCTTGAGCGGCGTAGCTGTTGGAGTTGGGATAGGTGGATGTTTTCGCGTAGTTCTTCTATAACCGAATTCTAATTGATTGGCGTATACGTAGCGTACAACGTACAACGTCAGTTGTCTGTCAGACGATCAATGGAAGCAAGGTGTCGTTACCATCTTTGCCGTTCACGGCCATTGACAGAGTAGTTCCCACCTGCTTCTCCGAGTTGAAAGGGACAGCTGCCAAAATATTGAGAGTGCGACGGTGTTGGCGGTGCTTCTGAGAGGGACCAGGCGGATATGGATGAAGGAATCCAAGAGGTACAGATGCAACATCCTTTTGAACACTTTGAGAATATCAAACAACATGCGGCCTCATCGTGTTCTGGAAGTCATATTTAGGTTGAACACGTGCTGAAGTTCACCAATCGGATTTTCTGTCAAAATTCAGGCGCCCAAATGACTAAGTGATGGCTTGCCGCTTCGTTGACAGGATTTAGAACCCAGGCTACATTCAGATCGGCCCCCCATTTATTAAATAGCTGCAATGGTATTTTTTCAGTCCTGACAAAAAGTTGGATGAAACAAGAGGTGGACAACTGTATTGTTTGGTCTTGTAAACGGTTGTAGGCGCGGGTCGGCTTCGTTGCTATGCGGGTGTATTGGGATAATATGTAGAGCCGAGAGATTGGGCATAGAGATAAGGAACCGCACTGTGAATTAACAGACTTACTTGGTGCCAACAGCAAACTACACCCCTGTCGACTCATTTCTCGTCATAAATAGCTCGCTCACCTCTCAGGACGGCTCATTCAAACGCACAGCGACGCCAGAACCTGTATTGAAACAGAAAGAAATCAGTTAATTCCTCGGCATTAGGCCAAGTTCATGAACCGATGGTCATTCAAAGCTCTCCAACTGCAGATGGATGATGAAAGACGTACCTTACATATCTTCTGATTGTGACGTTAATGTTGTAGTGAATTTTATTTTACCACCAGTATCTCCGCCACTTGCCTATGTAGCCCTTGGTGGGAAGCCTTAGGGGCATGAAAGCTTTCGTTTTCGGACATATCATTGTCATGTCACCCTTTCCCCTTTGCTATGTTCACTTTTATTTAAATATTTCTAATCTGTGAATGTAGAAAACCTGTTTAGTTCACCCATCCGAAGAGAAAATTTCGACAATCAATGAAGGAATAAGGATGAAAACCTTATTGAAGGCATGTTAAATGTGTATACAGAGCCCACGGGTATATAATCAGTATAGGAGACGCAAATAATTTATGCAAACCAAAAAAAGGCCCATACCCTAAATTAGTGAAGCTTAGATCCTTCCATTCACGACTTCTTCCAACCTCCTTTCCCATCCGGCACAAGAGGTGCATCAATCGGCGCACTGAAAAACCCTTCTGCAGTCACGCCAATAGCCTCAACACCTGCACCAGAGCTCTTCCTCGTCGTCCCTCTACCAATAGTTATTGAACCTCTCCTTGTCCCAGACCCATTACCCGAAGCCCCACCATTCTCGATACTGATCATAGATTTGGCTTTACTATACGTTGGATAGGGGACATAACCATTGCTCCCATTCGTTTCGCCAACGAGTGTGTGCATAGATCGTGCAGCGGGGATAATCCCACTATTGGATCCTGATGATAAAGTGGCTTTGTCTCGCTTAGCTCCTAAAGCAGTGGAAGAAGACATAGTAGGACTACGACCGGCCGGAGATGCACCGGTCCATGCACTAGGAGGCGAAACCCCTTTCTGCGGCTGTTGCTGCCAACGGTTTGTATTAGGCTGGATGGGCGTCACCAACCTATCGTCATCCAACTCCTCTTCTTCTCCCTCGTTCGTCAATACGTACATCGATTGTTCTGGACTCCCTGATGCCGAACTCGATGCCAACAAATGAGCATTACCATTGAGCAGTGCGCGCCACGAAGGAATTGCTTCACTTCGGTCCACGACTTCATCGAATACTTCATAGTATCTCCGTATGCAAAGGGCAATAAGCATACCCAGTGTAGCCTTTCTTTCTGCCAGTGGATTTTCTCCATTCCCATTGTCATCGTTAGAACTGGGACGATCAAAAAAAGCTGGCATCCCTGGCACACCGACCATCGCCACGTCACGCGCCGGATTGGAGCCTTTGACAAGGTTAGGGCAGATGACGATAGCTAAATTGAGGTCGCCCATCTTGTTTGATGCACTTCTCAATGAAACGTCGTGTAAAAGTTCTATAGATGTACATGATATTAAACTTTGACCGTCAGGTGGATTGACAGGGATCAGAAACGCACGCAAAACGTGAGACAGGAGTATAGAAGCACAAGGAACGAGCTCTGGAAGCAGAGTCTCACGTATGTAGTTGATACTTGACATGTCTGCAGGGTCGTTGGTGGGTACAGGGCATCCTTGAATGATGGGATATAAACTTTCGGGAAAGATGGGTTGAGGAAGATCCCGGAGGTACTTTTTCAAGAGTACTGCGGCGATGTGGGGGTCACCAAAGCTTTTCAGTGAAACTACGTTGCCTCAGGGGAAGTGAACATAAAGCAGCAAAGTCAGAAAAGAATGAGATTACCGCGATCATAAGCGTCTTGAGCAGCTCGGAGCATAGCCGAAGAAGGTGATCGCCTGAATAGACCTTCTTCCGTCAAGCCTATAGCGCCATAGTTATAGTGCTGTTTTCATATGGTCGTATCGGGAAGAGACATACCAGAGTCCCTTAAGAACTGAATCGTATCTTTCACAACTCTAGGAATTCCGCCTTTCTCCCCATCGTATCCCATTAAATCTTCTAAAGGTACGCCAAATATACTGGACCGCATAGGGATGGGAAGCGTTATTATCTGTTCATGTTTCAGGTTTTCTCTATCAACATTCTTGGTTGGGGAACATCATGGAAAGTTTCTGGTTGTCCTCACCGATAGACAGCAGGTGGGACATCAATCTGTGTTAGAGGTACATATTGAGCCAGCTCAGACAGCGTAGTAATGTATATCAATTTTCGAAAGAATTTTGGGCTAATGATATGTTAGAAGGTGGGAAAAATTGAGGCAATATGGTGACAAACCTGATAATGGCGCCAGCCAGGGAAAACAACACTTGGGGTCAATTTGCATGTTAAATAATGACAACCAATCATGCCAATGCAGTTACTCACTTTTGGAGAAGAATGAAGAGTGTATGATGTACTATAAAGACACCCATTAGATATTTCTCCCCATATGCGACGAAGCATGGCCATATTGCTCACCAGTTGTTTCAGATTTTTGCGATACTTCCTATTCAAACTTCGATATGCCTTCCAGACCCAATTCCAGCTCGGAGCATGATTCCCGCCCGCTGCGAAGAAGACAAGGGTATAATCCGCCTCAACTGCGTGAAGAGCAACCAAGACCATATCAGATCGGCAGTATTGCGAAGTGTATGGGCTAGGCTGTACCATATAGGTCTAGATACGAAAGAATGCGTCTATAGGATGGAGTTCAGCAAGATATTGTTGCAGAATGTGGAAACGATACACACGTAAGTAACAGATCATATGAGACGACCTCAGGATCAGGTAATGCAGAAGCATTCAAGACAACCCTGTTGTTCAGGTAAATGCAGGGATTAAGCATGGCATGCACGATGTTCTCCTACATTGGTCGTGTCCTGAACGGGTTCAGCATATCTCACAAATAAAAATACAGTCTTCTCACTCGAAATCCACTCCAGCCTGAAATATCATTCTTGACAATACTTCCTGCACCATCATTGAATCACTGAATTCAGTTGCGGTGCTGGTAGGGCTGGTTGGACGCTTCACCCACGGTGGATTAAAGAACTTGCGCTTCGCAGCTGTTGGTGACCATGTTGATGTTGGCGCATCATACGCGTTAGGGCCCGACAGCGACGACTGAGCGAGCGATAGGGCAGCCAGTCTTTGCTTTAACTTAAAGGTTGTCGGAGGCATCGTTCAGACAAAGGAAAACGTGGCTTCTGCGACTGATGGCATGTCACGCTTATGTAATGTTGATGAGAATTTCTTGACATCTGTGCAACCAGTTGGCAAGGGGGTGTCGGGATTGGAATGCCGGACCAGAGGCTGGTAGGTAGGTCCAGCCGCCAAGCTTGAAAAAAAAAGTGGACCTCACCCAAAATCATCTGAAAATTGGGTAGGTAAGGTCTAACACAAAGAGTTTGAAGTAAGTTGAATTGGGGTAGGAGAGCTCTGAAAAACTCATTTTCATCATATTTGTTACTTTTACTTACCTAACTTAGAGCTAGTTCGGATGCCCTGTGTGGGACAAATTTTGGGCATGTGAGAACGCATGCATGTTTCCCGAAGATGCGGATCAACGGAGTTTGAATAAGCCTATTAGATTAGAGCCACAATTTCTTATCATCTACCTATCTGCTAGCCATGGACGATGATGAATACTGTGTTGGATATATTTTTGGTATGAACCGATCACGTCGCATAGTTGTACACAGAGTAGATAAGGATACCCGGCCTATGGCAATATTAGCATAGATAAGCATAGCCACGCTTTGTAGTATATATGTAGTAAGTCGATGGGACTGGATCCCCATCGACTTGAACCAATATACTGGCTCCTCCCCCTTCTATATTGCTCTCATTTATTTGTAACTGTCTTAGAAGACGCGTATACTTCAACATCAACCGCCTAAATTCAACACAAGTCGATAAAACCTTGTTCGTCCCACCATGCCTACTGTGCTCGTCAGCGACGCCAAGTATAACTTCGAACGTGCTTTTGCCCGCATCCCTGATTTCATGGAACAGCCTACCGCTCTAGGTAGAGCTATCTACAACTGGGTCGTCGGACTCATCACTATATTAGAGGGCTACTTCGCCAACTCTCTAACAGCCATTACAGAACTCATCTCGTCCATCGAAGAATGTCTTGAGACTCTTGAAGAACTCGCTCAGGCAAATCCTATATCTATGGACCCGAAAGCCACCTCTTCCCACACCACAGCCTCTGCTACCACCCCCAAGAAATGGGTAGATGCCAGCAATGCCATGTGATTGGTCACAACAAAGAAGAATGTCACACCAAGGACCCTGCTGCAAGTAAGAAACGAGTCGCCAACAATATTAAAGCAAGAAAGGAGCAGCAACAGAGATACTCTGGTGCCTTTCCAGTCTCCAACCCAGGCTTCCTGTGGGCTCATCACCTCCCCTACTTCCAGGACCCCACTATTCCCCCTCGACAATCTAGCTCATTAGTCGCTCTCGCTGCCGATGCCAAAGAATTGAGGAAAAACAACAATTGACGTGCGACAAAACAAACAAACCAGATTAGCACCGCACACGAAACCACAACTGCTAGGCCAACTGCAGCATCTGCCCAGGAAGGCCCTTTGACCGTGAGGAGTACCGTTGCACCGCAGTTTGAGTATTAGTAGTAGAAGTTGATCCATGCTTCAGTATCACCCACCTTGACCGTGATGTGATTCGAGGAGAAGTGTTGGATATATTTTTGGTACAAACCAATCACGTCGCATTGGAATGTGTAATTCCCCTGCAACCTTCCAAGGAGTGATGGATTCTATCTTTGATGACATGATCACTGGCACTTTGATTATTGTCTATATGGACGACATGTTCATCTTCCACAAAGACCTAAATATTCTCAAAGAAAACATGAAGATCACCCTAAAACGACTAAGAGACAATGACCTTTACCTAAAACCCTCGAAATGTGAATTTCACAAGACAAAGATTGAATATCTGGGAATGGTTATTGAAGAAGGAAAAGTTTCCATGGACACCTCAAAATGAAAGGGATTCAAAATTGGCCGGTCCCCTCTACTGTCAAACAAGTTAGAGGATTC
>Ga0193743_1000905_pt1 | contig 22894 bp, 23 predicted proteins | sample L2c2metaG_FD_143038 | JGI IMG/M metagenome (GOLD analysis project Ga0193743, IMG submission 143038) | Soil microbial communities from a riparian zone of the East river system, Colorado, United States - L2c2 | ecosystem: Environmental > Terrestrial > Soil > Riparian zone | place: USA: East River... | reverse complement strand
TCGCCGCGGCGCGCCAAGGTTGCTTTCTTAAAGGCGGAGGGCTACGCTCCTGGCATTCACCGGGTTCGCCTGGTCTCCGAAGCCGAGACCATTGTTTTCGAGCGCAACAGCAGCGAATGCGCGACGCTACGCAGTACGAATGGACGCGAACGCAAATATCCGTTATCCGAGCCGGGCCTTACCGCATTAATGACGGAAGAACTTTCGTTGATGGGAACAGATTCGGCGTTTGACGCAGCGTTTGTGCGCGCGCAGGAGTTAGACGTCAAATCATGAGCGTGATGGAATCACCTACCCGACGTAATCCGGCACTACACATCCTTGGGAGTCCGGAAGCAGCGGCGGACGAATGCGCTGCCTATATTCTGGACACGCTGGCGCGAGTGCTGCAATCGCAAGCGCACGCGGCCTTTGCAATATCGGGCGGCAGTTCTCCGAAATTGCTTTTCTCCCGCATGGCGAAGGCTGCTTTTGATTGGTCGAATATTCACTTTTTCTGGGTGGATGAACGTTGCGTACCGCCGGCGGATTCGCGCAGCAATTTCAAATTGGCCGACGATGCTTTGCTGATGCCGGCGCGAGTGCCGCTGCAAAACATTCACCGTGTCTACGGGGAGCTGCCTCCCGAAGAAGGCGCGGCGCGCTACGTGGCGGACATCAAGGCGTTCTTCGAATTGAAGGATGGGGAATTGCCGGTCTTCGATGTGCTGCACCGCGGTATGGGGCCGGACGCGCACACGGCCAGTTTATTTCCGGGCGAACCGCTGATCGGCAACCTGACGGCTATCGCCGCGCATGTGTGGGTGGAGAAGTTCAAAATGGACCGCGTGACGCTGTTGCCGGGAGTTTTATTGGGCGCCAAGCGCACCGTTTTGCAAGTCTCGGGCGCGGAGAAGGCGGAGGCGGCGCGGCAGGTTCTCACTGGACCGGAAGACGTAATGAATTATCCGTGCCAGCTGGGTAGCAGGGGAGAGAAGGCCACCTGGTTCTTAGACGAGTCTGCAGCCGCGCTGCTGTAGTCCGGTTTCGACTACGGCTTGCATTCTTTGTACCGTTTGCGCTTTGGACCGGTTATGGGTCTACCGCGCGGCAAGAGAGCTCACCCAGGCCAAAAGCCCTGGCGCCGTACAACCGGCTGGTTTTCGCCGGCGATGTCATGCTATCGCGTGCGGTGCGGCGGGAGATCCTGGCCGCGCGCGATCCGGCGCTTCCTTTCCGCAAGATGGCCCCGTTGCTGGCGGCCTCGGATATCGCGTTCGTCAATCTGGAATCGCCGTTTTCCGATCAAAGGCCGCCCCTGGCCGGCGAGATGATTTTCCACGCCGCTCCCAACACGATCGCGGGGCTGCTGCTGGCGGGCGTGTCGGTGGTATCGACGGCGAACAACCATACACGCGACTGCGGGCCGCGTGGAGTCGAGTTCACACTCTCCTGGCTCAACTCACACGGCATACAGACGATTGGCAGCAGTGCATCGGAAGAGGCTACGCATCGCGGCGTTGTCCTCACGCGCAATGGCATCCGGTTCGGTTTCTTGGGGTATACCTACGACCAGAAAAATGGCAACTGGAAGGACGTCGACCCTCGGATCGCGCTGGCTGATCCGCTAGTGATGGCGCGCGATGTCGCAGGGCTTCGCAAGCGCGCGGACGTGGTGATTGTTTCCATGCACAATGGCATTGAATACAAGCCCAGACCGTCCGCCGCGCAGGTGACCTTTGCGCACGCAGCCATCGATGCGGGCGCGAAATTGGTGATTGGCCATCATCCGCACGTGGTGCAGCCCACCGAAGAGTACAGGGGCGGGATCATCTTTTACTCGTTGGGTAATTTCATCTTCGACCAATACCAGCGGGCAGAGACCCAACACGGACAAGTGGTGCAAGTTTCGTTCGTGGGCCGCGATGTCCTCGCGACCCACGTGATTCCGGTCAAGATCACTCCGAGCGGACCCGAAGTGGAATAGACGCCGGCATCCGGAGGGCGCGGATTTAACCCCCGGTCGCCTGCTCCACGTGGCCGCCGAATTTGTTGCGCATGGCCGACAGGACTTTCTCCGCGAAGGTGTGTTCCTTGCGCGAGCGGAAGCGCGTAAAGAGCGCCGAGGCGAGGACTTCCGCCGGAACCGCTTCTTCTAAAGCCGCGTTGATGGTCCAACGGCCTTCGCCGGAATCCTGGACAAAGCCGCTGAAATTCGAAAGATCCGGATTTTCGGCAAAAGCCATGGACGTGAGGTCGAGCAGCCAGGAACCGACTACGCTGCCGCGCCGCCACAGTTCGGCTATATCGGGTACATTCAGAGTGAAGCGCTCATTTTCTGGCAACTCGTCGGAATCTTTGTGCTTCAGGATGTCAAAACCTTCGGCATAAGCCTGCATAATGCCGTATTCGATTCCGTTGTGAATCATCTTCACGAAATGGCCGGAGCCGGGAGGGCCTGTGCGCAAATAACCTTGCTCGGCGGTACCACTCATTTTTTCCCGGCCGGGCGTGCGGTCTATGGTTCCCATCCCGGGAGACAGGGTTTTGAAGATCGACTCAAATTGAGCGAAAACTTTTTCGTCCGCTCCCACCATGAGACAGTAGCCGCGCTCAACGCCCCACACACCACCGCTGGTTCCGGCGTCCATGTAGTGGATGCCGCGCTTCTTGAATTCGGCTGCGCGCCGGATATCGTCCTTATAAAAACTATTGCCGCCGTCGATGATGACGTCGCCTGCTTCCATGGCGGCCGCTAACGCCTGCACGGTACTTTCCGTTGCGTGTCCAGCGGGAACCATGACCCAAACCGCACGCGGTTTGGGGAGTTTCTTCACAAGGTCTTCAAGCGAGCTCGCGCTCTGCACGCCTTCGTTCACCAGTTTCTTGACGTTGGCTGCGTTCAGGTCGAAGACGGTACACTTATGGCCGCCTTTTTCCAGCCTCCGGACCATATTGGCACCCATGCGCCCTAGACCTACTAGACCGATTTGCACTATTTCTCCTTAACAAAGTCTAAAATTACCCTGTCACCTGATAGCTTAACTTCTTAGCCTCACAAATCTATGAGAGCCGGTCAAGCACCTTTCCTTTCGACATTCGTTTCCGCGGTAGTAGCGGCAGCTTTGCTGGTGAGCTGCAATCGCAGCCACGTGACAACAGTAGCGATGATTCCAAAAGCCAGCGCCGATATTTTCTGGCAGAGCGTACATGCCGGCGCGGTGAAGGCATCGCGGGATTATCAGGTAAAGCTCGTCTGGGACGGTCCGGCGAACGAAACGGATATCGCCACCGAGATGCAGATTGTGGAGACCATGATTAACCGGCGAGTGGACGCGATTGCCTTGGCGCCTTCGGATAAGTCGGCATTCAAGATCGTTGTGGACCGGGCTCACGATGCCGGCATACCCGTGATCATTTTCGATTCGGGCATCAGCACGGATAAGTACACATCATTTGTCGCCACGGATAACTATCTGGGTGGACAGATGGGCGCGGACCGTCTTGGAACGGTACTGCAAGGGAAAGGAAAAGTCGTAATGGTTAAGACGGTGCCGGGCGGCGCGTCCACGACCGCGCGTGAGGACGGGTTCCGGGATCAGATGAAGGCGAAATTTCCGGCGATCCAGATTTTGGACGAGCGCTACGGGATGGCGAGCATTGCGCAGTCGCTGGCGGTTTCCGAGAACATGCTGACGGCCCACCCGGACCTGGACGGAATGTTCTGCTCGAACGAATCGGGTACGTCGGGCGCGGCGCAAGCATTGAAGGCGCGGCGCAGCAAAATCAAGCTGGTAGGATTCGATTCCAGTCCCACGCTGATTGCGCAGCTCGAAGCGCGCTGGATTGACACGCTGGTGATTCAAGATCCGTTCCGGATGGGTGAAACGGCTTTCGAGCAGGCGGTGAAGGCTTTGCGGGGAGAGAAAACACCAAAGAAAATCGCTCTGCCTCCGCGCCTGGTCGATGTAAAGAACCTGCATGATCCGGACATTCAGACGCAATTGAAACCGGACTTGCAGAAGTACCTCTCGGACGTGGGGTCCTAGGTCTCTGACCGCCTGAAAATCTGAAATGACATTCGACCTTGTGCCGTGAGCGATCAAATTTTCCTGACAAATAACGTCTGGGCTAACTGAATCCGCACGGTTAGCGCGCAACTTGCGTGCGTAATAGTAACGAACGACAGTGTTAATCCGTGAGCACGTGATTCGGCCATGGTCCTTTGAGGAAGTTGGAAGGAACGGCGAATCTAAACAGCTACGAGGCTATGGCGGCAGACACCGGGCGGCGTGCTCCGAAGGCTTGTTCCACGGAGTCTGCGGCAAACCGCAGCCCGTCCGTTTGTTGGATCGCGTTCTGCATGCGCACGGCATTGGTCCGATACATGGGATCGGAAAGGACGGTGTCGACCATCGCGCGCAGGCTCTTCATAGTCACACGAGTGAATGGCGTGAACACTCCGGTCTGCGTATGCGCGATGCGCGCGGCTACGCCGGGTTGATCGTTTCCGACTGGCATGGCAACGAGCGGCACACCTTGCGCCAGCGATTCCAACACCGTGTTCAAGCCGGTATGAGTGATGCAAAGAGTAGCTTTCTTCAGTACGTCCAATTGCGGCGCGTGATTCACGACGATTGTGTTGCTCGGCATGGGGCCGATATGTGAAGCATCCATGTGCTGACCGATCGACAAAACCAACTGCCGATCCGGACCGGATGCGCCGTCGACGATCATTCGAAATGCCTGTTCCGATCCATTCAACATCGTGCCCATAGAGGCATAGATCAACGGCTCGCCCGTCAACCGCTCCCACGGAAACGGAATCGGGAATCGGGCTTCGCTTTCGTGAAAAGGACCGGCATAGTGGAACTGCGGCGGCCAATAATCACTCGGGAAATCGAACTCGCGAGGCGTTTGCGTGATCTGTGCCAGCTTCGAGAATGGCGCGTAGGGGTCCTGCAGATCGATCGGAAGACCGACCTTCTTTACGTAATCATTGGCAACGCGGATACAGGGCTCTACGATCGGCAAGAATTCCTCTAATCCACGAAGGTTGCGAGCAATGCCTTCCGGCGATGGGTCGTAGGGCCAATCATAGATGAAATAAGGGGCTCGCCCCGTCATGTCCGGGTGAAGCGCCGCTGACAGATGAACATACGGCACGCCCATCTTCATAGCCACGAGATCGAGGTTTCGCCAAAGCGCGTCGAGCACGAGGCAATCCACCTTCGTCTCGACAATGATTCGCTCGCCGTCTTCGATCATCCGTCGGCTGACGTCGGCAATCCAGGCGAATACATAACGAATCGCCTCTTCGCCACGCATTGCGCTGAACTCCCTTCCCTTAGCCGGGAACTCGCCCAACGGAAAGAGCTCTTCCGAAAATGCGATGGCCTCCATCCTGCACGCCCGCACCATGGGGACTGCCTCCGGGGCAGGCATCAAAAAGACCACGTCATGCCCGCGGATCTGCAATTGGCGAGCGAGCGTTGTGAATGGATAGATGTGGCCGGGCACCGCAGGACAGCAGAAACCAATTCGCATGGTTCTGTAGGTATAGCACAAAATCCCGCTTCGAAGGCCCAGGACCGCGTCGCAATTCCCTGTAAATTCTTAGGAATACGGTCACGGGCGGTACGATTCGCCGATTGACTTGACCAACATAAGCAGGAACCGTACCAGGTCGAATTTCCGACCGCGAGACTCTCCGGGCGCGAGTTGTCGACTTCAGCCTGGTATATTCCCGGTGCTCACAAGCCTTCGTTTTCTGTCCGCGATCCATCCGAGCGTCAGCGGCGACACCAATACTTCTGTCAGTCGAAGTGATTTGATCCAGAATCACTATTGTCCAAATTAGCGTTTGATGTGAATGTCGGGTTGGAGAGGTAGCAGGGCCAAGCGCTGATAGCCTGAACTGGGTTCCGTGCAAAAGAACCAAATCAGAAAGTCAGGAGACTAGTACCGCCCAATTGGCCCAGCGGTTCTGCACGGAAGCTTCCACACCCCGCTGGTGGGCAAATCTATTTCCCTGCATGCCGATCTCACTTAAATGTCGCCATGCTCCATCCAACATATGAGGTCATCTTCTTCTGGCGTATGCGCCGGCTAACACCGGTTCTTCTGCTCAGCGGCTCGGAGGAGCAGACTGCGCATCTCTACGACACAGCCACGGGACGGGAGTTGACGGAGGCGATTGAGAGGTGCTCGGCCATGATGTTTCGCCCGACGTGTGGACGAGTCAAGGGATAGCGGAAGGTCGCCGACATAAAGGACTAGGTCTCTGATGCAATGGCAAGATTCTGCCGCTGGATGCGGCGCATCCAGATCTGCAAGCGGCCGAGGTCGTAGTGCCGCCGAGTGACCTGGTGCTGAGTGGGGGTTCATTGGAAGCGACGTGCTGCATCCGGCTTCCGACGCCTTGTATCTGCAAGTGATCCAGAAAGGTTTTGGAAAGGTGCTGCGACTACCCTACGGCGCTGGCGCGAAAGCCGAGATGCTGCCTCTGCCCGCTGGACAACAGGTGGCAAAGACGGCGACGGACCAGTCCGTGCCGGGCGCCGTGCTGGACCTGACCTCATGGACCGATCCCGGAGACTACTACCGGTATGACGAGAAGAAGAAAACGACCACTACCATGCTGCTGCAGCCGCCGAACAAAATCGATCCGGTGAACCTGACATCGGAGGAGGTGCAGGTAAAGGCGCAGGATGGAACCATGGTTCCGCTGTCGATTATCTACAAAAAAGAGCTGGTTCGAGACGGATCGGCTCCCGCCGCGCTGATCGGCTATGGCGCGTATGGGGATGCATTTACGCCAGGATTTTCGCGTAGGTACATGGGATGGTTGGAACGTGGCGGAGTTCTGGGAGCCGGAGCGCCGGGGGTATTCTCATTGGCCGCTCAATCACTGAAAGGCCCGATCTCTTTGCCGCGGCGGTAGACGGCGTTCCCTGTTCGGACATGCTGCGCCAAGAGACAGGGGCAAACGGGTCCGACAACATTCCCGAGTTTGGTTCGGTAAAAAGCGAGGAGGGTTTTAAGGGACTCTATGCGATGAGCGCCTATTATCACGTCGAACCCGGAACGAAGTATCCGGCGGTGTTGGTCACTGCCGGCGCAAACGATCGGCGCGTTGATCCTTGGCAGGGAGCCAAAATGGCGGCGAAGCTGCAGGCGAGCACGGCAAGCGGACGGCCGGTCCTCTTCCGCGTGAACTACGACGCCGGCCACGGGCTAACCGATACGGTGGCGCAGCAGGTCTCCGACTGGACAGACATCTTCTCCTTCTTTTTGTGGAACTTTGGCGCCGCAGACTTCCAACCGGCAACGGCTGTCATGGCGGCGCGCACAGGCAACTAATTAGTGCCGGTAGGAAGCTTGCAGCGTATCCGCGCTTTGGGGGATGGCGGCGGTTACGAACGTGATGGTCGCCCCGGCAAGCGTGAAGTCGTTGACGGGACTCAGCAGAACGCCATTCTTATAGAGCCTGAGGCTGGTGACGGGGCTTGGTGATGACGCCAGGGTGAAAGTGGCATTTGTTCCGGTGATAGAGCCGCCGGGTATCTCGCCATCCACAAAGATAGCCACGGAGGTGGAGGCGCCGGAGACCCGGTAGTAGGCCTCCAGGATGTCCCCGCTTTGCGGCCGATTGCCCGCCAGGAATGTCAGGGCGGTTCCCGCCACGGTAAAGTTCACTCCGTTCATTTGCAGCAAGCCGTTCCGATAGAGAGACAGGCTGGCGGATGGCGATGGCGTTTGCGTTAGGGCGAAGGAGTTGTTCGTTCCATTAGCCGTTCCCGCCGGTGTTTGAGAATCTACGAAGAGAGCGTTCGAGCCGCCCGCGCCGAGTGAGTTCACCGTGGTAGTCAAGTTCGTTACGGCTGTAGTAAGCGTTCCTACGGTGGCGCCGAGAGCGGTGAGCGAATCACCGTTGGTGTTAACGGTGGAAGTCAAGGCTGCCAGATTGGTGGTCAGGGCGCCGAGGGAATCTGTGTTGCCCGTTACGGAGACGCCCAGAGCCGCGACGGTCGTGCTCAACGCGGCAACCTGAGCCTGCAGGGCGGGAAGCGACGAGCCGGAGTTTACCTGAGCGGCGAGGGCGTCCAGCTCGGAATTCAGAGAGGCGACGGATGTATTGAGAGTATTCAAACTTGTGCCGAGATTCGTCACCTGGTTAATCGCGATGGGCAAGGTGGCATACTGCGCGCCGCCGCCATTCGAGCCGCCGCCGGGGCCCTTGGTGCTCGATTGGCGGACCTGGCTGACGCTAAGCGGGACGGCGCCTGGAGGTACTTGCCAGACCTCGGACCAAGTGATCAGGCCGTTGCTGCTGTTGTAGGCGACGACATAGTAGGTGCCGGCCGGGGCGGTGGTGGTCGGCGCCAGAAAGATCGAGAGGGCGCCGCCATAGACTGCGGTAGCCGACCTAAGGGGGGCGACTGTGCCAACCCCCGACGAGGGGGAGCCGTTCCAGGTAATCACCACGGTTCCATTGAAGAGACTTCCGTCCGGGTTGGTGATGCTGTCCAGAATATGAGTCAGATTGGCCTGCGCGGACGCGGATCCAGCGGCAAACGCCGCGCATAGAATGATGACCACGAAAAGACGGCGGAAATTGAACATGATGCCTCGCGACCTCAGTGCATCATGCGGCGCGGCCCCTTCGGTGGAGTCGCCGCTGTGGCGGGACTTCCGAAAAGGCGGCTAACTACATGATGATGCGAGGGTTAAGAGGAAAAACCGAAAAAACGCAAACGTTGTGATTCCCCCACGGCCGACCAGGCGCCGACGCAATATTAGAACGAGTTTGAAAGCGGTTGCCTCGATTCAGCCAACGACTGGCGGAATGGAGGCAACCGCTCCAAAATCTGGGGCCGCCTTTAAATGCTAACCACTTAAAGACAAAGGGCAACAGGTGCCGTGAGTTGGCCATTTCGCTTTGGGCCTTGGGATGCACATCAATGAGAGGCTTCGAAGGAGAACGCCCAAGGTGGACGGAAAAACGGATAGAAAAAGTAGAACGGCGCAAGGGATGTGGACGCGATTGGGTCTTTGCGCGGCACTAGCGGTGACGCCTCTACTCGCGGGAACATCCGAATCGAAAGCAGAAAAGGAGTTGGTGGTCTCCCAGGTGGAGATAGCCGGCGGAGGGCATTCAAAGCTGAGCCTGCATCACGTTGACGGCAAGCGCTACCTGTATGCGCATCGCACATCGGACCGCAGCCTGACAATCGTCGATGTGACGAACGAAGACAGCCCTCGTGTTGTCAAAACGATCACGGCTGACCATCTGGCTTCGGCGGCGGATTTGCAGGTACTGCCGGACGGAAAAGTACTCCTGTCGCGCGGAGAGGCTGGCAGCGCCTCGCAGCCCGCTCCGGGCTATTCGCTGTCCTTGTGGAATCCCGGAACTGGAAGCACTCCCAAAGATGTTGCCGTGGTGACCAGCCATCTGGTAGAAAGCAGCCGCGGACTTCTTTACATCTCCGACGATAAGGGGCTGACACTCATTCGTTTGTATGACTCACCGGAAAAATTAGAAGCGCAGCGATGGGCTTCGACGCTGGCGCCCTAAGAATAGGACAGCAGCTAGCGCTCGAATTTAGATGGGAAAATTCATTTTGTATGCGCTGGCCGCGAGCATGGCATCGCTGGCCGGCGCACAAACGACACAGGATACGAACGTCCATGCCTGGTTCATGTATTTTGGCGACCATTCAGTGAAAGGCCCATGGGGTGTTCACCTCGAAGCTCAATTCAGACGGGCGGATGCCGGGCTTACCCCGCAGCAGCTTTTGATCCGGCCCGGCATCAATTATCAATTGAATAAGCACATCCTGTTCACTGCGGGATATGCCTATGTACGCACGTCCCGCTACGGCGACGTGCCCGCCAGAGCCGCTTTCCCCGAGCACCGGATTTTTGAGCAGGTACTGATTAAACACGGCGTAGGAAAGATACCGATCCAGCATCGTCTCCGCTTGGAACAGCGCCTGGTTGGGATAGTTCCCAGTCCGAGGGCGGAAGTCGACACATGGGAAACGCGCAACCGGTTCCGGTACATGTTGAGGGCGGACTTCCCGCTGCCCATAAGAACATCCGCCGGCAAACCGTTCGGATTAGCAGTTTACGATGAGCCGTTTTTTCACTTCGGCAGCAATCGCGGAATTCGCTATCTCGATCAAAACCGGGCCTATGCGGCAATAACGTACAAGCTGACTAAGTTCAACCGCATCGAAGTTGGATATCTTCATCAGTATGTGCCGCAGCGGAATGGAATCGTTTCGGAGCACAATCACACGCTGCAGTTCGCATGGTTCTCGGCGACTCCATTTGGCCATAAAACCAATTGACCGGTTGCTCTAGCTGCCGTTGTCTTGTTGCTCTCGTTTCAGCCCGTACCGTTCCATGCGATAAATCAGGGTTTTGCGCGTCAGATTCAGATAGCTGGCGGCTTTTGTCTGATTCCAATGGAAACGGTCCAGCGCCCGCATGATCAATTCGCGCTCCACTGCTTCCAGACTGATGGGCGTAGCCGGAAGCTCGAGCTGGATGGCATCGAGCACGCCACGCTCGCGCCGCAGGATTTCCGGAAGATCCTCGATCGTAACGACAGGTCCGGGACTTAACACCGTGATGCGCTCGATGAGATTCTCCAACTCACGAATGTTGCCCGGCCAATGATGGCGGCTAAAGTACGGAAGCAAGGCCCCGGGAAGCTGAAGCTCGGGACGTTCGTGCCTGTGCGTTGCCAACTTCCAGAAGTGCTGCACCAACTCGGGAATATCTTCCAAGCGTTCGCGCAGCGGAGGCAGGGTAACGGGAATCACGGCAAGCCGGTAGTAAAGGTCGTCGCGAAAATCACCATCCTCCACCATGCGCATCAGATTCCGGTTGGTGGCGGCCACGATTCGGACATCCACCTTAACGGGATCGAGAGCGCCAAGCTTCTGAATTTCACCCTCTTGCAGGAGACGCAGCAACTTGACTTGGAGCTGAAGCGGCAGTTCTCCTATCTCGTCCAAAAAGAGCGTTCCCTCATCAGCGCCCTCAATGCGGCCCGGCTTATTGTTATGAGCGCCGGTGAATGCGCCCTTTTTATAACCGAATAACTCAGACTCGAGCAGATCCTTTGGGATGGCTCCGCAGTTCACGGCTACGAAGGGCTTCTCGCTTCGCCGGCTGTTAAAATGAACCGCGCGCGCCAGCAGTTCCTTCCCTGTTCCGGTCTCTCCTTCAATCAACACGATGGAAGAGCTGCGCGCCGCGCGCGAAGCGATGCCGACAGCGGCGCTTAGCGAGCTCGAATGGCCAATGATGTTTTCAAAGCCATACTTCTGACTGACACTTTCGCGCAGCGTTTCAATCTGCTCAAGCATGCGGCAGCGCTCTAGAGCGCGCTCAATCACGATGGCCAACTCGTCAAAGCGCACCGGCTTCGTCACATACTGATACGCGCCCGACTGCATCGCTTCCACCGCATTCTCGATCGTTCCAAATGCGGTCAACAAGATCACCTGCGTATCCGGGTGATTCTCGCGGATCTGCTTCAGCAGTTCGAGTCCGGACATTCCCGGCATCCGCAGATCCGTCAAGACCAGATCGTAGTGCGACCCGGCGAGGATCCCCAGCGCATCCCGCGCGTTGGCCGCCAGCGCCACTTCATACCCGCGGCCATCCAGTTGAACCTGCAGCACCCGGCGCAGGCTCTCCTCATCATCGACGACCAGAATGCGCGCCGCTCTCATGAACGCACCGTTCCATTGACGGGAAGGGTAAACACAAAGCAGGCGCCGGAGGAGTCGCTCTTCTCCAGCTTCAATTCGCCGCCGTGCTGTTCAATGATCTGGTAAGCGGTCGGTAAACCGAGGCCCGTGCCTGTTTCCTTCGTCGTAAAGAACGGGTCATAGATGAATTCCACATCCGATGCCGGGATGCCTGGTCCGGTGTCGCAAACGCGCACCGACACAGCATCATTCTGAAGTCTGGACAAGATGGCAATACTGCCTCCACCGGGCATGGCTTGCACTGAGTTCAGCATGAGGTTAAGCAAAACTTGTTTAATTTGGCCCGAATCGCAAGCAAGCGGAGGCAAATTAGCGGGGATGTCCACCGCAAACTCAATGTTATGCCGCGCGGCGGTCTGCTTTACAACGTTCACGACCGATTGTACAAGCGCGTCAATATGGACAGGCTGCATGGCGGGCGCCCTAGGCCGGGCAAACTCGAGAAAGTTGGTGACCAGGCGGTCCAGCCGGCGGGTCTCTTTCTGAATAATGTCCAAGAATTCAGTGCGGCGGCTTTCGTTCTGCGATTCATCGCGCAGAATAGCCGCCGCGCCGTCGATGCCTGCAAGGGGATTGCGGATCTCATGCGCTAACCCAGCCGACATGTGGCCCAGAGCCGACATACGCCCCGCGCGTTTAAGGTGCTCCACATTGTTCTGTAACTCGCGATACACGCGTTGGAGTTCTTCGCTGGTTCGCTCCGCTTCGAGACGATGCTTGCGTTCGCGATTCGCCAGAACACCGGCAACAAGGCCGACCAGGCAGAACACAAAAGTCTCCAAATTGCGGTCAAAAACGTTCCGTGCGTCAGGCGAGTCTATAGCGGACGCGCGCATGATATAGAGCACGCTTGAAATCATGGCCGTCAGCAGGCCGCCGGTCCATCCGAATGAGAGAGCGCCAGCAATGATGGGGAGGTAATAAAGCCGGTGAAGAGCATAGTGCCAATGCTCCATGTCGGGAGGCGTCAGACGCGACCCGAGTTCGATGGCGCCCAGGAAGGCGGATATTGCGGCGATTCCCCATAAGCGTGAGTGATTCGTTACGGCCAAAAGCAATATGTCCTTAGATGTTCTAAAAAGCGTTTCGCTGCTGCCTCAAATTAGACGCGCCTGCCTGATATGGTCCAATGTTTTTGCCCACGGGCGCTATTCCTCGCCGCTAAGTGACTGTATCTCCAGGGTGGGAATTGACACCGAGGAATAGGCCAAAGGCGTGCACTAAGAAAGCCGTCGAAAGGCAGCAACCAATGCGAAGTCTGATCAACGGTTTTTTCCATTTCAAACACCATGTCTTTCCGCAAGAGCGGCAGCACTTCCAGAAACTAGCGAACGGACAGAACCCGGAGGCGCTATTCATCACCTGCGCCGACTCACGTATCGTCCCAGACCTTATCACACAATCCCGGCCGGGCGACCTGTTTGTGTGCAGAACGGTGGGCAATCAGATTCCAGCTCACGGTGCGGCAGCCGGCAACGGCGTGTCTTCCGCCATCGAGTATGCCTTGAAAGCTCTCGACATCAGGCACATCATTGTATGCGGCCATTCGGATTGCGGCGCTATGAAAGCCGTTCTGGATCCCACGAAACTAAGCGATCTTCCGGCGACGGCGTCGTGGCTGGAACACGCGGCGGCAGCACGCTCGGTGGCGCTGAAAAGCTATGTGGGCGTCACCGACGACGCTCGTCTCCATGTCCTCACCGAAGAGAACATAATTGCGCAGTTGCGAAATTTGGCGACGCATCCGAGCGTTGCCGTCAAGTTGGCCCAAGGTGAATTGACGCTTCACGGCTGGTATTATCAGATTCACTCCGGAGAAATTACGTCATACGACGCGGAGCGCCGGATCTTCCGTCCACTCGAGCAGGAAGCCGTAACCGCTTCACCCAAGCTCAGGTCGCGGCAAATGGCGGAAGGGGACGCAGCGTGAGCGCCGTATTAACACCCGAAGAAGTCAAGGGAAAATCAAAAGAAACCAAGGGGAAATCCAGCACGTTGACGGGCGATCTCATCTCCTCCCTGGTCGTCTTCCTGGTCGCGCTGCCATTGTGCATGGGCATTGCGATTGCGTCGGGCGTACCACCCGCGCTTGGAATTGCGACCGGCGTAATTGGCGGCATCATCGTAGGTATGTTATCCGGAGCTCCTTTGCAAGTGAGTGGACCTGCTGCCGGTCTTGCAGTCATCGTATTTGAAGCTGTTCGTGAGTTCGGCATCCCCACGATGGGCGTTATTCTTCTGCTGGCGGGCGTCGTGCAATTGCTAGCTGGCCGCTTCAAAATGGGCCAATGGTTCAGAGCCATTTCGCCGGCAGTCGTGTACGGAATGCTGGCAGGCATCGGTGTTCTGATTGTGGCCGGGCAATTTCACGTGATGGTGGACGACAAGCCTCACGCCAGCGGTCTCGATAACATTCTCGCCATCCCGCAGGCTCTCTTTAAGGCGTTTTTCCCGCCAGAGGGAACCATGCACCATATGGCCGCCAGTATTGGCGTGTTGACGTTGGTTTCCATCGTGCTTTGGAATCAGTTCCGGCCGGCATCCATGAAAATGATCCCTGGATCATTAATTGGCGTTGTACTCGGTACGGCGGCTGCAGCCATCTTTCAGCTGAACATTAAGTACGTCGACATACCGACCGACTTATGGAGTGTTTTTACGCTTCCTAATAAGGCATCCATGCTCGGGATTCTTGACCCCCGCGCCCTCATCGCGGTGCTGACTGTCGCGCTCATCGCAAGCGCGGAAACGCTGTTGTCCACCGCTGCGGTGGATCGCATGCACACCGGAAAACGGGCGGACTATGACAAAGAGTTGAGCGCGCAAGGCGTGGGCAACATTCTATGCGGACTGATTGGCGCGATTCCGATGACAGGGGTCATTGTGCGTAGCTCGGCTAACGTGCAGGCCGGCGCCAAGACTCGTCTATCCGCGATCCTGCATGGTGTGTGGCTGCTCGTGCTCGTTCTGATGTTTCCTTCCGTGCTGCGGCTCATCCCCATGGCCAGCCTCGCCGGCATCCTTGTCTACACCGGCTACAAACTCGTAGACCTGGAGCACCTCGCCAAATTGAAGAAGTATGGCAAGATGCCGGTGTTCATTTATGCCGCCACACTCGTTGGAATTGTGGGTGTCGACCTCTTGACTGGCGTGTTGATTGGGTTGGCCTTGACCGTGGGGAAGGTTTTTTGGAAAGCCACCCGGTTTCAGGTTGATGTGGCCACGGACTCTGTCCGGAATCGCACGGACGTAAACCTGAAAGGTTTGGCGACCTTTCTGCGATTGCCTAAATTTGCGAAAGCACTGGATGAGATTCCAGCTTCTTCGACCATCCACGTACACATCCAAGACCTTTACTACATTGACCACACCTGTCTCGATCTGCTAAAAGCCACCGCGGAACAACGCGAGGCGCAGGGCGGACAGCTAGAAGTGCATTGGGAAGAGCTCGCCCATCGCTATCACCTGCAGCACATGGCCGCACCATAAGGGGATTCGCCGAGTATCAGCGACAGAGCGGGCAGCGGCAATCGGAAGCGGCGGGACCATCGGTCCCGCCGCTATTTCCGTATGAGGGGACCCGGCCGCCGTATCTCAACAACGCGCCGCGCCGCCACACGCACCAGCGTATTTGATTGCAGCGTGGATAGTATTCGCTCTTCTCGCGAAAGGGACGTCCATTGCCCGGCTGCAGCTCCGGATCCCGTGAAAGCGGTTTAACCTTCCGGGAGTCGCGTCGGCTGCCGAGCAGCCCAGTTATGCTCAGGCCGCGCTTATTTGTCGCGGCTGGTGCTTCATCTAGTTGGTCGGCCCTAGAACCCTGGGTTATTGTCCAAGTGTTACTACTGGAGTTCCCTTTTTGTTCGATTCCGGTCCTAGTATCGGTGTTTTCAGGGGAATATCGTCAGCGACGAAGTGTAATAACTTATATCGCATTACTAATCGCAACGCGCGGCACGCAGAATGGTAGCTTTCGTCCGGTCGCGCTCAAATCGCTGCGCCATGTCGCTCGCATGTGATTCATCGGCCGCAGCTCTATTTTGGACATTACACGTCTGCGCCTGCATCTACATTGAATCAGCCCCTCGTAACCTTCCGGGGTCAGACGTATATGATATTTTTCTTTTTTCACCGTTGTCGTCACGCGCAAATTGATCCGCGCATAGTTGAAATCGATCACCGTGATCGTCCCGTTGGGGCGCCTGGCTTCCGCTTTGGATCTTCACGACGAATCTGCCGGCGAGCGAGGTGAGCAAACCATGACATCATGTGGAGAATGTCTCAGCCAAATAGATTTCTATTTGGACGACGAATTGGGCAACGAGGAACTCCTACGGTTTCAGCTTCATATCGATGAGTGTGAATCCTGCCGGGCCGCACTTCAGGACCGCCGCCTGCTCATCGAAGAGATTCGCCGCTCCGGTCTGCTGCACGTTGCTCCTATTGAATTGCGGCGGCAAATTGAGGACCTGCTCAGTAATAGGGCCGCATCCGCGCGCCGCACGAAGTTCTGGGCCGGCCGTTTTTCGCTGGGACTCGTACCGGCCGCCGCCACTACTGTTGTATTTGTCGCGGGCATCGCGATGTTATGGAGTGTATCGGAACGCAAGGCGAATGCAAACGCATTTATAGACACCGCCGTGGCAACGCGCCAGCGCCAACTCGCCGGGCGTCTTCCCAGTGAAACGAAGACCGGCTCGCCATCGGAGATCTCGAAATGGTTTGCCGGCAAGCTTCCGTTCAGTTTCCGTCTGCCAGCCTCCCAGCAAGCGCCTGGAGAGAGGCCGCTCTGCTATTTGACTGGAGCGAGCGTAGTCCGCTTCAAGGGCTCCGAGACGGCTTATCTCGGGTACAGTATGAACAACCAGGTAATCGGTCTAATGGTAGCGTCCGAGCGGGACGCCACCGCCTCGGACGGCGAAACAACCGTCATGGGAGGAGTCGCTTTTCATTCGCATCAGCGAAATGGGCTCCGGGTCGTCACATGGTCGCTCCGCCACCTGACCTATGCGTTGGTCTCGAGCGAAGATATGCCGGCTAGCCAGTCCTGCGCGGTATGTCATTCAGCTCGGACCGATCACGAATTGAGTCGAAGTCTAGCGGTGCACCATGAGCCCCGCGGCAGACGCGAGGAGGTTCGCTATTAACGAATGTTCAGCAGTTCGGCGGCGTCGATAAGCGGTAAGACGGCGACCGGTCGCTCTATATCGCGATAGGCGAGCGCCCCTGCGTAATTCGGGCCAAATTGCAGATCGTGTAGTGTCCAAGCCTTCGCGGCATCCGTGTCGTGACCCACGTGAATAAACCGCGCGGACTGGCTTGGCTGCAGCGTTACCCGGAAGCTGTCCAATGGCGCGGAAAGGCCATCTCCAATGGCTTTAATGTAAGCCTCTTTGCGCGTCCAGCAGAGGAAAAAAGCGCGCTGGCGCTGGTCCGCCGTGAGCGTCATTAGATCCTCGGTCTCCTCTGGACAGAAGAAGCGGTTGGCAATATTGCGCATTTCGTCTAATGGATGAATCTGCTCCACATCAATGCCGATCTCGCAGTTGTCCGTGAACCCAAACACGGCCACCGCGCCCGAATGCGACGCATTGAAGTCAACGCTTGCACGTGGCGCAAGTACCGGCTTTCCCTTCGGGCCGTAACTGAACGAAATCTCTGCCGGGGAGACGTCCAGATAGCATCCAAGCAGAATTCGCAGGGCGCCGCGCGCAAGGACGAATGAATTCCGAAGATGCTCAAAGCGGTATCGATCGGCGCGATGCTTCTCATCAGCTGCAAGAAACTGCTCAAACTGTCCGATGACCGTGTTTGATGCCTCAGTGCGGACGGACCATACATGAACCTCCGGTCCGGTGAGTTCGAAGGAGCGACAAGGCGTTCTACCGGCTTCCATCAGCGGGCGGCGCCGCCCTTCCATGTTCCACCGCGGCAAGTCATACGCTACGCGTGCGATTGTAGCAGCTTTAACGAAAAACTAATCCAGGACCACAGCTTTTGCGGCGGCGAGAGGAATTGCCGCGGAACCGCTCGCGTTCCTATCTATTCTCCCGACGCAGCTGTTGGAGTCTTTTTGCCGCGGTGGAGCCCAATGCTGCAAGGCGAGCCGGAGCTTTTCCCGCGCGCGGCCTAACCTTGACATGACCGTTCCATCAGGGCACCCCAGCACTTCGGCAATTTGCCGGTAGCTAAGATCTTCGAAGTCACGAAGCAGCACTACCTCTTGGTAAACCTTAGGAAGGCCCTCGATCGCGCTCCGAAGGTCAGCATGCTTAAGCTTCGCCAAGTAGGAGTCGAGCGGATCGTTTGTCAGCTGCCCCTCCACACTCCGTGAATCGACGGCCGTCTCATCGAACTCATCAATGCGCGGGCCGTTACGGGTGCGCCGCATCTGATTTAACCAGATGTTACGGAGAATAGTGAACAACCAGCTCTTAATGTTACTCTCCGGCCTAAGCTGGTCTTTAGCTCTTAGCGCGCGAAGATAAGTCTCTTGTACAAGATCCTCTGACTCTGTAGGATTGCGCGTCAGTGTCATGGCATAACCATACAAACCGTCTAAGTACCGCGCGAGCCCGCTGAAGGTAGGTTCTGTGTGCTCGCCTCCGGTCATCATGCTCTATTTCTACTATCGTTCCAGAACAGGAACGGCTGAAATCTGACGGCGTCCGGGCAATACTGAGGATCGAGTTCGCCCCAACTAATAGTTTCTCGTGCTATTTCGTTGTCCATATCGCGTGAGATCTCCGCAAAATTCGACTCATTCATACTAAGAAGGTCTTACTGCTGCTATGTGGTTGGTAGCCTGATTTACTACGAATAATTTATGCCGCTACATAACGCAGGTCGGATGTATGCGGTGAATGGTTATGCACAATCACAATCTTAACGAACTGCCCATTAGTTGAGAATCAGTCCGAATCGTTTTTGCAAATTGTTTACAATTGATCGCGCAGTTCTGAAGAACTCAGTGATTATTCCTCTGGGCAATTGTTTCCTTCTGGAGAACGAGACACAGTGTTGAGCGGGCGGAAACCGGCATTTACCGGCTAAGAACAGACGAATCTTTCTCTTACATGGCCAAAATATGTCCAGGAAAAGAATGAGTCTTCTCTTTTACAGGACAAGTTCCCGCTATGCCGGCAACTCCTCCAGCATATGCTGCAGCGCGTTTCCGATTCTCTGAACGCCGGCAGTCGTCTCTGATGCGCGCAGCGGCTAAAGTTTAGACGGATTCCGTTCTTCCGCATACCGCGCGAGAATGCTTCTGAAGGCAAAAAGGAAACACGCTCGGATTCGATGCAACGGCTTAGCAGTTGACTTGTATTGATATGGGACGGAACATCGATCCGGAAAAAAATCCCGGACGACGGAACTTCCCACTCTCCGTAGGACAATGCGCCGGACTGGAGAGCCTCATTCATCGCGTCACGCCGCAACCGGTATTCTGCTCGAAGGCCTCGATATACGTACTCAATGCGCCTGCCGTCAGATACTCATGCACAATCCACTGTGCGTACGTGCCGACGTTGAGATCAAGGCCTTCTTTGATGATGGATAGAGTCCGGATATGTTCTGGAGCGGCCACTATCCATCCAATCCTGAGAGAAGGGCACAATGCTTTTGAGAACGACCCGACATAATATACCCATTCCTCACCACTCGCCTTAATGGGAGAAATCTGTTCATCGTTGTAGATGAGCTCGCCACTCCAGGCCCATGCTTTTCGATTAAGCGCGATACTTGCGATTCAGGCTCAGTTCCTTGGCACAATACGAACTTGATCCCGTTGCACTCCATCTCGGCGGAGATCATTCCCGTTCGCTTGCCCTTAGTCTCCAGTCTGCGGACCAGGTGGAACCCGATAACATCCGCGAAGAAAGGGATTGCCGCTTCCAGGCCGGGAACTGCAATGGCAATGTGATCGATGCGCCGCTATGCACTCTTGGTTGTAGGCGTTCGTGGCGCTGCGGTTTCAGCGCTAATCGCCGTGTTGTCTTTTATGTGATTCCTTTGTATGGCTCAACGACACCTAGAGGCGCGGCGATAATGCTTTTTTTTTGCGCTATAAACGTTCTTCCTTCTAGGGTGAAGGCTCATAGCCTAGAACAATTCGGCTGAAAAAATATTCCAGCCATTGCGAATCCCTCTGGTTCGCGGCAGGTAAGTCAGTGCGGAGGATTTAGATGAGAAGACCAGGAGCCGTGCCGCAACAAAATGCGGCCCGGCGTGAGTGTCAACCGCGGGCGGCGCCGGAAACGGAAATGGCGGTATCGCTTGACTCTAAATATGGAGCGAGGACATCTCTTTCCTCGGGACTGATTGGTATCCCTTCCGCTAGCCTCTCCGCTCGAGTGCGCCGTTCGTAGTCTCCAGCCACAGCCACAGCCGTTTCCTCCAACGAGGGGCTCTGTCTAAACAGCGCGAGGAGCCCGGATAGCCGCTGTCTGATTTGTGCCGGATCGACAAATGCCTGCAACTCAATGGCCAGCATGAAATGACTAACGCGCCGCGGAGCGTTGAACCGTGGGCGGTAAAGGTGAGTCAGTTCCGCGTCAAGTGGCATGGAGGCAAGCAATGCGCAAAGGATTTGCACCATTGTGCCCAGCCCTTGACCTTTATATCCTCCTCGGTTTCAGAGTAATTGACTCATTCTCCGGCGTTGCATCGCGATTGGTTGGATAGACCATCCACTCCGGCGCGATCGGCAGATGATTCCTTAGCAGTTTGAGGATCTTCGAGTAAGCAACTTGACTGGTTGCCATATCCAACAGGAACATGTCGTCGCCTAGCCCGGGCGCGGCCATTGCGATGGGATTCGTACCGTTAAGCGGCTGAGATCCGCCCGCGGGTGCAACTAATGCATCGGAATTAGTAAAAACGATTCCGATCTGATTCTGCTGCGCGGCCAATCGAGCATACTAGCCTGCTGCGCCCAGATGATTCGAATTCGCGACGTGAGAAGAGACAATATGGCCGTTCGGAGTGTTGTGGCGCTTAGCCGTTGCATTGATTCTCCCCGGGAGTAACACGGCCGAAATCCGCTTATTCCTAGTCAAAGTATTCCGGGTCAAATCGACGCAAGGGCTGCGAAAGGCTCGGGTTTGCTGCTTAGAATCAGACGCTCAAGACCGGGCAGGGAGCCTGCCGGATAATGCCATAGGCTTGCGCGCGAAGACGGCCCAGTGTGTGAGCGGCGGTGCCGCGGCCGATGATGACCAGGTCCGCTTTAATCTGTGCGGCCGTGGCGGCGACCACTTTGTGGGGGTCACCGCCCGCGACCAGAGCGCTCGCCTCGATTCCAGCCGTCCTTAGTACACTGGCCAGCCGGTCGCCTGCGGTAGGGTCGGAGGAGACGTGAAGCATGGTCACTTTAGCGTGGAACTCATTCGCCAGAGCAGCGCCCCACCCCAGCACACAATCGGTGCGGGCGCCTAGATCGACGGCACAGAGAATATTGCGAAATGGCTGCCATTCGGCGAGACCCCCCTCCTGCTCCAGGTGAGCGCCGGTTAAAATCGGGCGGCTGGATTCGTCGAGTACTTTTGCGGTTACCGATCCAATCAGCATCCCGCGAAGCCGGCTGTGACCCTGAGTTGGCATCACCATAAGGTCGGCATCTTTGGAGCATTTCAGAATTTCGTCGGACGCGTCGCCTTCGGCGATAATGCGCGTGACTTTAACATCCTTTGAGTCACGAAAGGCAAATGAATCCAGTTGCGCGCTCATTTTGGACCGGTGAGCCCGCGCCAACTCGCGCAAGGAGGCTTCGAACGGTTCCACCATGGCGTAGCCCACATGGAATCGTTCCATCACGTGCAAAAGGGTCAGTTCCGCATGAAAGTGAGCCGCCAGGCATTGCGCGGTGCGGGCGGCATGTTCGACGCGCCGCGAGAAATCAACGGGCACCAAAATATTGGAGATCGAAAGTTGCAGCATGGGCCGGCTCAGTGCGACGAGGAAGTAACGGCGATATCGGCGCGTTGATAAGATCCGAGCGGGTTCTTGTCCTTATAGAGCCGTAGGGCTTCGTCCCACTCGATGACGACGATGGCTCCCTTTTGCGTGCGTTGAGTCTCCCACGCGGAAAGCACTTCGAGGCAGGCATCATCAACGTAATCCAGGTCGCGGAGGTGGATATGAGCTTCGTATTCGACGGGGATCGCTTCCAGAGAATCCGCAAGCTTCGGGAGCCTCAGGAACGTTGCCGCGCCAACCAGATACACGTCCATGCGATGGCCGCCCGGGTGTGGTTGTATTCGAACGCTGAATTTCGTTCTGGCGTAGATAACGGTCAGAATGGAGAGCGAGAGGCCTAACAAAATACCCTTCAGCAGATCCGTAGTGACGATGCCGATTACGGTAGCGGCGTAGACCAATACCGGCGCGCCTCCATAGCGAAACAGGCGTCTGACATTCTGCACATTCACCAGCTTGTATCCCGTGTAGACGAGTATCGCCGCCAAGCTCGCTGTTGGCACCATCCGCAAGAGCCAGGGAACCGCAACCACCAGCGCCAGCAGCCAGAAACCGTGAAGCATGGCCGACAGCCTTGTCTTCGCTCCGGCAGCGACGTTTGTGGCGCTTCGCACGATGACACCGGTCATCGGAAGCGCTCCCAAGAAGCCGCAAATTGAGTTCCCTATACCCTGAGAAATCAGTTCCTGATTGTAATTGGCTTTCGGACCATCATGCATCTGATCCACGGCGGCAGCGGATAGGAGCGTCTCCGCACTGGCGACAAACGCGACCGTAACGCCGAGCAAGAAGAGATCGCCGCTTAACGCTTGTGATAGCTGGTCTAGCTTAAGAATCGAAATGCTGCTGAGGAAATTATCATTCAACTGTACGTAGCGAATGGGGAGCGAGAAGAGGAAACTGACAACCGTGGCGGCAGCGACAGCGATTAGCCCGCCTGGAATCCATTTCAGCTTCTTGGGCGCGAACTGAGCCCAAAGTATAAGGATCGCGATTGTGCCAACGCCCACATAGGCCGCCAAATGATGCACACTGCCATCCACCGGGAAGATGCCCTTGCCGATTGACTCGGGTATGGAGAGCAGATTCTTAAGACCGTCCGCGCGCGGTTTATCGTCAATCATGACGTGGAACTGGGCGCTAAAAAT
>Ga0193743_1000904_pt1 | contig 22946 bp, 17 predicted proteins | sample L2c2metaG_FD_143038 | JGI IMG/M metagenome (GOLD analysis project Ga0193743, IMG submission 143038) | Soil microbial communities from a riparian zone of the East river system, Colorado, United States - L2c2 | ecosystem: Environmental > Terrestrial > Soil > Riparian zone | place: USA: East River... | reverse complement strand
GGGAGGGTATTTGGAGAGGAGACGGGCCGTGGCTCCGGTCTCGGTGAAGATGGCGATGGCGGCGACATCGAGATCATCGGCAGCGTGGGCCATACACTCACAGATGGTTTCAGCCACAGAGAGACGCAAACCGCGTGGGTGACGGGAATCGACAGGTGGATCGAGGTGGATCTGCGCCTCGGTCTCCGTAACGATCTTCGCCATCATCGCCACGGCTTCGAGGGGATATTTGCCGGCGGCGCTCTCGGCAGAGAGCATTACGGCATCGGTGCCGTCATAAATAGCGTTGGCAACATCTGAGGCCTCTGCCCGTGTAGGACGGGGATTTTCGATCATGGATTCGAGCATCTGGGTGGCGGTAATCACCGGTTTTCGATACTCGGCGGCGCGACGAATGATGTGCTTCTGGATGGCGGGAACTTTTTCCGGAGGAACCTCCACACCGAGATCGCCGCGAGCGACCATGATGGCGTCTGTCGCTTCGAGAATGGAATCGAGATGCTCGATGGCCTGAGGCTTCTCAAGCTTGGCAACGATCCAGGCATCGGAGTTGAGCGCCGCCAGGCGGGCTTTGACATGGCGAATATCGTCGGCGGTGCGCACGAAAGAGACAGCGACGGTATCGACGCCTTCGCCGATGGCAAAGACCAGATCCTCTTCGTCCTTTTCGGTGAGCGAGGGGACCTTTACCGGGATACCAGGGAGGTTGATGCCCTTGTTTTCGCCGAGCATGCCTCCATTGATGATCTTGCAGACGACATCGCCGCCCTTGATCTTCTCCACGTGCAGCTCGATGAGACCATCGGAGAGCAGGATGCGGGATCCCGGCTCAAGATTTTCGGCGAGCGTGGTGAAGGTAGTTCCGACCATCGAGGCCGTACCGGCGATCTCTCGAGGCGTGATGATGAGCTGTTTGCCTGCGATCAGCTGAACCGGCTTATGGTCCTTCAGCTTTCCGGTGCGGATCTTGGGCCCCTGCAGATCGGCGAGGATGCAGATGGGCTTCCCTTCCTCCTTCGAGACCTGTCGGACCATACGGATGAGCTCAGCCTTCTGCTCATGAGAACCGTGAGAGAAGTTGAGACGAGCAACATCAAGGCCGGCGCGGACGAGTTGGCGGAAGACTTCGATGGAACTGGAAGCAGGGCCGAGAGTGGCGACGATCTTGGCGCGACGGCCACGGCCTGTTCCGGTAAAAGGAGAGGCCTCAGTAAGCATGGGATTCGCGGAGGTAGTCATAGAAGCTGCTGGATCCTTTGTAACCGTCGCGGTTGATTCCCCGATGGCATGACCAATAAAGTTTGTACGTTCGTCATTCTAACCGTGAGTGGGCTTGCATGGGTAAAACGGCTCAGGATGAAGGAGAAGAAGCGTCGTTGCGATGAAAGGCAAAGTTGAACTCCGCACCGAAGAGGACACTTAATGAGACGATGTAAAGCCAAAAAAGAAGCGCGATCCCCGCTCCGAGTGATCCATAAACCTGGGAGTAGTTGGCAAAACGCGTGACGTACCAACCGAAGATCAGCGTGGTGAGAAACCACATCGTCGTCGCGGCAATGGCTCCCGGGAGAACCTGACGCCATGGCTGCCGGATGGGCGTCCCCATGTGATAGATCAGCGCAATAAGACCAACCGAGCCTGTGAGAGCGACCACCCATCGCACGATCAACGCGACAATAAAGACCTCCGTTCGGATGCCCGGCACGACATGATTTGAAAGCCAATGCGTGATGACACTGCCGAAGACGATCACCGCTCTCGCAATACCCAGGGGAACCAGAGAGAGCGGCACCAGAGCATAGGCACGCGCGTGACGGGTCCAGAATGTCCAGCAGTTCGGGGGAAGGTCATGAGCCCTGCGAAATCCCTCCATATAGGTCGAGATGAGGCCAGAGGCACCGGTAAGGGAGACGAGAAAGGAGAGGAGCAGAACATGAGTGGATTTACTTTTCTGATGCGGGGCATCGAAATAGCCTTGAAGGATCGGCAAGACTTCGCCGGGAAGGACTCGGTCAAAGAGTGCTCCCAGCTGGCTGCGCACCGGGGCGGTATCGGGCAGCAGCGCAATGATGGCAGCCGTGACCAGAAGCGTGGGAAATAAAGCCACTATCGCAGAGTAGGCCGACGACTGGGCAAGGTTCGGAACATCATGTTCCATCGCCCGCAGCACGGCACGATGGGCGATGATGGGGATGCGCAGCAGTCGTCTCACGGATACAGTCTATGCCGTGGGGATTCTATGCGTTCAAGATTAAGTCAGGCCTTCCAGCGATTAAGAAATTTGGTCACGTCACTGAATGTCGTGTGCTCAAACTCTTTTTCCTTTTCCGAATAGAGGAGCTTGCCGTTGGCATCAAGCACGGCAAGCGCGGGAACGCCTTTCGTGATAGGCACCTTGTACTGCCTGGCGATGTCGACATTACGATCCATATGCCCGATGTCGATACGGACGAGGATGAAATGTTTTTCCAGCAGTGCTGCATTGGCACCCTGGTGCATATAGAGATCGAGGACGAAGCAATCCCCACACCAGTCACCCCCGAAATCGAGAATGACTCGCTTCTTTTGCAGCTTCGCCTGCTTGAGAGCAGCGGCTATGTCGGCCCTGGCATTTGCCGTAGGAGAATAAAGCTGCTTCTTCACGAACGGGGTCGTCATCTGCGCCCCTGCATGGGAGAGCGGCGCAATCGCGAAGGCCAGCGCTGCAATCCCAGCGAGCACGGAAGTTTTTCTTAGAAGCATGACGGTTCTTGCCCTCCGGGGCGCGCCTCGCAAGGCATCCTCCACTTATCATGCACGAGCCGTTCGTTCGACCGCAAGAAAGAGGCTGAGACGGTAGAGTCCTGCCGCATTAGTTAGGGTTTACGGCTACTTGCCTGCATAGTAGCCATCGCGGGTTTGCACGATAACGCCGTTGCGATGGGCCGTCAGGTCAACCTGATGGTATCCATCGGCCGCGGTCGCCTTGTCGGGTGTATATCCCAGCCGATACTGCGCGCGCAGTTCTTCAGCGATCTGGTCGTAGATCTGGGAGATGGTTTGCTTTTTCGAAACCTCAAAGAGCCTTCCTCCGGTCTCTTCCGAGAGCTGGCGAAGAATCTTCTTCCCATCCACGTGACTGGAGGAACCACCGTTTCCACTTCCTCCTGGATAGCCACCACCGGGGTATCCACCCCCGCGGCTTCCGGGATAGCCACCTCCTGGGAAGCGTCCACCACCACCGCCATGACGTCCCCAATCCTGCTGCTGCGTCTCTTCTCCCTTGAAATAAATGGAATACACGATCGTGTCGGTCCGTTGAATACTCTCGAGCGCCTTGTTCAGGGTCTCTTTACTGCCTTTGTCAACACCGTCCGAGAGAATGATGAGTGCTTTGCGCCCCTGGTGCTTCCGCATCAGCTCATCAGAGGCAAGAAAGGCTGCGTCATAAAGTGTGGTGCCGCCTGCGTAGGTGCGCCGGCCTCCATGGCGGCTGCTACGGTCGTCACTGCTGTCGTCGGGGTCGGATGACGTGGATGAGTTTGGAGAAGGGGTGTCGATCTCCTTCAGAGCAGCCTGGAGCTTAGCGCGCGAGTTTGTGATATCCCCAAGGAGCTCAACCTGACGGGCGAACTGGATCACGAAGGCCTGGTCTTTCTCGTTTGTCAACATGTGGTCGAGAAACGTAGCACTGGCCGTGCGCTCGTCGTCGATGACGGAACGCTGACTCAGGCTGGTATCGACCAGAAGGCCAAGCACCAGAGGAAGATTGGAATCGATATCAAAATAACGAATGCTTTGAGGGTGGCCGTCGACCTGAAGGCTGAAATCGTTCTTCGTAAGGTCGTGAACCACGGCTCCCTTCTTGTCGCGAACTACAACCGGAAGGTTGACCAGGAGGGCATCCACCGAAATTCCTGGGGCTGCTGCGACGGGATGGGCGTCTCCCGTGCTCGATGAACTCTGTTGAGCTCGACTGGGCCGGCATAGAACACTGGACATGAGAGCAAGGCACAAGAAAAACAGGATCGGGAAGTTCCGGCGATGAATCATGTCCTTTTAGACCAAGTTTTCAGTATTGTGTTTCGGTGTCCTCTGGAGAAGAGAGCGAGGACAGCCGGTAATCACAGGTATGTAGACTTTCGTAACTTAAACTTCGGAATTTCTTTCGAGATCGGAGTTTGTAGAATTCGATCTACAACAAAAGAAGCTATTTGTGGTATTCCTTTCGAGAAAACAGATTTTGCTCGAACCGCCTTTGAAAACTAAAGAGGCAGATGCTACTTTGCATCATTGAAAGAAAAAAGGTAAAAGCGGTTTACGCTGCTAATGAAGGCCGGTAAACCGAATGCGCTATCTCCCGGAGTATTTTCTTGAGGGCTTGGGTGCTTGATTCTCCGTCCCGACCATGGGCGTGGAAGACCAGTTTGTCTGCAGCCCCCGTGTGTGCAGCGATAGGCGGCTTCTCGCGCACTCACCACGATGCCGTTCTAGGTGGAATCGCTGCTGCAATTGTTGCAGTGGTGGGAGTTGCCCTCGCGATACTATCTTTGTGGCGTAAACGCATGCATAGCATCCTTCACAAGCGATTTGAAGAGGCACAGACGAAGTTCGGCGCAGCAGCCGAAGCAAGCCTCGATGCCTTTTTTCTCCTGGATGCGATGCGCGATGCAAGCGGCCAGATCATCGACTTTCGCATTCACTACTTGAACAAAAATGCGGAGCTGTTGATTGGGAGAACGCGCGCAGAGATCGTGGGACAGAGCCTCAGCGAAATTATTTCTTCGGTGAAGAGTTCGGGTCGTTTCGATCGATACTGCGAGGTCGTTGAAACCGGCCTTCCGATGGATCAGGAGTACCCTGTGCCACAAGGCAGCCCGTTGCAGGCCACCTGGCTTCGCTACCAGGCCGTGAAGCTTGGGGATGGCCTGGCGGTCACGTGCAGCGACATCAGCACGATCAAAGCCACTCAGGCTCGCTATGAGCATCTCCTCGAATTCAACGAGTCTGTCTTCCAAAATGCTCCGTTCAGCATTGTCGCGACCGATGTGCAGGGAACGATTACCGCAATGAACCTCGCTGCGGAGAGATTGACCGGTTATAGTTGCGAGGAACTGGTGGGCAAAGCTCCACTCACGGTTTTACACGACGAGCGAGAACTTGCGTCGGCTGCGCGAGACGCGGCTGCCACCGATGATTCGGTGGAGCGGGCGGGCTTCGAGGTCATCTCAGCAGGAGTTCTGGAAGGCGAGATCCAGGAGAAAGAGTGGACGCTCTTACGGCGAGATGGCAGCCGCACTCCAATAAATCTTGCGATGCGCGCTGTTACCTCGGATTCTGGCGAAGTGAGCGGATTTGTCGGAATTGCCTTCGATATCACCGAACGACGGCAGATGCTGCAATATGTCACGCATCTGGCCACGCACGATCAATTGACCGGACTGGTAGGGCGCGCCTTGCTGCGTGACAAGACCGTGGAAGCGGTGGAACGGGCACGACGTTACGGAACCAAGGTTGCAGTCTTCGTCGTCGATCTCGACCAGTTCAAACGCATCAATGATTCGTTAGGCCACACGTCAGGAGATCAGATTCTGATTGAGACGGCATCTCGGCTGCGGCGTTCGGTTCGCAGTACGGATGTGGTCGCGCGAGTCGGAGGTGACGAATTCGTCGTTGTGATGCCGGACATCACCAGTGTTACCGATGTTGAGAACTGTGCCCTGAACCTACTCACCCGGATGTCGCCTGAAATCCAGATTGAGGGGCAACTGGTGAACGTGACGGTGAGTGTAGGTGTCTGTATCTATCCGGACTTCGCACCGGACGCCAAGCATCTTCTGAAACGGGCCGACTCGGCCATGTACGTGGCCAAAGAGAGCGGCCGGAACCAGTATCAGATCTTTAGTGAAGACATGCTGAAGGAGACAGCGGACCGGCTCTCGATGGAACACGGACTTCGCCATGCCCTGGCGAATGGAGAGCTATGCCTGCACTATCAGCCACAGGTATCCCTGACAACCGGCTTGATTACCGGGGTCGAGGCTCTGCTGCGGTGGAATCATCCAAAACTTGGGAATGTTCCTCCCACCCAGTTCATTGGGTTGGCGGAAGAGACGGGACTCATTGTTTCCATCGGCGAATGGGTCTTTATGACCGCCTGTCGCGAGGGCAAGGCCCTACAGGATGAGATGGGATCCGATCTCACTATTTCGGTGAACTTGTCACCGAGGCAATTTCAGCAACGCAACCTGGTACAGGTGATCGAACACGCACTTGCAGTAAGCGGGCTTTCGGCAAGAAATCTCGAGATTGAGATTACCGAGAACATTCTGATGGTGAACTCGTCTGGAAACCTCGAAAAGCTCCAGAGAATCCGGGAATTGGGAGTACGCATCTCCATTGATGACTTCGGCACGGGGTTCTGCAGCTTCTCCTACCTTTTGCAGTATCAGGTCGATCGGCTGAAGATCGATCGGAGCTTTATCAAGCAGGCTGGGACCGACCCGAATGCAGCCGCGGTCGTGAGGACGATCATCGCGATGTCCCATGGACTGGCGATCCGCGTGGTGGCGGAGGGCGTCGAGAGCGAAGATCAGCTACGATTCCTGATGCGTCGCCGATGCGATGAGGCGCAGGGAAACTATCTCGGATTCCCCGTAGCCGCAAAAGACTTCGGAGCCTCCGTCCAGGGATACAGTGGCATTGGTGTGCTGCAGAGTATCTAAATCTGGTTGGTGGCCACAATCAAGAATACAAGTGGCCGCAACAATGCATCTTTTGGGCTAGACCACCTGACGGCGCTTGAAGAAGTGATAGATCGCAAGCAGAATGATCGCCCCGATCAGGGACATGATAAATCCGGCTGACTGTCCCTCCTGGTAATGACCAATGAATCGGCCGAGAAAGGTTCCCAGGAAAGAACCTGCAATCCCGATGATCATGGTCACCAGGATTCCGCCGGGATCTTTTCCAGGCATGATCAACTTGGCAAGCGCACCAACGACAAGACCGATAATCGCGGTCCAAAGCAAGCTAAACATAGACGCTCCTCCATGCTCGATTTTTACGGGCTGGGCCCTGACAAATCCCGTGGTGCGGACAGCATACTCCACCCATGGCATGTATTGAGCCTATAAAAATGAACCGGATGCGAAAGTTTTCTCTACTGGATTTTCTTTTTCACCCGTTTCCATGGGGAGAACAAGCATCCATAGGATGCTTTTCAAGCGGTCGTTCATCCAATAGCTATGAGTGAAACCATTGGTCGCCCCGGAGCACCGATTGATCCTGGCGTAAGGTTGGGCCATGTTCATCTCAAGGTGGCGGATCTCGATAGAGCACTCGATTTTTACCATGGGATCCTCGGTTTCGAGATCACGCAACGACTTGGTAACTCCGCCGCGTTTCTTTCTGCGGGCGGGTATCACCATCACATTGGGCTGAATACATGGGAGAGCCGCGGTGGCACCGCACCTCCCCATGGAACAACGGGCCTGTATCATCTCGCCGTGCTCTACCCCACCGAGGCCGCTCTAGGGGATGCATTCCATCGTCTACTTCAGGCCGAGACTCCTCTCGATGGCGCAGCGGACCATGGCGTCAGCGAGGCGCTATATCTCCGTGATCCTGACGGCAATGGGGTTGAACTCTACTGGGACCGTCCGCAGGAGCAGTGGCCGCGAGATAGGAGTGGGACACTCGCGATGTTCACCGCTCCGCTGGACCTCAAGAAGCTACTCGCTGCCGCTTCTAATAGGCTCGCAGGCGATTGATGGGAATGCGGACCTGGAAACAGGTCGCATGCGGCTTTGAATCCAAAGCGACCGACCCGGAGTGCTTGCTGACGATACGCTGCACCGTATCGAGTCCAAGGCCCATAGCCGTTCCGATTGGCTTGGTGGTAAAGAAAGGCTCAAAGATGCGGGACTGAATCGCCTCTTCTATCCCAGGACCGTCATCTCTAACTTCAACAAGCGCCGTTTGTCCGGTCACCCGAATGGAGATGGTGAGTGTGCCGCGATCGTGCATGGCGTCGAGCGCATTTTCAATAAGAGCCGACCAGACCTGGTTGAGTTCGCTGCCATAGGCACTTATTTGAGGGAGATCCTGCTCGAATTCGAGGTGAATCTTTACGTGAGCGGTTCTCGAGCGAAACATAGCCAACGTATTTTCGATTGATACAGGGAGGTCAATATCCTGAATCGGCGCCTGATCCATATAGGAGTACCCGCGAATGGCGCTGATAAGCTCAAAGATACGTTCGCTCGAATCGACAACCGTGTCTGCCATACGCTCGACGCGAAGCGATCCGGCAAAGGTTGCGATTGCCGGCGATAATGTCTCAGGGCTGAGCGCAGCCGCAAGGGCGTCCAGCATAGGAATCGGTATCCTGGTCTCGGCAAGGGCAGGCGCGATGCTCCATGGAGTAGTAACACGGCGCTCTTCGAGCCAGCGCAAAATCTTCTCTTCGTAATCGCTCGCCTCCATCGGACTTTTAGGAATGAGTGAAAAGCCGGCGGAGCCGTGGATGTAATCCCGGGCGCTCTTGACCCAGGAATTGTATTGCTCAAGCTCCTCATCCGAGCGAAACAGTCGTCCCAGACGGTACTTTGCTTCGTCCGTTTCGCGAAGCTCTACGGAGAGACTCACGGCGGACCGCTGCGCCGCGGAGGCGGGATTATTGAGTTCATGGGATAGATTCGCAGCAAGCTTACCCAGCGCCAGAAGTTTCTCTGCCTGCTCGTCCATCCTCGTGAAGTCCCGTGTGCGATCAAGAAGAAGTGCTACACAACGCTGCGTCATCGATGGGATTGCGCGCAGCATCTCTTCAAAAAGGTCTTCGTGGATGTCCAGTACCCAGACTGGTCCTACCGACCGGCCGTCGGCACCCCAGGTCTTCATGCGCGAAAATGGCAGTTTACCGGTCAGTCTCGAGGTTCTGCCTACAAAACGAGCAACGGGTCCGGACTTACGCCGCTGTGCGATCACCTCTCCACGCAGAATGATATTCATGTGGTGCGAGGGCTCGTTCTCACGAAAGATGAGCGAGCCATCGGGACCAACGCGCTCAGTCGAGTGGGTAGCGAGCCAGGTGTACTCTTCGGTGGTCAGTCCGTCGAGTCCGGAGATCGTACGCAGAGCGGCCACGATCTGCTCTGTCGATGCCGGCTCCTGCGGTGGCGAGGCTAGCTGATCGGGAGCCGAAGAGACACTCGATAGGATAAGACAACCAAATCAGCGAAACTCAGCCAGACGGGCGATTCCTCATTATCCAAAGCGAGTGTGACAGATTGCTTACTACTTTGCGGAACGTCGTGCCTGATTCACCACAGTGGCCGGAACCTTCAATTCTTCGCGGTCCTGCCATAGGCGAATGCCGCCTTCGATCGCATTGCTGTTCGCGCCCAGAATGATGTGAGGGGGAAGCTGTTTCATCAGCTTGGCATTTCCTCCCCCAAGCAGGACATACTCGCAAACGAGCGCATTCTTCAGGCGTTCTATCACGTCCAGGACAGATTTGCGCCAGCGCTTCTTTCCTCGAAGCTCTAATCCATCCCTGCCTATGTAATCCTCGTAGGTTCTCCCCTTCCGATACGGCAGATGAGCAAGTTCCAGAGGCACGATCGTGCCGTCGGACACCATCGCGGAACCGAGTCCGGTTCCGATTCCCAGAAAGAGCATTCGGCCCCCGCGATAGCCTCCCAAGGCCTGCATCGCTGCGTCATTGATGAAGCGGAGTGGTTTCTTGAACGTTTCCTGATAGGGAAAATCGATCCAACCTGCAGCAAGGTTGTGGGGCTCTGCAAGTGGGCGATCGTGCGATACCGGCCCCGGATAGCCAATCGAGATGTGATCGTATTTCCAGCCTTTGGTGCCGAGAATCACCTGTTCGGCCATCTGCTGCGCGTTCATAGTGGGACCGGAAGGGATCTTCAGGGGAACACGTTGATCTGTCGACGCGACCTTTACGTGAGTCCCGCCGATGTCGATGACAAGAACATTTTTCATGTGGGAAAGAATACAGCCCATTTCTAAATTCTCAACGGAAGCTCTTCAATTGGCGGTTCACGAAGCTGATTGACTTCGGTACCCTCCCCACTGTTTTCCGCGCAAAGTCTTGATTCCGCGCAACTTACGCGAGGACCAAACTCGCAAAATATTCCAACAAAAAGACTTACCGCCAGAATGCAGAAAATAAACAGTTTATGCCTTAGATCCGGGCAACCACCCTTTTGGGCCCATCTCCAGTATAGCCAGGCGGACAAAACTAATCGGCAGTCCTAAACATGCTTTATTTCAGTAAGTTACGTTCGAAGCCGGCTTGACAGAGCTCTTTTTCTCACCTACCGCCCAAATTCAGGGTGAGATCCGTCCGATATCCGCTCAAACAGCACGCCTTCTTTTCTAAAAATCGGCCCGACTGGCTGGATCTCGTAAATAAGACTAAGAAAATAAACGGATTAAACATTTTTATAAATAATCTTTGACAGTCGTATCAAGTTTCTACCATAATGGTGACGGGTACTTATCATCTCAAGGAGAAATAGCATGCGTCAAGCGCTTCTGGCCACCCTCTTTCTGTCTCCTGTTCTGCTTCATGCTCAGGCAAATTCGCCTGCACAAACCCAGATCGCTCTCGCGGCTCGGCCAGCAGCTCCGGCTGAGGCAGGCGCGGCCGGCGATCGCGGCACTGTTGCAAAGCCCGTACGCATCTCCACCGGTGTAGTTGCCCCTAAGCTTGTTCATTCCGTCGCGGTCAGCTCCGAAGCGACCAGCCCCTGGACCAATGTCGCTGCCGATAAGAGCGTTACGGTCGGTATGATCGTGGACGAGACCGGAAAGCCCACGAATCTGACGATCGTCAAGTCTGCTGGTGCTGTTGTCGACCGCAGTGTGCTGGCGGCTGTCAGTCAGTACCGCTTCGAGCCGGGAACAGTCAGCAACCAGGCTGTCTCCTTCCCCCTGAACCTCGAGATCAACCTCGTCAACGCACGATACTAACGGGCTCCTGATTTCCTCCGAAAGTGCGGACTTCGATGAAGTCCGCACTTTTTGTTTTCCAACTGTTCCTCAGAAAGACTCTCCATCTCCTATTTGAACGTTGCCTGCTCGGTGGCTGGCGAGAATCTCGTAGCTTGAGCCTTTGGCGCTGAGATGGCTGCGATACAGATTCACTTCCTCTACACGAAAGCTGTGCCGCGCCGGATCGATGCGCGCCAGCTGGGTTTTGGCGAGCCGCAGAGGAGAGCGGAGGCGTGCGAGGGTGATGTGCGGACGATAGGGACGAGGCTCCGCAGCAAAGCCGCAGCGAGTCATTCGCTCCACGACCTGCTCCTGAAGACGCAGGAGTGCGGCCGCGGGGTCGACCTCCGCGAAGAGGATGCCGGAACGAGGGAAACTTCCGAGGCCGGGGATCCTGAGATGAAGCGTCGTCACGTTCAGCCTGGTCAACTCTCGTTCGATAGATGAAAGCCTGTCTTCTGAGACTTCTCCGAGGAAGACCAGGGTGAGATGCGCCTTCTCAGGCACGGTCCAGCGAGGCTCAGGAAGCTGCATCGTTTGCGCAGAGCGTATCAGTGATCGGATGAGTTCGACCGGGATCGGCAGGCCGATAAAGAGGCGCATGTGTTTTTGGATGCTCTATTGAGGGGTGAGCAGCACTGTTGACTCATTCTGAGATTTGCGGACCGCAGATCCCATTCGGCTTCGCTCGGGGCAGGCTCTTCGACTTCGTTTGGCAAATGCCCCAAACTGCGCTCAGGATGACACTTCTAACCAGCTGGATTTCATCGGCTAAGACGTCGGGGATGAGACAGCGTCCTGTATGGAGCACCCGGCCCAAGAGGATACTTCTCGTCACCCGTTGATCCTTGATGGCTCTGCCGATGCGGCTACCAGATGGTCTTTACGCCGTATTGGTGGAAGGCTCGATCAGCGGTGAGGATCGGCAGACCTTCGGAGAGAGCTTGGGCGATGAGGAGACGGTCGAAGGGATCGCTGTGGTGATGTGGCAGAGCTTCGAGATTGAGGATGTGTTCGTAACGGATGGGGAGGAGCTCCATGCTGTAGGCGTTCATCTCGTCGCGAATGTAGGCGACCGAGGAGCCGATGGTGTTGAGCTTGCCGGTCTTGATCTTGATGGCGATCTCCCACAGGGAGACTAGAGAGAAGATCAGATCAGGAGCATCGGAACTGAGCAGCTCCTTTGCCTTTCTGGAGCTGCGAGGATCATTGTTCAAGTCCCAGAGGAAGGTGTGGGTGTCGACCAGTACCTTCATGCACGTTTCTTCTTCGGTGCGGGCTTCTTGCCAAGATTTTCAAACTTAGGATCGTCAGCCTCGAAGAGCTTTTGAATCTCGAGATCGGTCTCAGGCGAGAAGGCATCCTCCGCCATCCAGAGCTTGCCGATTCCCGAGCCGCGCAGGTGTTTGCGGGATTTGCGTACAGGCGGAACGATGACAAGCTTTACAGCGGGCTTGCCGGCGCGGGCGATGATGACCTCTTCCCCGCTCTCGACTGCGGCGATGAGCTTGGAGAGGTGGGTCTTGGCGTGATGGACGTTGACTTCCATGTGGATAGATTAGCTAGATTGATTAGCTAATACAACAACGATTCGCGCCTTCGCACGAATATCCCACACATGCCGCGGATGAACCTGCGTCATGTATGGGCCACTTGGCGAATCAACGGGTAAAGAATGCCAGTTCTAAATGGGCGGTTTAGCTTCTACAGCGCCGGGCGGAATCGAAAACTTGAAGGTTTCTGGTGGGAATGTGGGATTGCTTTCATAACTGGTCAAGGTGGTAGTCACAACGGATCGCACACCCTGCTTGTCGCTCTCCGTAATATCGCGCAAAATGAACCCCGAAGCAGGATCGATGCACATTGTCCGAACGACGCGAGTCGCCGGGCCCTTCCACTCTGCACGGAGCACATCACAGGCGTGACTTCCATCTGCGAGCACAACTTGATCATGTCCTGTGATCGATGCCAAAACGGGGTCTTTTCCTAGCGAGTAGGACGAGCTTAATGGGAAATCGCAATCCTGGTTTACTTTCGCTGAATTTCGGTAGTAGTTGTGGCCGTCACCCATATAAAAGCTTTCGGTCCCATCGCAAACCAATACGGTCTGATCGTCCCCACTATTCTCGCGCCTCATTTTAAGTGGAGCTTGTACGGCGATCTTGATGCGAACCTGCGATTGGAGATCCATCCCATTACCCGATATCCGAGAGGTTTCGACAATCTCAGCTCGCCAACTCTTTGCGTTGCGTACCAGAGACTCCGCACTCTGGAGCAATACCCGTGGGTCCTGGGTATCCTGAGCAGCACCGCCTGCGACAACCAGAAGAATGAGGCAAACCAGAGCGTACATTACTCAGACCTTCCATAGTCCTGCGCACCGTTTTGATACAGGCTGCTTTGGCTGGACAACGGCGATCTATCGATGACCGCCGCTGTTTCAACTGTCGAGTGGACAAAGAATCACTTCACCACGGGCAATTCAATCAAGCTTGCCTTTCCAGGAGAATGATAGATTCTTTGCTCTGCCTTCTTATAATCGTTCGGCTTTGCGTTGAAGATGTTAGCGACGAAGGTTTGCGGATTGCGGTCGTAGAGTGGGAACAAAGTGGATTGCACCTGCACCATGATTCTGTGCCCGGGCAGGAAGATATGGTTTACCTGCGGCAGATCGAATCTGACTTGTTCCGGCTCGTTGGGTTTGAAGGCTTCTGGTTTTTCGAAGCTTTTGCGATATCTGGCACGGAAGATGTCCGTTGCAATGGGAAGCTCGTACCCACCCCACTCTCCAGGTACATTTTCCGGAAAAACATCAATCACCTTTACGACAAAATCCGAGTCGGTTCCCGAGGTAGAAGCCACCAGATTCACGATGGGAGTTCCACTGACTCGCATAGGCTCAGTCAGCGCATCTGTCGTAAAGGTGAGAACATCCTGGCGCCCATCGACGAAACGCTGGTCGGTCACGAGCCAGGTTCTCCAGTTGGGATTGTTCTGTGTAACGGGGCGAGGACTGTAGGGTACAGGCTTGGCTGGGTCGGAGATGTAGGCTGTATATTTCTCGCCCGACGACGGAGCCGTGAAGCCTAGTTTGCCATCGGCCAGCAGATATAAAGGCTTCGACTTAGACTCGCAGCCGGATTCGCAGCTGAGCGGCCATTTGGGCAGGCGATCCCAATGATCTTCACCGGTGTTGTAGATGAGGACGGGCGGAGTGTTGGCTTTGGGCCCGTCTTCGAGATGTTCGCGGAAGAAGGGCATGAGGATGTTTTCGCGGAAGTCGGCAGTGGTGTCCTGTTGCCAGATGAGTGGGCCGAGATTCGTGCCTTCTCGATTGACCTGGGAGTGGAACCAGGGGCCCATGACGAGGTAGTTCATCGTGTTCGACGGGTCCATGGGCTCAGTGGCACGATAGCTATGGATGGCGCCCCACATGTCTTCCTGATCCCAGAGCCCCTGTAGCCACATGGTTGGAACGGTCAATGACTTTCCTGCCATCAGCTTGTCGAGCGCCTGCGACTGCCAGAAGCTATCGTAGGCAGGATGTGCTTCTACTGTCTTCCAGTAAGGCAGCTGCTCTTCACCAAGAAGGCGGGCCATGTCTCCGGCTGAGCCGGTTTCGAGGTATGCCGTGTAATCGTCGTGGGCGGGATGAACAATATGTTTTCCAAGTCCGCGAACCGTGGTTTGGGAGATGTAGTAGTCCAGACTGACCTGACGAAAGGCGCCGTAGTGAAACCAGTCGTCGCCCATCCAGCCATCGGTCATCGGGCTTTCGGGGACAGCTGCCTTGAGAGCAGGGTGCGGATGCAGGAGCGCCATCTGGACGGTGTATCCCTCATAGGAGGAGCCGATCATGCCAACCTTACCGTTGGACTCAGGGATATTCTTTGCCAGCCAGTCAATCGTGTCGTATCCGTCGGTGGTGTCGTCGGCGCCGGTTGGATTCCATGGCCCTACGGGAGGCGGGGTCATGAGATAGACTCCCTCGCTGCCGTATTTTCCGCGAACGTCCTGATAGACGCGAATCCAGCCGGCATGAACGAAGACTTCGTCTGGCAGCCCCAGCAGGTTGATCATCTTCGGCTGATCGACAGGCTTCTCCACGTTGGCTTCGCGAGAGCCACGGGAACCGGCCGGCGCAGCGACTGCTCCCAGGGCTGTTGGCGTGCGATTGGCAGCGGCTCTGGCTGCGGCGTTGTAAGGAGTCCTGGTAAGGATGATCGGGACATTTTTGGCGCCTTTGGGAATGACAATGACGGTGTAGAGCTTGACGCCATCCCGCATGGGAATCATCTCGACGCGCTTGATATAGTCCGTTTCGGGCGCAGATTTTTCATAGGGTGTCGCTGCCGGGGGCGTGAAGGATGCGGGGATGTCATTGCCGACGACTTTGTCCTGTTGAGCGAGGGCAATCGCGGATAGGGTAAAGGCACAAGCAGCGGCGGAAACAATAAGTCTCATTCGTAAGAGTCCTCCAGTTGCAATTTCTGACTTCACTCTATGGATTGAGACAAAGGCTAACAGGAGCCCGGTAATAAACAAAGGGCGGACTCGGTTGAGTCCGCCCTGCTACCTTCCTTCCATCCGTCTACTTGATATCCGCCTTCTCTGTCTTCTCTGTCTTCTTCGCGGTAAACGTCCCCGCTACATTCAACGGCTGAACATCGATATCGCCGCCCAGTTCTCCTTTGTCATTCCAGGTTCCAGTAAACGTGAGCGTCAGAGGATCTCCCTGATACTGACCGCCGTGAACGAAGGTCACCTTCTTCTCAGCGACGGTCACTGTAGTGTCGTATGACTTCCCTTCATCGTTCTTGCAAACGCCAGAGATCTTTTCCTTGTCCTGAGTGAAGCTGCAGGATTCGTTGATAGGGTACCCCTGGACGTCGCCGGCGATCGTCCAGGCTCCAGGAACCACAGGCTGAGCCAGCAGCGTTGCCGCCGAAGCTAACAGTAGGCACAAAATTCTTCCCATCGTCTTACCTTCTCCTCTGCAAAATATTTCGGAAAACGTAACGAAGTATACTCCGGCAACATCGATTTCACGTTGTTGCGTGACAGAAAATAGAAAACGGCAGAGCCGAAGCTCTGCCGTTTGTTTTTTACTGCACAACCGTGCGCGTTGGTACCTACTCGGCAGCCATCTCTTCCTGCTCGCCTTCCATGCGCATTGCCTCGAGCTCGCGCTCTTCGGCATCGTGTGCTTCCTGAACCTCGGCCTGGACCTGGGCTGCCACTTCTTCGAGCTCCGGTGAGAGCTGAACGTTGCGGTAGTACTCCATGCCCGTGCCGGCTGGGATGAGGCGGCCGACGATGACGTTCTCCTTGAGACCGCGCAACGTGTCGACTGCACCGTTGATCGAGGCCTCGGTGAGGACGCGGGTTGTCTCCTGGAAGCTGGCGGCCGAGATGAAGCTGTCGGTCGAAAGAGACGCCTTGGTGATGCCGAGCAGAAGCGAGCGGCCAATTGCGGGACGTCCACCCGTCATCAGTACACGCTGGTTCTCGGCGTTGAAGCGGAAGCGATCGGTCTGCTGATCGATGAGGAAGGTGGTGTCACCGACTTCCTCGATCTTTACCCAGCGCAGCATCTGCCGGACGATGACTTCGATGTGCTTGTCGGAGATGGCCACACCCTGCAGACGGTAGACTTCCTGGATTTCGTTCACCAGGTACTGCTGCAGTGCGCGCTCGCCGAGCACCTCAAGGATGTCGTGCGGGTTACGCGGACCGTCGATGAGCGCGTCACCGGCACGGAGGCGTTCGCCTTCCTGCACGTTGACATACACACCGCGCGGAACCGAGTACTCCTCTTCCTGCCCGTTGTCGGCTGTGACGTAGACCTTGCGCTGTCCCTTGGTGACATCGCCGAAGCGAACCACGCCGTCGATCTTCGAGATGATTGCGGGGTCACGCGGCTTGCGTGCCTCGAACAGCTCGACGACCCTCGGCAGACCGCCGGTGATGTCCTTGGTGCGGGTGGTCTCGCGCGGGATCTTTGCCAGGATGTCTCCCGGGTAGAGCTCGTCGCCATCGGCCACCATGAGGTGAGCACGGCTCGGCATCAGGTAGCGCTTGTTGCCCTGCGCGCTCTTGATGATGATGGTCGGTTGGCGCTTCTCATCCGCAGAATCGGCGACGACCAACCGCGAAAGGCCGGTGACCTCGTCGATCTCGTCGTGGAGGGTTACGCCTTCCTGCAGGTCCTTGAACTGGACCGTGCCGGCAATTTCGGTCAGCAGCGAGAAAGTATACGGATCCCACTCGCCGAGCTTGTCGCCGAGGTTGACGTGAGCGCCGTCCTCGATCTTCAGCTTCGCGCCGTAGACGATCGCATAGCGCTCCTTCTCACGGCCCTTCTCGTCGATGATCGCGATGGAGCCGTTACGATTCATCGCCACCAGGTCGCCCGACTTCGCACGCACGGTGACCAGGTTGATGAAGCGAACCATACCGGCGTTCTTAGCCTCGATGTGCGAGGCGTCGGAGACGCGCGATGCCGTTCCGCCGATGTGGAAGGTACGCATGGTGAGCTGGGTTCCGGGCTCACCGATGGACTGTGCCGCAATGACACCAACAGCTTCGCCCATCTCGACCATCTTGCCCGAGCCCAGGTTGCGGCCGTAGCACAGAATGCAGGCGCCGCGCTTGGACTCGCAGGTCAGTACGGAGCGAATCTTCACGCGCTCGATACCGGCTGCCTGGATGGCGCTGGCCAGATCCTCGTCGATCTCCTGGTTGATATCGACGATGGTCTTGCCCTCGTAGTCCTTCAGCTTCTCGAGCGAGACGCGTCCGATGATGCGGTCACGCAGGGGCTCAATGGTCTCGCCGGCCTCGATGATCGGCGTGACGTAGATGCCTTCCACGGTTCCGCAGTCGTTCTGCGAGATGATGACGTCCTGCGCCACGTCGACCAGACGGCGGGTCAGGTAGCCCGAGTCTGCGGTCTTGAGCGCCGTGTCGGCGAGACCCTTACGAGCACCGTGCGTCGAGATGAAGTACTGCAGCACGGTTAGACCTTCACGGAAGTTCGCCGTGATGGGGGTCTCAATGATTTCGCCCGAGGGCTTGGCCATCAAACCACGCATACCGGAAAGCTGACGAATCTGCTGCTTCGAACCACGAGCACCGGAGTCGGCCATGATGTAGATCGGGTTCATGGCTCCTTCCTTGTCCGCCTTCTTCATGTTGTTGAACATCTCGTCGGCCACCTTTTCGGTGACACTGGACCACATCTGGATGACCTTGTTGTTGCGCTCACCATTGGTGATTGCGCCGTCAAGGTACTGCTGCTGCACATTAATGACCTGCTTTTCAGCATCGGAAACAACGGTGTACTTCGACTCCGGGATGACCATGTCATCGAGACCGACGGAGAGACCCGACCGCGTAGCGTAACGGAAGCCGAGATCCTTGATGCGGTCCAGCGTCTTCACCGTGACTTCGAGACCAAGGTTCAGATAGCAGTAGTTAATCAACTGCCCCATGCCCTTCTTCTTGAGCAGACCATTGACGTAAGGCATCTGCTCCGGCAAAGCGTCGTTGAGGATCGCTCGGCCGACCGTGGTATTGATGTACTGCTTGTTGAACTCCACCGGCTCCGTATGCGTCAGGTCCTGATCGTCGTAGGCCGTGGTCATGTCGAGCACGGGGCCCGTGTAGCGCAGACGAATTGGCGTGAGGGTTTCGACCTGCTTAGCCTCAAGCGCCATCAGCACCTCTTCGATGTTCGCAAAGACGCGGCCTTCACCCTTTGCGTTGACCTTTGCCTTGGTGAGGTAGTAGATGCCGAGAACGAGGTCCTGCGTCGGAACCGTGATCGGCTGGCCGCTCGCGGGCGAGAGGATATTGTGCGAGGCGAGCATCAGCACGCTGGCCTCGATCTGAGCCTCAGGCGAGAGCGGAATGTGGACAGCCATCTGGTCGCCGTCGAAGTCCGCGTTGAAGGCGGTGCAAACCAGCGGATGAATCTTGATGGCCTTGCCCTCCACCAGCACGGGCTCGAAGGCCTGGATGCCAAGACGGTGCAGCGTCGGGGCGCGGTTCAGAAGGACTGGGTGATCCTTGATGACCTCTTCGAGAATGTCCCAGACGATCGGTTCCTGCAGTTCTACCATCTCCTTCGCCTGCTTGATGGTCGTGCAATGACCGGTCTGCTCCAGACGGTGATAGATGAAGGGCTTGAAGAGCTCGAGCGCCATCTTCTTGGGAAGACCGCACTGGTGCAGCTTCAGCTCTGGACCGACCACGATGACCGAGCGGCCGGAGTAGTCGACGCGCTTGCCGAGCAGGTTCTGACGGAAGCGACCCTGCTTGCCCTTGAGGGTATCGGAGAGCGACTTCAGCGGACGGTTGTTCGCACCGCGCAGGACGCGGCCACGGCGGCCGTTATCGAACAGAGCGTCAACAGCCTCCTGCAGCATGCGCTTTTCGTTGCGCACGATGACCTCAGGCGCATGGAGATCCATGAGCTTCTTGAGGCGGTTGTTGCGATTGATGACGCGACGATAGAGATCGTTGAGATCCGACGTGGCGAAGCGGCCGCCATCCAGCGGAACCAGCGGGCGAAGCTCGGGCGGAATGACCGGGATGACGTCGAGGATCATCCACTCCGGCTTGTTGTCAGACTTACGGAAGGCCTCGACGATCTTCAGACGCTTGGAATACTTAAGCTTCTTCTGAAGCGAAGATTCCTGCTTCATGCGCTCGCGCAGCTCGATCGCCAGCTCGGTGATCTCGACGCGCTTGAGCAGCTCCTTGATGGCTTCGGCTCCCATCATGGCCTTGAAGCCGGAGGGACGGTACTGCTGGTCGAGCTCACGGAAGCGATTTTCGTCCTTGATGACCTCGCGCTCTTTGACCGGAGCGTCGCCTGGATCAACGACGACGTACGACTCGAAGTAAAGCACGGCTTCGAGCTCGCGGAGGGAGATATCGAGAAGGTGGCCGATGCGCGAAGGCAGTCCCTTGAAGAACCACACGTGCGAGCAGGGCGAAGCGAGCTCGATATGGCCGAGGCGTTCACGACGCACCTTGGACAGCGTGACTTCAACGCCGCACTTATCGCAGATCACACCGCGATGCTTCATGCGCTTGTACTTGCCGCACAGGCACTCCCAGTCCGTAATAGGACCAAAGATACGTGCGCAGAACAGGCCGTCGCGCTCGGGCTTGAAGGTGCGGTAGTTGATCGTCTCGGGCTTGGTGACCTCGCCGTGGGACCAGCTGCGGATCTTCTCCGGGCTGGCAAGCTGGATCTTGATCGCGTCGAAGTCAGCGATCGGTCCGGTTAGTTCGAAGGGGCTGGAGCGGAACATATTTTGCGTCTCCCTTGTTTCCTGCGATTGCAGGTGTGCAGCATCCGCTGCGGTTGCTAAATCTTTTCTTGCGATAACTGTCGGCGTATCGCGTTGCCGTGGTTCTAAAACTGAAGCTCAAATTCGATTGTCTTTGCTACTGCAAAAAGGTGAGTAGCACCTGAGGAGGCCCGGAAAGGCCTCCTCAGGCTTAGTTCATTAGTCGGCTGCTGCGATCGCCGGCAGCGGCTGTTTCTTCTGATCGGCCTGTTTGACCAGCTCAACGTCGAGGCAGAGAGACTGCAGCTCGCGAATGAGCACATTGAACGACTCCGGCACGCCGGGCTCGATCGCTGCCTCGCCCTTGACGATGGCTTCGTAGATCTTGGTACGGCCATAGACATCATCGGACTTCGCGGTAAGCAGCTCCTGCAGGATGTAGGCCGCACCATAGGCTTCGAGGGCCCAGACCTCCATCTCACCGAAGCGCTGTCCACCGAACTGCGCCTTACCGCCCAGCGGCTGCTGCGTGATCAGCGAGTACGGCCCGATCGAGCGAGCGTGGATCTTGTCGTCGACCAGATGCGAGAGCTTCAACATGTAGATATAACCGACCGTCGCGGGTTGTTCGAACTCCTCGCCCGTCATGCCGTCATGCAGAAGGCTCTTGCCGGAGCTCGGAAGACCCGCCGCTGCAAGCAACGCCTTGATCTCGGTCTCACGCGCACCGTCGAAGACTGCCGTGCCAAACCAGATGCCCCGCTTCATACCTGCGGCGACGCGCCTCGTCTGCTCGTCGTCGAGAGTCAGAAGCTGGTTGAGAGCAGCCGTGCCAGCAAAGCGCGCCTTGAAGAGCTCACGGACCTCGTTCGCTTCTTCCATGTTCGCAGCCAGTTCGGCCACCTGCTTACCAAGCTCATGAGCAGCCCAGCCCAGGTGCGTCTCGAGGATCTGACCTACGTTCATACGCGAAGGCACACCCAGCGGATTCAGGACGATCTCGACCGGCGTTCCGTCGGGGAGGTACGGCATGTCCTCTTCCGGCAGAATGCGGGCGATAACACCCTTGTTACCGTGGCGTCCGGCCATCTTGTCGCCGACCGAGAGCTTGCGCTTCATCGCGATGTAGACCTTCACCATCTTGATGACGCCCGGAGCGAGTTCGTCGCCCTTGGACATCTTGCCGATCTTCTCGTTGGTGATCTTGCGCAGAACGTCGATCTGACGCGACGTCATCTCTTCGATCTCGTCGATCTGCTCGTTGACGCGCGGATCCTTGTCGGCGTAGCGAATACGCTTCAGGTTACGCGTCGAGATCAGTTCGATGGTGTCGCGGTTCAGAATCTCGCCCTTCGAGAGCAGCTTCTTGTTGGTGCGCTCGTCGTGTAGATCGGCCTGAACTTCCTTCCCGCCGAGAATCGCCTCAAGACGCTTCAAGCGCTCGTCGGTCAGAATACGGATTTCGTCAGCCAGGTTGCGCTCCAGCTTTTCGATCTGCTCCTGCTCGATCTGCTTGGCGCGCTCGTCCTTCTCCTGTCCCTTGCGAGAGAAGATGCGGACGTCGACAACCGTTCCCTCGATACCTGGAGGGCAGGTCAGCGAAGCGTCGCGAACGTCGCCGGCCTTCTCGCCGAAGATCGCACGCAGAAGCTTCTCTTCCGGCGTCAGCTGAGTTTCGCCCTTCGGCGTCACCTTGCCCACGAGGATGTCGTTGTGCGAGATCTTCGCGCCGATACGGATGATGCCCGACTCGTCCAGGTCACGCAGAGCGTGCTCGGAGACGTTCGGAATATCGCGCGTGATCTCTTCCGGCCCAAGCTTCGTGTCGCGAGCCTCGATCTCGAACTCCTCGATGTGGATCGAGGTGTAGTAATCCTCGCGGACCAGCTTCTCCGAAATCAGGATTGCGTCCTCGAAGTTGTAACCACGCCACGGCATGAACGCGACCAGAACGTTACGGCCGAGGCCGAGTTCGCCCTGCTCCGTGCAAGGACCGTCGGCAATAACCGCGCCCTTCAACACGCGATCGCCCTTGCGGACCACCGGCTTCTGATTGATGCAGGTGTTCTGGTTCGAGCGCTTGAACTTGGTCAACTGATAAATATCGCTGCCAACCTCACGCGAAAGCTGCGTTGGATGATGCTCACCCTCGACACGGATAATGATGCGCTCCGAGTCGACCGAGTCCACGATGCCGTTGCGCTTGGCGAGGATCACGGCGCCCGAGTCGCGAGCGGTGACGCCCTCCATACCGGTTCCAACGAAGGGAGCCTCAGAGACCAGCAGAGGAACTGACTGGCGCTGCATGTTTGCACCCATCAGCGCGCGATTCGCGTCGTCGTGCTCGAGGAACGGCACCAGCGAGGCTGCAACCGAGACCAGCTGCTTCGGCGAGACGTCGACATAATCAACCTCAGCCTTGCTCACCAGAACGAAGTTGCCCTGGCGACGGGCATCGACAATGTCCTGAACGATGTTCAAGGCCTCATCGAGTTCGACGTTCGCCTGCGCGATCGTGTGGCGATCTTCTTCCCACGCCGAAAGATAGAAGCTGAATGGAGTGAGATCCATGGTGCGCTTCTTATCTTTCTTCAGCTGATCGTTGAGCTTCTTCGCCTCATTTACCTCGAGGTAGTCGCCCTG
>Ga0193743_1000903_pt1 | contig 22955 bp, 21 predicted proteins | sample L2c2metaG_FD_143038 | JGI IMG/M metagenome (GOLD analysis project Ga0193743, IMG submission 143038) | Soil microbial communities from a riparian zone of the East river system, Colorado, United States - L2c2 | ecosystem: Environmental > Terrestrial > Soil > Riparian zone | place: USA: East River... | reverse complement strand
GCCTGCATGTACTTCCTGGGGCGCCTTCGCGGCCTGAACGGTGAAGGCATCAACAAAATAGCCACGGCATCGCTTGCGCCGTTAGCGACTCTGCTGCTTGTGATTGGGGGCGGCGGCGCGCTCAAGCAGGTCATCGTCGATTCCGGTATCGGCTCGAATCTGGGAAAAATTCTTGCCGAAAGCGCCCTTTCTCCTCTGCTCGTGTGTTTTCTGACCGCAGCGGGACTGCGTGCCGCGCAAGGTTCCGCGACTGTGGCAATTGTTACGGCTGCCGGGATTCTGGCTCCGCTGATGAAGCAATTGCACGGCTACACTCCGGAGATGCTGGTGCTTGCGATCTGCTGCGGCGGCACCATGATCTCGCACGTGAACGATGCGGGTTTCTGGCTGGTGAAGGAGTACATGGGCATGACGGTTGCGGAGACCTTCCGCAGTTGGACCGTTATGAAGATCGTCATGGGAGTGCTGGGAATTGTCATCCTGCTCCTCTGGCAGGCCGTCTACTTCCGCAGCTAGCGCAGATTGAGGGTCAATACAAGATCGAGGGGAGATAGGCTCCCTTTGGGTCGTTGTACAGTCCCATGGTCATGAGCGTCATCGGATAGACTACGCGAAGACCGTTTTCCAAACACCAGCGAAAGAGCGGCGAATTGCGAGTGGGTACGAGAAGGCCAGGTCCGTTGAAAGTACCGGTGGCTGCGATCAAGGCCTGAAGATCGAGGTTCGACTCTCCCACGGCGTGTCCGAAGAATCCTAATTCCGAAGCGTAGCCGGTTATTCGACCATGCCGCTCCACGACCAGGGCTGTTCCGTGTTCAATGCTATCGCGCAATTCGCCCGCGCGGCCATGGCCGTGCACACTCTCACAAAGCCGGGTTGCCGGTTCAAGATCGTCTTTCCTCGCGGGCCGAACCGCATAGCCTTCGATCGTTGCCTTTACCGGCGGTCCCTGCATGATAGAAATCGGTTCGCGCGCATCGAAGCCTAGTTTTGTGTATAGCGATAGAGAACGGTTGTGGAATGCCGACTGCAAGAGCCGCACGCCGGGAAACGCGCGCTCCTTGGCCCGGTCCATGACCGCCTGCATGAGCATCCGCCCGATGCCCCGGCTTTGCGTGCTTGGCGCGATCGTAATCGGCCCAATCCCGGCAATGGTCGAACGCTCATCCAGACAATTGCTTCCCACGATTTGGCCGTCAATTTCGGCCACGACACTGTAGAAGCCCGGATGGGACAGCATCATGCTGAAAAGACCGGCGCCGGCCTCGGGCGAAGGAATATCCGGAGGGAATCCGTGCTGGCCGTTGATGTCCGCGAAAGCTTCGTAACAGATGCGGCCGCAGAGATTGGCGTCTTCGGGCAAAGTCCGCCGAATTCGGATTGTTGACGCTATTGTTTCACTCACCATTGGAGCCTCCTAGAAGCTAAAACACGATGGTATACGAGCGGCCCGGAGCCGATGAACAGCTTTGCGCACACATCTTCGATAGCCGCCTTCAGGGGCGGCCGCTGCATGATCGAAACCGGCTCGCGCGTATCAAGACCTTACGTTGTGTAAAGCGAAAGACCCGGCGGAGTCCACGGTTTGGTTCCTTCGAAATGCCTGTTCAATCGCGTCCGCGGCCACGTCCAGCCCGTGAGTCCGTGCGATCACTTTCTCGAAGTAACGGGCTCTGTCGCGGTAGCCTGGATTCTTCAGCACCTTCTGAATCAACTCTGAGAGACGTGCTACCGTCAGGTCTCCTACTTCCACGAATTCACCCGTTCCGTGATAGGCAATTCGGGCAGCGACACCCGGTTGATCAAACCCCATCGGGATCGCCACCATGGGCACCCCTTGTCCCAGCGACTCAAGCGCTGTATTCAGGCCGGCATGCGTGATACAAAGCGTTGCACGCTTCAACAGTTCAATTTGAGGAGCCGAGCGGACGACAATCGTATTCGATGGAATGGGCGCCAGGTCGTCTGGGTTTATATCCAGGTCGTCTGGGTTTATATTATGTCCCACCGAAAGCACCACTTTCATTCCAGGAAGCGCCCTGACTGGGTCCGGCAGTGCCCTGACAGGGGCACACTCACAAAGCCAATTCTCATTTGTTTACGTTGCCCGTCTAGCGATATTGGGATCAGGCAATCATCTCAGCCTGGCGCTTAGTCACAAAACGGTGCTCTGCCTTATGACCCGTATGATCGGGTTTTATTCCAGTAGTGACGGTTATGTCTAAGGCGTAGCTGGTGGAAACGGCTTCAGACGGAGAACTGCGACCGCGCCGTCAGTTTGCAACTGGTCTCCGGTGGCGTTTTGAAAGGACCTTGGGGCGGAGGGGCGGTCTATCAACCCCGCAGCGGCGATATCTCCGGTAAAGACCAAATCGTCCTGAACCTTCCGGCGCTCCAGATCGATCTGGCTGTCGACCGAATGCGAGAAGGTTTTGGATTTTCGCGAAAAGGTGATGCCGGTGTCGTGGGTGCCCGCGCCGATCCAGACGGGTGCGCCATCGAAGGTTCGCGGCTGACCCCAGATACGAATGTGATGCCGTTTGGCATAGGTATTCGTTTCTTTTTCAAAGACGAGCGCCGGTTTCTGACCATCTACCGTCAAGGATGAGACGGGGCCTTCCCGGAACGAGTGGTGACCCGCCACCGCCAGGAAGGTTTCCGCTGCCGTTTTCAGATCGAGGGTATCCGCCGCCATCCAGCCAGCGTGCAAAAAGGCATTCACAAGCGCCTCCCGAGAGCCGAGGAACACCAAGTTGACTAAGTCGGAAGGCGTTCCGTGTGGTGTCGCGGTTCGCAGCGGTAAGGCATTCACTAGGGCTTGCAGGTCCGGCGACGGCGCCAGGAGGTGTGGCTGCCGGAGGCTCTCCGGTTGGGGCATAGCGGTGATGCGCAGCGCTTCCGTTAGCATAAGCTGGACTTCGACACCCGCTTCATAGGTGATGCGCGGCTTTTCCTCTTCCGCCACTACAAAGCGGCCCAGCTCTAACGACACCAGTACGGCGGGATGGGCGGCCGCAGCCAGCATCAGAAGATCCTCAACCTCACTCGGACGCCTGCGCAGCGGCCGCAAGCCATGAATGACCCCCTGACCGTCAACGGACTCACGGCCGTTGTCCACGCTGAGCACTCTCGCCTGAAAAGGCACGGAACGCTTTGCTTTCCCGACTAACTCGCCGAAACTGAGCCACAGTATGGAATGGCTTAGCCGTTTGTGAGCCGGAGTAGGGTTCGCGACCGCTCCTTGTATGAGAAAACCAGCGGGAATGCCGGCTTGTCCCTGGAGGGGCACGGGTGCGATCAGCGTGGCCCAAATGGGTTCGCCCGGTTGTGAGTGCTTGCTCGAAATAGCGTTCCGGAGCCGGATGGAAAGTTGCGTACCGGCCGGAACGTCGATCTGCGCCAGCACGGGACAACACCCGGGGAAGCCAGCCAGAGCAGCGGTAAGAAGCAGGCGAAACATAGTGATCATTCGAATATCCGTGCAGCGGCTGGCCGTTGCTTGTGCTACTGCATTTGCAGTATAGAACGGGCCGGCCCGGCCATGAAGCGGAAACGCCCCTATGTTGTCTCTATGACGTTGTCTCTAGGACGTTGCATATAATCTGTGCAGCCATGGCCGAGACACGTACTGCCACGCTGCGTATTCGGGATTGGGACGCAGCCACGAAATTCGCCGGCATCGTCGCGTTGGTAGCCGGCGGGATGTGGAGTGTGTGGATTTACCATCAAACGGCGAAGCAGCACGCGAGCGCGGCACAAATAGAGGCGCAGAAACCGTTCTCGGCAAAGCGTCTCGAAACCTATGAAAAGCTAGTGATGCTTACTTCGGTGGTCGCGCAAGGGGATCTGCCTCAGCCGCTCCGGCGCGCGAAGCGACAAGATCTGGATCAGGTAGTAAACGGTCCGCTTGCGCTGGTGGCTCAGGACAAAGTGTTCTCAGCACTTTTCGATTTCTATCGCTGCCTGGACAGCCAGCAGTGCACTAAGGGGACTCTCATGCTCTACTCCAGGAACGTCGCCCGGGCTTGCCGCAGTTCCATCGAAGAATCGTGGCAAGTGAGTTTGCCTCCGGTGCCGACCTCAGATAAGCTTCCGTGAGTTCCTGGCTAGCGCCTGGCCTTTACAAGCAAGAAGACTCCCCCTAAAGCAAGCACCGCGCCGGCCACCGGTCCATAGGGTACGTTGTGTTCTTTATCTTTTGTGGCTTGAAGAGGTCCTATGTCCACGACCTTCTCGCGAGTCGTGAAGCCAAAGGCGCCCCAGACGATGATTCCGATTCCAACAAGTATGAGAACGACGGCTAATGCTTTCATCCCGGATACCCCTTTGTGTGCGCGGAAAACTGCACCGCCCTGTCTCTGTCTGAGTGTTACTGCGAAATGGGACGCGAAAACACCTACAGTGTTTCGATGTTTCGCTGGTCGGCTACTCTGGTGATTCACATGCAGATTGGTATCGACAGCTTCGCGGCAGCGATTTCCGACCCCGCCACGCACCTTACTATCAGCCCCGGCGAACGCCTCCATAACCTGCTCGGGGAGATTGAACTTGCCGACCAGGCCGGTTTGGACGTATTCGGGATCGGCGAACATCACCGGCCGGAGTTCCTCGATTCGGCGCCCGCAGTCATACTAGCCGCGGCGGCGGGCCGCACGAAAAACATTCGTCTTACGAGTGCCGTGACGGTCCTGAGCGCAGCCGACCCGGTGCGCGTCTTTCAGGAATTTGCCACTCTTGACCTGATTTCCGGGGGCCGGGCGGAGATCGTCGCGGGACGCGGGTCGTTCGTGGAATCTTATCCTCTTTTCGGCTTGAAGCTGGAGGATTACGACTCGCTCTTCGTCGAAAAGCTCGATCTCCTGCTGGCCATCCGCGACAGTACGCACGTTTACTGGTCCGGCAAGCACCGCGCTCCCCTGACTGGTCAAGGCGTGTACCCGCGGCCAGTGCAGAATCCGCTGCCTATCTGGATCGGGGTGGGCGGCACGCCCGCTTCGTTTGCGCGCGCGGGTGCGCTGGGGCTTCCGCTTATGGTGGCCATTATCGGCGGCGAACCACACCGCTTCCGTCCATTGATCGACCTGTATCGCGAGGCGGGCCGGCGCGCCGGACACTCTCCCGGCCAACTCAGCGTCGGCCTGCACTCCATCGGCTTTCTGGCAGACACTACCGAGCAGGCGGCCGATGACTTCTTTCCGGGCTATGCGCAGACCTTCACCGAGATTGGTAAGGAGCGCGGCTGGTCACCGACAACCCGGGCGCAGTTCGACGCCACGCGCGGCCCTACCGGAGCGCTGTTGATCGGCGATGCCGAGACGGTCGCGAAAAAGATCCTTTATGTAAACGAGGCTTTGGGAGGTATTTCCCGCATCACCTTCCAGATGGGCGTGTCGACGCTTCCGCATCATAAGATGATGCACGCCATTGAAATTCTCGGGGCTGGCGTCGCCCCGATTGTACGTAAGGAATTAGCCACGGCAGCTCCGGGTCCGGAGCGGAGCCGGAGTGCAGGGTGATCGCATGGAGCAGCGGCGGAACGAAGCGCCTTCAGATGGTCGTCCGGATGCCCAACTCAGCCATCGCTTTTGTAAACGAGAGCCCTCTTTGGCAAGCCGCTTTGCTACTGCCAAACCAATGCCGCGACTCGCGCCAGTGACAATGGCTGTCTTTCCATTGAGTTTTTCTCATTTCTTCGCCAACTACAGCATCTCAATGACTAAGGCTTAGCGCTAACCGGCAAAGTTTCCCGCCAGCCTGCCAACTGCATGGTGCCGTCGCGGTTCAGGATATACTGCTGGCCGCGCCAGTGGATGGACTTGCCGAAGAACCCGGCGATCCAGAACAGAAACGCCACGGTGTCCTGCAGCGGCAGCAGGAACCAGCGAACTTGCGCTCCTAAAATGCGTTCTGAAACCGCCATGGCGGAAAAGGCGCGCAACACAACTGTGATGCTCAGCAAGGGCCAGCTTTTGGGGTGGGCCGAGATGGCGAGGATGCCTACGGGCAGGGAGTGCGTGAAGAATTGCCCGATGTACCCCCAGGGCCGCGAACGCCGCGTGGAACGGGCCCAGCGCAGGCGATGCGCAAAGTTCGCGCGCATGCGTTCGCTGCCGATGCGGTGCTCCACGATGTAAGAGGAAAGGCGCACTTCAAAGCCGAGTTCAGAGGCAATGCGGCCGAGCATGTAATCTTCCGCTAGGTAGTCTTTTACGCGCTCGATGCCGCCCAGGGCTACCAGCACGTTGCGGCGCGCCACAATGGTGGGGCCAACAGCGAACTTCGCGCCTTCCAGCATAACGGCGATGAAAATACCGGCATGAAAATCCGTGTTCATGCCGAGGGCTTCAAGTTGAGACCAGAGGCTGTTGCCGGCCACCGCGCGATAGGGACAGGTGACCAGGCCGAGACGTTCTTCTTCAAACTCGCCGGCCAGATTGCGGCAGAAATCGCGGCGTACGCGCACGTCACTATCGGCCATGGCGATGAGGTCATGCCGGGCTTGATCGAACATGCACTTCAGACTGAAGACCTTGGCGTGCGCATAGGGCGGTTCGCCGGTAATGATCAACCTGGCGTCAATTGCCGGATATTCGAGCATGAGCGCGCGAACAACCGGAACCGCGGGATCGGATTCTTTGCGAACGGCGAAGAGGATTTCGAATTCCGGATAAACCTGCTCAAAGTAGCTGCGCAGGTTTTCCTCCAGGCCCTCATCGAGGCCGGCGAGAGGTTTGAGCACACTTATGCCGACGGCTTTTTTTTCAAATAACCGCGGACGAATACGTGCATGCCGAAACGCCGCTGCTATGGCGAGAATACAATACACCCAGCAGCCAATTAGTATCAAACTGGCAGTGATCAACCCCGACCCCGAAACACCCCGAACCAAAAAGCGACTTACCGGCGCAGCCTCCCCAGGCCGGACCGGAACTATCCCCCGAACAGCGCCGAGGAATAACTTACTCTACCAGGGCGACTCGTACAAAACTAGTAGTGATTATCCGTTTTCTTATTCTTCCAAGCTTTTGCTGGAAACGACTTCCGAAAGCCGCCTGAGAAACGCGTCAAGTGCCACGGCGCCCTGGTCGCCGTGTTTGCGATTGCGCACGGACACTTGTTCGTTCTGTGCTTCGCGATCTCCGATCACCAGCATGTACGGAATTTTCTGCAGCTGCGCTTCGCGAATCTTGAAGTTGATCTTTTCATTGCGCGCATCCAGTTCCGCACGAAAACCCGCTGCAGTTAGTTGCTTGTGCACCTGCTTCGCGTAATCTGCACTACGGTCGGTGATGGGCAGAACGATGGCTTGGACCGGAGCCAGCCAAACCGGGAATGCGCCGGCATAGTGCTCCACCAGAATGCCGAAGAAGCGTTCGATGGAGCCATAGAGGGCGCGATGCACCATGAGCGGCTGATGGGATTTGCCATCCTCGGCAATGTATTCGAGGCCAAAGCGGCGGGGCAGGGTGAAATCGAACTGGACGGTGGAGAGCTGCCAGAGGCGGCCGATGGCATCCACCAATTTCACGTCGATCTTCGGCCCGTAGAAAGCAGCTTCATCGGGTGATACTTTCACCTTCATATTGAGACGGCTGGTGGCGCTTGCCAGGGCCTTTTCGCCGATGGCCCATTGTTCGGGCGTGCCGTCGTATTTACCGCTGGCGCCGCCATCCCAGGTGGAGAGCTCGGCTTCATATTCGGTAAAGCCATAGGTGTTCAGGGTGTCGATGGCGAACTGGAGGCAAGCCACCACTTCGTCTTCGATTTGTTCGGGGGTGCAGAAGATGTGCGCATCGTCTTGCGTAAACCCGCGTACGCGCAGCAGGCCGTGCATGGTGCCGGAGCGCTCATAACGATAGACGGTTCCCAATTCGCCCAAACGCACGGGCAGGTCGCGATAGCTGCGCATCCGGTCCCGGTAGATCAGGATATGGAACGGGCAGTTCATGGGCTTGAGCTGGTATTCGGCGTCGTCCAGCTCCATGCGCTTGAACATGTTCTCCGAGTAGAAGTTGTAGTGGCCGGAGGTCTTCCATAGATCGCTGCGCGCGATATGGGGCGTGTAGACCAGCGAATAGCCGCGCGCAATATATTCGTCGCGCATCCAGTCTTCAATGACTTTTCGAATCGCGCCGCCCTTGGGGTGGAAGAAGATGAGGCCGGGGCCGGCGAGATCCTGAATGCTGAACAGGTCCAGTTCCTGGCCCAGCTTGCGATGATCCCGCTTTCGGGCTTCTTCGAGCCGGTTTAGATACTCGTCCAGCTCCTTTTGCGTGAAGAAAGCGGTGCCGTGGATGCGCTGCAGCTGGGGTTTTTTTTCATCGCCCTTCCAATAAGCGCCTGCGACGGACAGCAACTTAAAGGCCTTCAGCTTGCCTGTGGCGGGTACGTGAGGACCACGGCAAAAGTCGATGAAGTCCGGTCCGAGAGTGTATTCGGAAAAGACATCGCCGGCGCGTTCTTCAATGAGTTCGCGCTTCATCCAGTCACCGCTGTATTTGGCCAGTCCTTCCTCTTTAGAAGTCAGCTTGCGGTCGAAGGGCAGGTTTTTGGCCTGCAATTCGCGCATGCGAGCTTCGATTTTTTCAAGATCGCCGGGAGTGAACTTGGTCTCGCGCTGCAGATCATAGTAGAAGCCGGTTTCGGTAGCGGGTCCGATGCCCAACTGTGTCTCGGGATACAGTTCAAGCACAGCGGCCGCCATAAGGTGGGCCGTCGAGTGGCGGTAGACCTGGAGGGCTTCGGGATTCTTCGTGGTTAGAATCTCGAGATTGGCATCCGTCTCAAAAGGCCGGGTGAGATCGAAAAGCTCTCCGTTGACGCGCGCCACAATGGCGGCATCGGCGAGTCTCGGGCTGATGGCCTTGGCGACATCTATAGGACGGGTTCCGGGGGCGACAGACTGCTGGCTGCCATCCGGCAAGGTAACGGTGAAACTGCTCATGTCGGGGTAATTTCGAGCGTATCAGAATATAGGTCATGCGCGTCCTATATCAGGTCAGCGGCGGTCACCGAGGTTCGGGATCGTAATGTGTTCCGAGCAGCCTTGTTAGACTAAAGAGACCCTTCTTGCGTGAGTACTACCTCAGTTAGCTCCGGTTTTGATGAATCCCCACTAGTCGTGCGCGCCAAGGCTGGAGATGTCGAGGCGTTTTCGGATCTGGTCCGGCACTATGACCGCCGGGTGTTCCGGATGGCCAAGCAGATCACCCAGAACGACGACGATGCGGAAGACGTTCTGCAGGAAACGTTTCTGAAGGCTTACACGCATCTCGACGACTTCCAGGGAAATTCGAAGTTTTACACCTGGCTGGTGCGCATCGCGGTGAATGAAGCCCTCATGAAGCTGCGCAAGCGGCGCTCGGACAGGACGGTTCCGCTGGATGAGCCGATTGACACCGGCGAAGACGAAATGATCCGGGAAATCGCCGTTTGGGACGAAAATCCGGAAGATACCTACTCCCGCGAAGAGCTGGCAACAGTTTTAGATCAAGCTGTGCAAAGTTTGAAGCCAGCTTATCGCACCGTTTTTGTACTACGCGACATCGAAGAGATGTCTATAGAGGAGACCGCCGAAGCGCTCGGGTTGTCGATTTCTGCCGTGAAGAGCCGTTTACTTCGGGCAAGATTGCAACTTCGAGAGAAGCTCACGCGGCAGTTTAAAAAGAAGGGGGAGGACGCGTTTGCTTACCTGTAAGCGGTTTCTGGAGGAGCTGAGCGGCTATCTAGAGAAGACTTTAGATCCGGCCGACCTAGCGGAGCTTCAACGGCACGTGAATGAGTGCCCAAACTGCTTCGTAGTTTGCGACACGACCGAGAAGACCCTCAAAGTCTTTAAAGGCATGGAGGCACAGCCGATGCCTAAAGGGGTTCAGGAGCGGCTGATGGCGGCCCTGGGCCGGTGGAAGGTAGAGAAGGGCCCTTGCGGCAAGAAGCATTCGACAGACTCTTCCGGCGCGCATACGGTACCCAGGGCGTAAGCAACAGGAACTCAGTGTTTGCGGAAGATGCGGTTGAAGCGGGCTTGCTGGTCAGGTGTTAGAGTGTCCAGGATGCGCCGACGTCCGTGCTCGGCCACATCCTCGCGTTCATCCTCGATGTTCTGGTAGTACTTTCCGTAGTCGTCCAGCACCTGCATAATGGTTTTTTCCTGGTCCGGAGTGAGTCCGAGTTCAGTTTTGAGCCGGATCACGCCGTAGTGCCGGGCAGCTTCCATGGTGGCAGTGGTGCCCATGCCCTGTATGCGGCTGTGGAGATAGGTGCGGGTGATGGCCGAGCCGGCCGCCAAGCCGCAAAGGAAAATCAGCGCAAAGATGATCAGGACCTTGGGGTTTGACCATCCGTCATCATCTTCACGGAACATAGGCCGACGGGATGTAGCTGGCGCGGCTATTTGGCGCTTCCTTGGTAGGATACGAAATTCACCAAAACTGCGTCACGCTGTTGTGATTGATCGCCGATGACCGGCGCGGCCACCTGCATCTCCTGCGCAACCAGGTTTTCGCCGCCGCTCAGGTGACCATCGTTACTTTCCTGCGCTACGACGAATGAGCCCAATAGCAGCGCCAGAGTGGCCGACGCCAGCGCCAGCCGCTTGCCATAGGGCGAATAAATGAAAACCGCCCAAATGGAGGCTCTGGCGTGTTCTTCGATGCGCTGCAATACCCGGGCATAGAACCCGGCGGCAGGCTCTGCCTCTTCCGGCGGGCGAAACGAGCGCAACAACTCAGAATGCGCCTGCATAACCGACACTTCGCCCGCGCACTCTCCGCAGGATGCCAAATGCTGGTCTAAACCCTGAAATCGCTCACCGGTAGCCCCTTCGGACACTCGTTTGGCCGTGAGCAGATCTTCTAGCCCTTCCCGAATGAATCCGTGCATAACTCCCTCAAAAAAAACCCGGCTGTTTTCGCAGATCTTATTGTCTGCTTTAACTTAAAACTTTACACCCAAATCTAATGCCTAGCTTCTTAACCCCAAAGTAACTAAGCCACACTTGGCGCCAGCGGGCTTTTTTCCAGCCGCTGTGCCGCCTTCACTAGCTTTTGCCGCGCCCGAAACAGCTTCACTTTGATTGTGTTCTCGTTCATTCCGGTCATTTGCGCCAATTCTTCCACGGAATGGCCTTCCACTTCTTTGAGAAGGATCAGGGACCGGTCTTCTTCCGAAATCTTGGATAACAGTTTAAAAATAAGATCGTGCTGAGCCAGGCGGCGGTCGACGGGGGCGGCATGGTCGGTGGCGGGTTCGGAGTTTTCCATGCGCAGCGAGTCTTCGCTGGAGAAATCACTCTCGTAAACCAGTTTGCGGACGCGCTTCTTGCGCAGATAGTCGTAGCACTCGTTGACGGTGATTTTGTAGATCCAGGTCAGCAGGGAGCTGCGGAAGTCGAAGTTTTTAATGGAGAAGTAGATCTTTGCAAAGACCTGCTGAGCAATATCTTCCGCGTCATTCCGGTTGCGCAGAATGCCGTAAATGATTGAGAAAACCTTGGCCTGATAGCGGTCGACGATCTCCCGGAAGGCCAGTTCGTCTTGCGCCTGAACCCGCCGGACTAGCGCCGCCTCTTCGGTGGATCTATGGTCCAATTTGGTCTTCGCCGGAACTGTATCGGCTGAGACGGATGGAAATGGAAGGGTAATGCTCATCCCGCTCATACATCGCAACCGACGCGCATCGTGTTTTCGCGGTTACAAATACCTTTGCTGTTTTACAAATGCTTACAAACACACCGCATAACGGCTGTCATACGCAGCTGACTTCAGTATCGCAGAAGAGTCCTTGCCAGTATTCGCAGCCCAATCCGTTTGAACTGCATCAAAACGACTGAGTTTGGTTGTACACTAAAAGGTGATTGGACGTTTGCCTGAGGAGGTATTGGATGATTCAACTTACCGAAACTGCGATTGGGAAAGTCAGCGAGATTCTGGGCATGCAGGAGCCGAAGCCGGCCGGTTTGCGGATCTCGGTAGTCGGTGGCGGATGCTCAGGCTTCAGCTATTCCATGGCTTTCGAAAATCAACCCAGCATGCTGGACAAGACGTACGCGTTTGGCGACCTGAAGGTTTTCATTGATTCGGCCAGCATGCTCTATCTTGATGGAGCGCAGGTCGATTATGTTGAGACGCTGGAAGGCTCGGGCTTCAAGTTTAACAATCCACAGGTGAAATCCACTTGCGGATGCGGCAGCTCGTTCAGCGTTTAATTCATCGCCAAGATTTGAGCTAAGGCCGGGCAGGGAGTTTTCACTCCGCCCGGCCTTTTGGTTTTTATGTTGAAAGAACTGCTCACAGAAGCTCAGAATCCGGCATCGGCCGCGATTGATGTTTTGCCAACCATCGATATGCTGCGGATTATTAACGCGGCTGACCAGGAGGTGGGGCTGGCCGTTGAACGGGAGCTTCCTTCTATTGCTTTAGCCGTGGATGAAGTGGCGCGGCGCCTGGAAGCCCGGGGGCGGCTTTTCTACACCGGCGCCGGTACGTCCGGACGCCTGGGGGTTTTGGACGCGTCCGAGTGTCCGCCCACGTTTAATGTACCCGCTGAACTCGTGCAAGGCATCATTGCCGGCGGCGACCGTGCGCTGCGGCATTCCATTGAGAAGGCGGAGGATGACCCGGAACAGGGACGGCAAGACTTGGCGGCGCGCGATTTTGGTCCGGCGGATGCCTTGGTGGGAATTGCCGCCAGCGGACGCACCCCTTATGTGCTGGGCGGGTTGGCCTATGCGCGGGAATTGGGCGCTTTGAGCATCGGGCTGAGTTGCACGCCGGATTCGGAAATTGCGCGAGCGGCGGACATAGCCATTACGCCCGTGCCCGGGCCAGAAGTGATTACCGGCTCCACGCGGCTGCGGGCGGGCACTGCGACCAAGCTGGTGTTGAACATGTTGAGCACCGGAGTGATGGTGCGGTTGGGCTATGTGTATGGAAACCTGATGGTTAACGTGCAGCCCACCAATGAAAAGCTGATGGATCGCGCCCGGCGCATTATCGTCAAGATCGCCGACGTATCTTATGATGAAGCAGCGCGGCTGCTCGAGGCGGCGGGTTCGGTGCGCACGGCGATCGTAATGCATAAATGCAATCTGCCGCGAGACCAGGCGGAACGCCGTCTGGCACAGGCGAACGGCCGCTTGCGAGTCGCGCTAGACGAATCACGCTAAAACAAGATCACGGTACCAGGAAAATGGACAAATTCAAGATTGTGGGCGGCACGCCCCTAAGCGGCGAAATTCCCGTAAGCGGGTCGAAGAACTCGGCGCTGCCCGCGCTCGCGGCTTGTTTACTGACGGAAGAACCGGTGGTGCTGCGCCGGATTCCACGGGTGAAAGATATCGGGACGATGCAGAGCCTGCTGGAATACAGCGGCGCGAAGCTGAGCGTGGACGAGGGTGAGATTTTTGTGCACGCGCGGTACCTGGACCGTCCGGAAGCGCCCTATGACGTGGTGAAAACCATGCGTGCTTCGAGCCTGGTGCTAGGGCCGCTGGTGGCACGCACCGGCCGCGCCCGCGTTTCGATGCCGGGCGGCTGCGCGATAGGCGCTCGCCCCATCAACATGCATGTTTCCGCGCTGGAGCAGTTGGGCGCAACCATTGTGACGACGCACGGTTACGTGGAAGCGCAGGCTCCCGACGGTCTGCGCGGCGCTAGCATTCAATTCGACCGCATCACGGTTACGGGTACCGAAGACGTGCTAATGGCGGCAGTGCTGGCGCGAGGACAAACGCTGATTCGCAATGCCGCGCGCGAGCCCGAAGTGAAGGACCTGGCGGAACTGCTAAACAAGATGGGCGCGAAGATTGAAGGCGCGGGCACGTCGCTCATCAAAGTGGAAGGCGTGGAAAAACTGCACGGGGCAGAGCACACGATCATTCCCGACCGCATTGAGACTGGAACATTTGTGCTGGCGGCCGCCATTTCCCGCGGCGACGTGACGATCAGCGGCTGCAACGCGGAACATATCGCGGCGCTTACCGTAAAGATGCAGCGGGCCGGCGCGGAGGTGGACGAATCTCAAGCCGGCGCCCTGCGGGTGCGCTGCCTGGGACGGCCCAAGGCAATCGATATGACGACCGAAGAGTTTCCCGGATTCGCCACCGATCTGCAGGCGCAATACATGGCGTGGATGACCGTCGCGCAAGGCATCACGTTTATCACCGAGACCATCTTCGAAAACCGCTTCATGCATGCGCAGGAGCTGGCGCGCATGGGCGCGAACATCCGCATCGAAGGACGGCAGGCGATTGTGGCCGGAGAAGACCGCTTGATGGGGGCGCAGGTAATCGCTTCGGATCTGCGGGCCAGCGCTTCGCTGGTATTGGCGGCCCTGGTGGCGAAAGGTGAGACCACGATTGACCGTGTGTATCACATGGATCGCGGCTATGAACGCATTGAGGAGAAATTGGCGGGCGCGGGGGCCAATATTCAGCGCATGACGGAGAGCGGCGCGGGGTCGAGCGTTGCCGCCGGGGCCGCCGAGGTGGAGGCATGAGTACGGCGGTAAAACACCATAGCGAAGGCTTTCTGGCTATCGTTCACGACGCAAAAAAGCGCGTCAAAGAAATCGATATCGACGAATACAAGCGAATGGTTGCCGCGGGCGATGCCGGGCAATTGGTGGATGTGCGGGAAGATTCCGAATGGCAAGCGGCGCATGCGGCTGGAGCGATGCATTTGAGCAAGGGAATTATTGAGCGCGACATAGAGAAGACGTTTCCCGATAAAGATACTAAGTTAGTACTGTATTGCGGCGGCGGCTACCGTTCGGCGCTGGCCAGCGACAATTTGCAGAAGATGGGATACCACGATATTCTCTCGCTCGATGGCGGGTGGCGGGCGATTGAATCTTCGGGCTTGCCACTTGTGCGTACGCCAGGCGAATAGCTTCTCGGATCGGAGTGTCCGAGACAAAAGGTAAACTTTTTGTTGAATTAAGCATCGAATTGGTGTGATCCCTACACGCTTATTGGGAAAAACTAATGTGCTTATCTCAGCACTCGGTTTAGGCGGGCATCACCTAGGACAGGCTGCCGATGAGAAAACAGCCAAGCAAATAATAGCGGCTGCGGTGGACGGAGGCATCACATTCTTCGATAATTGCTGGGAATATCATCTCGGCAAAACAGAAGACTGGATGGGAGCAGCCCTAAAAGGAAAGCGTGACCGTGTTTTCCTGATGACGAAGGTTTGCACTCATGGACGCGATAAGGATCTTGCCCTCCGGATGCTCGAAGAATCGCTGCGGCGGTTGCAAACCGATCACCTCGACCTCTGGCAGATACACGGTGTTGGGTTTGATAACGATCCCGCGTTGTTCATCCGGCCAAATGGCGCGGCGGAGGCGCTAGCGCTGGCCAAGAAACAGGGCAAAGTGAGATTCACCGGCTTTACCGGTCATAAGAATCCCAAAGTTCACTTGGCAATGCTCGACACCAACTTTCCATTTGATGCGGTGCAGATGCCTTTGAATCCGTTTGATGCTAGCTTCCGCAGCTTTGAAAAAGCGGGTCTTCCCGAGTTGGTGAGGCGGGGAATTGCGCCGCTAGGCATGAAACCGCTCAATGGGGGCGGAGATGCAGTGAAGAAGGGCTTGGTATCGGCGGAAGAGATGCTGCGGTACGCGATGAGCCTGCCGGTGGCATGCACCATTACCGGGATGGAAAAACCCGAAATAGTCGAACAGAACCTGAAGATTGCTCAGAAGTTCCAGCCAATGACTCCCGTTGAAATGGATTCACTGCGGTCGCGATGCCGGAGCGTGGCGGCGGACGGCAGGTTCGAACTTTACAAAGTCTCTCTCAAATACGACAACCCGGAGGCTCGGATGGCGCACGGATTTCCGATTGATCCGCAGCAGATGGAAGTGAAAGAAATGATCCGCGCCACCGATAATACCGGCAAGCCTTTTCCTTCGTACCAATAAACAAAATACAATGCAGAACCCAAATCAGCCTAGCCGCCGCATGTTTCTTCAGAGCGCCGCGGCCGCAGGCGCCACTCCCGATGTGACACAACGTAATACGCAACATGTTGAACCCCCGGTAAGCCAGATGGGTAAAAGGCCCCTTGGCAAAACCGGACTGGAGGTCTCGATACTTGGCTTGGGCGGATTCCATTTGGGCGCCACAAAAGATCAGGAGGAGGCAACCCGCATTGTCCACGGCGCGCTGGACGCGGGCATTAACTTCTTTGATAGTGCCTGGGAGTACCAGGATGGCGAGAGCGAAGCGCGGCTCGGCAGGGCGCTTGAAGGGCGCCGCAAAGAAGCGCTGTTGATGACGAAGGTATGCACGCACGGGCGGAAGAAGCGCGTCGCCATGCAAATGCTCGAAGAGTCGCTGGGGCGCTTAAAGACCGATCATCTGGATGTCTGGCAGATTCACGAAGTGGTTTATGAAAACGACCCGGAGATGATCTTCGGCCCAGACGGAGCCGCCGAGGCATTGTTGCAGGCGAAGAAGGAAGGCAAAGTCCGGTTCGTCGGATTCACGGGGCATAAGGACCCATCTTTTCATCTAAAGGTACTCTCCCTTGGCTTTCCGTTTGACACGGTTCAATTGCCATTGAATCCATTCGACGCGACGTTCCGTAGTTTTGAATCGCAGGTGCTTCCCGAGTTGAGGCGTCAAGGGATTGCGGCGCTCGGGATGAAGAGCCTGGGCGGCAGCGGCGAGATGGTGAAAAGCGGCGCGGTGACGGTAGAAGAAGCCCTGCGCTACTCGATGAGCCTTCCGGTGGCTTGTACGATCAGCGGAATCGATTCGCTGGAAGTTCTGGAGCAAAACCTGAAGATCGCGCTGAATTTTAAACCTATGAGCGAAGCCGAGCGGCAGGCTTTAGCCACGCGGTGCACGGAATATGCTGCGGACGGACGGCTGGAACTTTTCAAGACCACGACGCAGTACGACGGAAAAGTAGGGCGCGAGCAACACGGTTATCCCGCAGCGGAAAAACTGCCGGCCTGACATTTATCTTACGTCGCCGGCCTAAGCTTCTCCTTGCCAAACTAGGAGAGTCCGGAGTAGACTCCTAGTAAGACTAGGGAGGTCACCCCATCTTGGGCAAAACCGCAGACTTACTACCAGGCACGCTTGACATGCTGATCCTCAAGGCGGTGTCTTTGAAGCCACTGCACGGATACGGCGTGTTACTGCGCATCCGGCAGATTTCAGGCGATGCGCTTGAGATTCCGCAGGGGTCCTTGTATCCGGCGCTGTACCGGTTGGAGCACCAGGATCTTATCGCCGCCGAATGGGGACAGAGCGACAACAACCGGCGGGCAAAGTACTACACGCTAACCGCAGCAGGACGACGCCGGCTACGTGAGGAAACGGCTGGGTGGAACCGGTTAGCGTCCGCGATTGCCGCGGCCCTCAATGCGACATCGGAGGAGGTGTGAGATGTTCAAGCGTTTCCGTTCTCTGTTTCGCTTGCTCACTTCCCGGCGTGATTTCGAAGACGGTATGTCCGAGGAGTTGCATTTCCACATTGAGCAATACACCGAGGATCTTGTGCGCTCCGGCATTCCAACGGAGGAAGCGCGGCGCCGCGCGCGCCTGGAACTAGGCGGCCTGAACACTGTCAAAGCGGACTGCCGCCAGGCGCGCGGCCTCCCCGTTTTTGACGAGTTGGTGCGGCAACTGAGCTACGCTGTGCGACTGCTGCGCAAAGCGCCGGGGTTTACGGCCACTGCTCTTGTTACCCTCGCCGTGTGTTTCGGCGCTAATCTGACGATCTTCGCGGTGATCGACTCGGTGCTGCTCCGGCCGCTGCCGTTTCCCTGGGCCGAGCGGCTTGTCACCGTGTTCAACACTTATCCGAAAGCCGGCGTTGAACGCGATGGTTCGTCGGTGACCAACTACTACGAACGGCGTGGACACATTCCTGCATTCAGCGGGCTCTCCCTCTATCGATACGGGACGGCGATCGCCGGCAATGCCGGCGCCACGGAGCGCGAACCAATCACACGCGTGACTCCGGAGTTTTTCGCTACGCTGGGGCGCGGCCCGGTGATGGGACGCGCTTTCACCGACGAGGAAACTTCCTATCGAACCGACAGCGTTGCCATTCTGACGGAGGGCTATTGGAGGCAACATTTCAACGCTGATCCGCGAGCGATCGGAAGGCAAATTCGTATTGACGGTCTTCCCAAAACGGTGATCGGAGTATTAGCGCCTGACTTTCGCTTTCTCTCCTCCGAAGCCCGAATCTATCTGCCTCTTTCGTCGGACCCTGCACAACGTACACCACGGGAGCGGCATTCGGGAGGGAATGTCACCCAAATGATCGCCCGGCTCAGGCCGGGAGCAACTCTTGCGCAGGCGCAGTCGCAGATTGACGCCCAGAATGCCACGTTGGAACTGGATAACCCACAGGCAAGAATGATGGCCGACGCGGGATTTCGCTCCATCGTGACGCCACTGCATGCCGACCATGTCGCTGCAATCCGCCCCACTTTGCTTTTGCTACAAGCAGGAGTACTTACACTGCTCTTAATAGGCACAGTTAACCTTGTGAATTTACTTCTTATCCGGGCCAATGCACGGATCAAGGAATTGGCCGTCCGGCAGGCTCTGGGAGCGAGTGGGCGGCACGTCGTGAGCGAAGTGATGGTCGAGACCATTTTCCTCACACTGGTGGGAGGACTGCTTGGCCTCCTTGCGGGAATTGGTGGAATTCACCTGGTGGCCGCGCTGGAAGCCGATCACTTACCCTTGGGATCTCAAATTGCCTTCAACGCACGACTGGCGTTGATCGCGTTGCTCGGAACCATCGTCGTGGGCGTCACACTAGCAGCGCCAATTGCCTGGTTCAACTTACGGGTTCATCTGGCTTACGCGCTTCAATCCGAGACTCGCGGCGGAACGGCCAGCCGCGCCGCTCAACGGGTGCGCCATAGCTTCATCGTCGCCCAGATTGCCCTGTCCTTTGTCCTCTTGGCAGGAGCCGGCTTGCTTGGGCTCAGTCTCAAGCATGCGATGGAGGTATCACCCGGCTTCCGGGCCGATCACATTCTCACCGGTCAAATCTCACTGCCGAGGAAGGGGTACGCGAACGGCGCGGCCACTCTGGCATTTGCCGGGAGACTGCTGCAAGAGATCCGCAATCAACCGGGAGTGGTAGCTGCCGGCGTAGTGAATAACGTGCCTTTTAGTGGTAACAGCGGCAAGAGCGCCGCGAAGGTGAAGGGGCACGTTCCGCGGCCGGGTGAATCACCGCGCGGGCACTACTCGTATGGGGTCGACGGCGATTACTTCAGCGCCATGGGCTTTTCCTTACGGGCCGGACGATTCCTAACAGCCGCCGATTCACGCCGCAAAGAGCGAGTGTGCGTGGTTGACGAGGACTTTGCGCGGTACTACTGGCCGCAGGCCGACGCGCTGGGACAGCGTTTGTTCCAAGGCTCCGAACAGGGCGATGATGCCGAAGCATTCGCAGTTGTCGGCGTCGTCGGCAGAGTGAAACAAGCCGGGCTCACGGATGAAGGGGCACAAGGCGCGGTTTATTATCCGTATGTCTTCCACGCATCGAACGACCTTTTTTTGGTGGCCCGTACAAGTCTTTCACCGGAATCGCTTGGCCTGACGATGCATAGGGCCGTCCGGCAAATAGATCCCGACCTGCCGGTGAGTGACGTCCGGACCATGGAGACTCGCATTGCCGATAGCCTTGCCGCCCGCCGCTCACCCGCATTGCTGGCCGGCCTGTTTGGCGCCATCGCGGTGCTGCTCACTGCCCTCGGCACTTATGGAGTGTTGAGTTACTCCGTCGCGCAGCGCCGCCGCGAGATCGGGGTGCGCATGGCATTAGGGGCGCAGCCGGAGCAGATTCGCAGCCAGTTTCTCTCTCTCGCCTTTCGCTTACTCGCTTGCGGCACTGTCTTTGGCGTCATCGGAGCATGGCTAACGGGCCGAGCGATGCAGACGGTGCTTTTCCACGTGTCCGCTGTTGACTTGCCGACGCTCGCCGGCGCCGCGGGCGTGATGGGAGTGGTGTCCCTCGCGGCTTGCCTGCTGCCCTCTCGACGTGCCGCGCGGATCTCCCCCATGGAGGCTCTCGGCGACTAACTAATAGAGGGACACCAGCCGACGGAGCTCGTTGACGCTTGCCGCTACCGCGGCGTGTTCGTCATTACCGTAATCGGGGTGCAAGAAGTCGGTTTCGACTGCGAGCAGCCCATCAAAACCGCTGCGCCCTAGCTTCTCAATTAGCTTGGCATTATCTACTACACCGTCCCCCACCGGAGCGCTCGAAAAGAAGTACCATTCGTTGGCCGGCACGCCGCGCTGAAGCTTCAAATCTTTGATATGAGTTGCGTAGGTGTACGCCGCGAGCTCGTCCATGGCCTGCACGGGATCGTCCAGTAACCGGACGAAATTGCCGGTGTCGAAATTAATTCCAAGAAAAGGCGAGTCCACGGAACGCAGTAACGAGAGCATTTCCTGGCCATTGAAATCGATATGATTTTCAACGGCCATGCGGATGCCGTACTCCTCCGCTATGGGCACGGCCTTCCGGAACATCTGCGTCAGGCGCTCCAGCTGCGGGCCGTGCGGCTGGTTCCGGAAGCGTAAACTGCTGCCGACCACACGCATGACTTTCGCGCCTATGGCTTGCGCATGATCGAAGCTGCGGATCATGTCGTCGTAGGCAGAGTCGTTTGTGCCGCCTTCGAGACCATCCGGATGTCCCCAAGCGTAAACGCGATCCAGGCCGTAACCGTCCAGCATGGCGCGGAGCCCGGCCAAATATGAAGGTTGAACGCTCGGGAAGAAGCAAGATTCAAGTGAAACGCCATCGACCTTAAGGCTTCGTGCGTACTCCAGGAAGTCCTCCAGCGTCATGTTCCGGCGTGGAGGCTGCTGTTGCGGATACACTTCGCCGAAAAAGCGATGGAAGCAGTAACTGTCGATGCCTACCTTCATGCCCTTCGAGGGTAACACCAGCACGGACGCGCTAGTGCGTATACAATAGCGCGAGGTATTTCTGCGCTTTCGCGCAGTGAGCTATCGACTGGAGGAACCGAACAAATATGCGATGCCGCCAAGCGCCGCTACTCGCTTTACTTCTTTGCCTCTCGCTTGCAGCAAATGCGCAGGATTCGAAGTACCGTCCGAAAAACCAGCTCATTCCCGGTCCGGATTGTCTGGCGATGAAAGGCGCATGGCTGGGGGGCGCCACTGCGTGCGGCGCCACGACGCACCAGGAGTGGTTGACGGATGTGAGCCACTGGCGCGACGAACGGAAGATTCGCATCGGATATGACGGTTCCCGATACGACAATCCGGCGTTGCGCTGGACGCAGTCCAGCTTCATTCAGCCTCAGATGATGGTTCACGATCGATACTTCTACGATCCGGTAGCCAGGCGCTATACGGTCGACCGGTATCTGGACGATCTTGAAGCGCGTTACGGCGGCATCGATTCGGTGCTAATCTGGCCTACCTATCCCAATATGGGCATCGACAACCGGAACCAGCACGACATGATCCGAAGCATGCCGGGCGGCCTGGATGGCGTGAGGAAAATGGTCGCAGACTTCCACCGGCGCGGCGTTCGCGTTTTATTCCCAATGATGATGTGGGATCAGGGGACGAGGGATCCGGGGGCGCCGTGGCCGCAGGCCATCGCCGAACTGATGAAGGACCTGGACGTGGATGGAATCAACGGCGACACCCAAGACGGAGTGCCGCTCGCCTTTTCGACCGCGGCCGATAAGACCGGCCATCCTTTGGCATTCGAGCCCGAAGGCGGACCTTCCGACGAAGCCCTGGCCTGGAACGTGATGACGTGGGGGCAATATGGCGGGCAATTTGATTTCGTGGTTGGAGTGGACAAGTACCGCTGGCTGGAACCGCGGCACATGGTTCATATCTCGGATCGCTGGAACCGATCGAAGAAGGACAATCTGCAGTATGCCTTCTTCAATGGCGGGGGCTGGGAGAGCTGGGAAAATATTTGGGGCATCTGGAATGGAATCACGCCGCGAGACGGGGAAGCCACGCGGCGGGTCGCACTCATTGAACGGACGGTTGCGTCCTACCTGACGAGCCCGGAATGGGAACCTTTCGCTCCGATGCGGCGGTATGGCGTATTCGCGAGCCGGTGGCCGCGGGCGGATAGCACGGTCTGGACGATCATTAACCGGAACGAATACAATGTCGAGGGTCCGCAAATGGCTGTGTCTCGCGCGGACGGCGCAAGGTACTTCGATGTTTATCATGGCGTTGAACTGACGCCCGAACATGAAAGCGGCATGGACTTACTTTCGTTTCCGATCGAGGCTCACGGCTATGGCGCGATTCTGCGGATTCGCGGACAGCCTTCCGCCGAGATGCAGAGCGTGATGCAGAAGATGAAGAAGCTCACAGCAAGGCCGCTCTCGAGCTATCCGGATCAGCGGAAAGTTCTCCCACAGAAGATTGTCGAGATACCAGCTACAAAGATGTTCGCCGCTGTGCCGGAAGGTATGGTCAAGATTCCGGCCGGGCGCTTCCTTTTCCGGGTCGAGGGGATTGAGATCGAGGGCTCCAACGAGAGCGGTGTCGACATTCAGTATCCGTGGGAAGAGGAGCCCCGGCGCTTCCACGAGCATCCAATGGAGATCCGGAGTTTCTTCCTCGATCAGTATCCGGTCACCAACGCGCAGTTCAAAAAGTTTATAGATGCCGCGAAATATCATCCTCAAGACGATTTGAATTTCCTGCGCGACTGGAAAAACGGCAGTTACCCCGACGGCTGGGAGAACAAGCCTGTCACCTGGGTTTCTCAGGAGGACGCGCGCGCGTATGCCGCTTGGGCCGGAAAGCGCTTACCGCACGAATGGGAGTGGCAGTTCGCCGCACAGGGCAACGACGGGCGTTCTTATCCGTGGGGTAATGAATGGCGGCCGTCCGCTGTGCCCGTACCTGACAAGGGACGTACGATGCGAGGGCCGGATGCGGATCAAGG
>Ga0193743_1000902_pt1 | contig 23005 bp, 21 predicted proteins | sample L2c2metaG_FD_143038 | JGI IMG/M metagenome (GOLD analysis project Ga0193743, IMG submission 143038) | Soil microbial communities from a riparian zone of the East river system, Colorado, United States - L2c2 | ecosystem: Environmental > Terrestrial > Soil > Riparian zone | place: USA: East River... | reverse complement strand
ATAGAGCCGTTTCAAGTGGGTCGCTCGCGTTTGCGGCGGATGCGGTTTGCTATGGGAATTCAATCGTACTTTTGCTGTTTGACCGCTTCACGACTGCCTGGGAACGGTATCGTTGAGAGAAGCAGCAAGTCACGATGCCTCCATTATGCTCCAGCAATGAAGGTTATGCGCATTAGAAAATGCCTCATTGTCGGCACGCGTAGCGTCCGCCGCGCGAGCGGCTTACTTGAAACGGCGTTTGAGGTAAATTCAACGCACGCGCTTCCCTGCTTCGATTTCTTCGGCTGTGATTGTGGGCATTTAGGCGCAGCGTGGATCTGGTCGCACGACTTCTGGTCAATTTGGGATTTTGACCGGAAGCGGATGCGACAAAATCTATACCGCGCGCCTCCAAATCAGGATGGATGGTCGTGCTGCCGAAGACAACAGTTAGTCGGCCTTGAGCAATCCTATCTTTACAATGGCAGATATCGTACATCCGATCGACCGGAGCGGAGGAGAACAAAAGTCATGCAAAACAACAAGCCGACATTGATCCTTGGAGGCACGGGAAAAACTGGAAAAAGAGTCGCTGAGCGGCTTACCCGGAGAGGGTTGGCAGTCCGTATCGGTTCGCGATCCGTTGAGCCGCGCTTTGATTGGGAAAACTCTGCTACGTGGCCTGCTGCGTTGCGGGACGTTGGAGCCGTCTACATCTCATATTATCCGGATCTTGCGGCGCCTGGTGCGGCGGACGCCATCCTGTCGTTGACGAACCTGGCGGTCAAGAGCGGTGTCCCGCGCCTGATCTTGCTTTCGGGCCGGGGCGAGCCCCAGGCACAGCGCTGCGAACAGATTGTGCGGGACTCCGGCGCCGAATGGACACTTGTGCGGGCCAGTTGGTTCTGTCAGAACTTTAGCGAGAACTACCTTCTGGAACCAGTGCTCGCCGGAGAGGTTGCTCTGCCGGTGGGAAATGTCGGCGAGCCGTTTGTCGACGCTGATGACATTGCGGACGTTGCCGTTGCGGCACTTACTGACGACCGACATGTTGGACAACTCTACGAGGTAACGGGACCCAGGTTGTGGACCTTCGCGGAAGCGATTGTCGAGATTGGACGGGTGACAAATCGCAACATTCGCTACGTCCAAATCCCCATGGAAGAGTACGCCTCCATGCTCAAGAGCGCTCAGCTGCCGCCCGAGTTCGTGACTCTCATCACATACCTGTTCACCGACGTACTTGACGGCCGGAATGCATCGGTAGCCGACGGTATCACGCGTGCATTGGGACGTGCTCCTCGCGACTTTAGTCAGTATGCACAGGACACTGCCGCGACCGGAGTGTGGAACGTGGAGCAACAGGGACGAGCCGACAGCACAAGCCACGCCGCGTAGCGATCAAATGCTAGCGTGCCGATCCGCGAGGCTCTACGGGCGGTGTGTGTGTGTGCGGTATTTGAAGAGCGAGGAGAAGACTTGCGTACGCTTGACCTACTGACGTTCACGTGTGCGGTCACTCTCGAGAGAATGAATGCCTTCGCCCGAGAACTTGCCCTCCATCATCAGCGCCACCAGCATCTTCTTCCCCATCAGGCGGAGACATGTGGTCTGTGTTGCGGCCTTGGAGACGAGGAACTTCACCTGCACAGGATGCTTCTGCCCGATGCGCCACGATCGGCGCGAGGCCTGTCGCAGCGTGTGGAGCGAATAGCCGGTCTGGTAGAAGTAGAGCGTTGAAAAAGCGAGAAGATCGAGGCCTGTCTCTGCCAACTTCGGATGACAAATACCACTTCAACGCCGTCTTTGAGTTGCTTCTCATACTAATGCTCTCGCTTGAGCGTCGGCACTGTGGGCCGCAGTACAGCGAGTGGTATGCGTTGAATTTTTCCGAGAGTCTACTTCATTGCCGATATGACGGGTCGGCCTCGCCAACATGGCGACGCCTTGATATTGAGAATGTAAGCGAGTGTAGCTGCCGTATCGTATTGCATGATCTGATCGGCGATCTCTTGGTCTTTTCGAATGGCCGGGCCAACAACAATCCATGGGATTTCCGTCTCGGACATTGTGAGACCCCCATGTCGCTTTCCGAGGCCACCGTGATCGGCAGTGAGTAATATGGTCGTTGAATCGGCTAGGTGCATAGACTCGATGAGCGATCTAAGCCTTCCCACCATGCCATCGGTCTTCTCAACGGCTTCATTGTAAGCAGGACTTCCCCACCCGTATGTATGTCCTGCATGGTCGACGTGGTCGAGGTGAATGAAAAGAAACTCCGGCTTTTCGCTCTTGAAGTATTCCATCGCATGATCGAAGGTCTGGTCCGCTTCTCCGTCGATGGTTTGAATTGTGGTTACAGCCCCCGGTTCCACCAGCCTCACAAAGTCTGGCCAATCGGTGAAGATACCCATTTTGGCCTCGGGGTGCTGCTTATGTTCCAGGCTGAAGATGGTAGGAAAGATGCCCGGACTGTCTTCACAGGCAGGGGCGATCGCCGCTCCTTTGGGTTGCCACTCATTGGACGTAACTCCGGTCATTTCCACGGGCGCGCCCATGATCATGGAAGCCCAATTGGGGCTGCTCACGGTTGGAAAGACTGCTCGGGCATGAAACGACCAGGCGCCATCTTTCATCATGGTGTGTATGTTGAGTGTTCTGGCATTGTCAATTTTCTGGGGAGATAACCCATCGACGCCAATCACCACGACGTGCTTTTCAGCGCCGACGGCCAGAAGCGGACAAACGGCGCAACCACATAGCAGCAAGAACCCGCGTAGAGCGCGGTGGAAACCGCTGAGTCGACGCTGTATCCTTTGTCGCTGACGGACGATTCTTCGATGTCGAAGCGTTTCCACGCTGAGACTCCTTCGCAAATTGTTGATTGCAATTTGTGTTCGTATAACTCTGCAGACCACGTTATTTCAAAATGAGGATGGCTAGTTCGTTCTCCAGCAGGTCCAGCTGCACTTCGCCATTACGCATGTTAAGCAATTCTGCAGGGCGCAGCTTCGCATCCTCGCGCAGTGTCCGGATCTGAGATTGGGTGGGATATTGCGGGCTACCCATCTTCTCATACGCAGCGAATACATCGGAGTGAAGAGCATCAAGGCGCAAGAGTCTCGCCTGAGTCTGCCTCTTTAAATGAGCAAATCGAAGTTTGATATGCCGTGGAGCGCCCGTTGTGCCGGGATCCACCAGGTTCCACACCGCGAGGACAACGGCTCCGTCGTCTCGCCGAGTTACGAGCGTATCAGGATCATCCTGCTGGAGGCGGACGGTGCCAAGCATGTGGAGCAACGCAAATGCAACGTAGGAAGGCTTGAAGATGCCTCCGGCGGCGACGAGGCCAAATCCTCCATGGAAGGGTCGACGAACCGGGCCCTTCTCTTCGAACACATCGCTGAAGGTCCAGTACGACATCATCGTGGTGAGACCAGCGCACGCTCGAATTGTATGTGCGAGGAATGGGCCCATGTACAGACTGTCATAGCTATGCTGGTCCTCGAATCCAGCGTTGAACTCGGTGACGAACAAGGGCAGATTCGGATTCGCCGAGAGAGCAATCTCACTCTTCATTTTCTGTGTTGCGGCGCACACCATGTCGTCTTGCGAGACGGCGCCCGCGTTGCTGGCCCCGAAGACGCGCAGAGGGTTATCTCCTCCATAGACATGTCCACTGACAAAGTCGAGTGGCACGTCATATGTTGATGCGTGGTCAATCAGATCTGCAATCCAGGCGCCGTACGCTGTCGCTGGTCCGCCTACTCGCAACCCTGGATCAGTAGCTTTGATGGCTCGTGCTGCGTGATCATACAGTTCGAAGTACGTAGACTGTTTGGGATTTCCTTGCCAGGAACTGATGTTCGGCTCGTTCCACACCTCAAACCACCACTGCTTCACTTCATCGATACCGTATCGGTCGACGAGATGGCGGGTGAACGCCCGGATCAGGTTTTCCCATCGCACGTAATCCCTGGGCGGATAGACATTCGGACCATACCAGAAGTCAGCGTAGCGTTCATCTGGTTTTGCGGAAAGCTGGCGCGGCATGAAGTCGAGTTCAACGACGGGTCGCACTCCTTGCTCCAGCAAACCGTCATAGATCTGATCTACGTACGAGAAGTTGTAGACCGGGTTTCCTGATGGGTCTTCGTTATACACACCGACTTCATCGTCGAGAACGGCATGAAACCGGACGTACCGAAATGATGTGACCGCTTTCACGTCGCGCATATCGTTTCGATAACTTTGACGAAGGCTCAGGATCGCCCTTCCCGATCCGAACATCTGTTCCCAAGAATGAGGGAAGGGCGTTGCGCGGGCGTTGCCGTCAATGGTGATCGTTCTCGCCTGGGCAGACGGATCGGCTGCGTGAGCTGTCCAAGGCCAGAGGTATGACACGGTCATAAGGGAACAGCATGCAACGGTGATCCTACGACGTATTTTCTTTCCCATGTGCACTTAGAGACGATCCGCGATTTTGGTCGAGAACTTCGCCTCTGCGACTATCGAGTGGTGAGCCTGTCCTTGACCCGTGGCGTGGTTGAGAGAGGCGACTCCTTCGTGGCGTGCGTCTTCGGGCTTTCCTCCGGAGCTTGTGCCGTGCTTGATCCAATCTTCGGTGAAGGTCCTGCATTTGATCGTCTCTCGACGGAATGTATACGCTGCCTGGATCATGCCGTCGCCGGACTGGATGACGGATGGATACGAGTATTCGGCATCTTCGAGTGGAAGAACAGGCTCCGATAGGGTGGGGCTCTCGAGATCCCGTATCCATGGCCACGTCTTGCCGTCATCCTCCGACAAAGCCACCGAAAGGATGCGGCGCGATGCGGTATCGGCGTGCTCGGGCTTGAATTCCGCCTGGGCGTTGTTGAAGACCATGACCAGGTGTCCATCTTTCAGCCGCGTGGCCTGAACGGAAGCATTGTTGTTGGGCAGGTTAGTCGCGTGAGGAGCCGTCCAACTGCATCCATCGCTGGATTCGCTCTCGTAGATCCAATCCGCATAGCGGCTGCGGAAGAAAGCAATCAGGCGGCTGTCGGAGATCGGGAGAATGTTCATCTGGACGAATCCCCCCGAACCTGGCACATCGCATTCTTTCCAAGTTTTGCCGGAATCGGCCGACACTTCCACGTACGAGTGATCCTTTTGCGCGTTCGAAGTAATGCTGCCCCCTGCCGAGTGATAGACGGGAAAGAGCCACTGGTTTTGGAAGACGACGAGAGGATGCCTGGTGTACAGGCCGACCTGGGGAAACACCGTGACCGGCTCGCTCCAGGTATGTCCCTGATCGACAGATTTCAATCCGTAGACAAGATCCTTTGTCTGGTCATGACCGCCGCGTTGTGTCGTATGAAAGAGCCAAACACTATTGTCAGGAGCCAGAAAGAGCAGAGGATTCTGATTGGCCCAATCGGCATGGTAGGACACCACGACTGGCTCAGTCCACTTGGTCGCCCCTTTGTTCAGGCGAGATAAAACGATTGATTCGCCGGACCCTCTTTCGTAGATTCCGGCATAGTAGGTACACAGCAAATCACCGTTCGGCAACGCAAGCAGGTTCGCCGCGTGACTGCTATTGACGATCATCGCCAGATAGGCTTCGCTGGCCCCTTGGATGCGCGAGGGCCTCACGACTCCATCTGCCAGATGATAGGGGGACTCGGCTCGACTTATGCCAAGACCGGCAGTTGCAAACGCAAGCAGTAGAAAGCCGGACCTTAGTATTCCTTGGTGCATTGCTAGCACACTCCCTTTTCGTATTGGTGATGGTTGGGGATCTCGGAGAGCCAGGCGCGCTCAAAGCTCCCGGCCAATGTTATCGATGGCTCTGGTTAGAAGTTGATCTTGGCGCCTATCTGCATGGTTCGTGCTGTTGCCGAGTTCAGTTGCCCGAAGTTGTCGGAGGTGGTGTCGGTGTTGAGGTCGCCGAGATTTGTGTGGTTGAGCGCGTTAAAGGCGTCCATGTGCAGCTTCATTTGCGCGCGTTCGGTGATGCGGAAGCCTTTGGTGAGGGAGGCGTTGAGCACGGCGGAGCCGGGCTGGTAGATGACGTTTTTGCCGAGGTTACCGCCGCGAATCTGCGCGCCACTCTGCTCGGACAGTGGAACGTTGACGAATGCTGCCGGATTTAGGTAGTGCAGCTGACCGAGGTTGAAGTCGCCGACGTAGCGGTTGACGCCAGAGACGGAGTCGGGCCGGTCGTTGGGATAGGACGAGTTGCCGTCGCCGATGTTTGTGGGCGAGCCGCCCGTGCCGATGAAGACGCCGGAGACCTGCCAGCCGCCGAGCAATTGCTGGGCAATGTGCCCGTGCATGCGGGCTAGCCGCATCCAGGGCATCTCCCATACGCCGTTGAGGACGAAGTAGTTGCGCACGTCGTAGGATGTAGGGCCGTAGTCTGCCTGCACGTTGTTGTTGTCCTGGGGGCTGGACTCTTTGAGGAGACCGGCGTATTCAAGGGCCATCGACCTGGACCAGGTGTAGGCGGCGCCCAGGGTGATGCCGTCGCTCACACGCTTCTTGAACTCAACCTGGAGCGCGTTGTACTTGCTGTTGTCTCCCGCGTAGTAGTAGTTGAACTGGGAGAAGGTTGGAACCGGCGCGATGCCGGTGATGCGGTCAGGGAGGTTCTGGACGGCGGTGATGTTTTCATGCAATCCGCGGTTGCCAACGTAGGCGATGTCGAGGACGGTTTGCCAGGGCAGCGCCTGGCTCACGCCGAGCGTGTACTGGATGCTGTAGGGGTTGGGATATTTCTTCGCGACGGCCGAGTTGGCGAAGTCGGAGGTGGCGACGCCGGTGTCCTGGAGCTGCTTGAGGATGGCGCTGTAATCGGAGCGAGGCACGGGGAAATGAATGCCGGCGTCGAGAGCCTGCTGACGGTTGAGGGTGATGCGGAAGGGGGTTTGCGCATTGGTCTGCACTTCGTTGATGGCTTCGCCGTAGATTTCGTGAGGATTGGTGTAGACGCCGATGCCGCCGCGCAAGACAGTCTTGCCGGACGGATAGACACCCCAGCTGAAGCCGACGCGGGGCTGAACGTTGAAGTAGTTTGCGTCGTAGATGCTGTCGGCGGGCAGGTAGGGTCCGAAGCCGGCGCCGAGTTCGGGACGGGCAGGGTCTACGCCACGATTGAAGAGGCGGCCAGAGTCTTCTTTGGGCACGGTGAAGTAGTCGTAGCGGATGCCCACGTTGAAGGTGAGGTTGGGCAGGGCGCGGTAGTCGTCCTGCACGTAACCGCCGACCTGATACTCGGAGATGTTGAAGGGCGTGAGGTCGAAGGTGATGCGTACGCTGCTGGGGATGTTGGCCTGATAGTCGCTGAGACTGGAGTACTGTACGTCGGTGGTGTTGAGGTCGGTGCGGCCGGCGTTCCACTTCTGGAAGATGCCGCCGAATTGCACGGTATGGCGGCCAAGCGTCCAGGCGATGCTGTCTTCGAAGGTCGAGATGCTGCCGGTGCCCAGGGAGAGTTCGGCGCCATTGGTGTTGAAAGGCGAGAACCTGAGGCCTTCGAGATCGGAGGCGAATCCCTGATCGTTGCGGCTGGTCCGGATGCGGTTGTAACCAAAGCGGGCGTTGGAGATCCAGCGCGAGGCGGAGTGAATCCAGCTTGCGTTGTAGGCGTCGGAGCGGTCCTCGTAGGTGCGCGGATTGATGGTGATGATGGTGGGGTTGGTGTAGAAGGGCCGGCCGCGGGTGTAGCGTGCGGTGAACTGGTTGTTGCCGCTGAGGTTGTAGTCCAGGCGGGCGACGCCGTTGCCGTCATTCCGCACCGTAGAGCCGTTTTGATGGAAGCGGACAGTTAAGGCCGTGGGGTCGTCGGCGGGCTGGGAAATGGTAGGGTAATACGCCAGCGTGGGGCGGTATGCGACGGGGCTGATGCTGAGCAGGTAGGGCGTGGGCACGTCGTCCGAGACGTCGGTGAAAGCGTTGAGGCGGACGGCTGTGTAGCTGCCGAAGAAGAAGAGCTTGTTGGGCAGGACCGGGCCGGAGATGGCGCCGCCAAACTGGTTGAAGGTGGTGCGCGGGCGGGAGTCGGTGAACTGATTGCGCGCGTCGTAGAGGCTGAGTTCGTTGATCTCGAAGACGTCGCCGTGGAAGGTGTTGGAGCCGCCCTTGGTGATGATGTTGATGTTCCCGGCCATGGTTCCGCTGACCGAGGCCGGGGCGATGCCGCGGACCATACTGATTTCCTGGATGGCGTCGTTGTTGATGGTGTTGATGACGTTCGGCGCCTCGGAGAAGCCGAAGGACGGGTGCTCCGCATCTTGGGCGGCGTTGGTGCCGTCGACGGTGAGGTTGTAGCCGGTTGCGGGGAGACCGTTGATGACGATGCCCGAGCCGGCTTCAGAGCCCGCGCTGCCGTTGTTGGACTGGGCTACGCCTGCCGCCGTCTGCAGGAGAGTAGTCCAGTCCTGATGGGCGACCGGCAGCTCGTTGACCTGGGTGCTCGAAACCTCGGTGCGCAGGTCGGAGGTGCCGACCGACACCAGGGGGTCCTGGCTGGTTACGCTGATGGTCTGGCTTGCCGATGCTACGTGGAGAGTGAAATTGATCTGGATACTCTGACCGGCGGAAACGTCGATGTTGTCCCGCTGCTCCGGATTAAAGCCCTGCTCCACTGCCTGCAAGGAGTAATGTCCCACGGGAATAAAGCCGAGAACGTATTGGCCTGTCCGATTCGTTACGCCGGTCTTGACCAGGCCGGTCAGGGTGTTCGTGAGCGTCACCTGCGCGCCCACTGCAACGGCATCGCCCGGGTCGGTCACGGTTCCCGTGACTGTACCCGTGGTGCTCTGTGCCTGGGTCGCTCGGCCTAAGGCCAGAGCTAGCGTAAGGACTATGAAAGAAGTGTTTTTGATTCTTCTTAACATTGCGTTCCCTTCTGAATCGATGAAGATGTTGGCAGGAATAACCACGAACAACTCGCTCCACATGGCTGCTGCGCCTTGGCACGGATGATTTACGCAAATGAAATCTCGACCGATTGGCAGTGCGCTTGCTCTGTCCGCCGCAATCGCTTGTGCCGAGCACAATTCAGAGTCTTCACCGAAAGCCGCTCCAGCGCTACGTTCATAGCGTTAAGTGAGGGGGGACGATGGCGTTAAGTAATATCAGTAGAGAGTTCGATACTTGCCAGTGTTAAGCCTGTTTGAATATCTCTACCTGCGACTCGGAAGGGCGCACGAAGCAGGTCTCGCTTGCGTCATGAAGAATGCCCGCGTCGCCTGGGGCATAAGCGACACAATCTATCAATGCATTGACGGAGTGTTGGGGTAGCGGTGTGGATTCGAAGATTCAAAGCCCAATTTGGGTAGTCTCAACGTGGGCCGAGACGCAGCCCATATTCGTCGAACCAGGTCTCAAGCCTGCTCCAGTTCATGAAAGCAGTGGTTGAGGATTTGAATGCTCGCATCGATATGCTCTTCTTCGATGGTAAGCGGTGGAGTGAGCACGAGCGTGCTGCCCATTGTCGTCTTGAAGCTGAGCCCCTGGCGTAAAGCCGAGTACATCACATGCTCTGCCTCTAATATCGCTGGAGAACCATCGGGTCGCCGGAGAACCAGTGCGGTCAAGAGTCCCAGGCCACGAACATCCGCGATCAGCGGATACCGCATCCGCAACTGCTCTAGTTTGTCGAGGAATTGCTTTCCCAACAACATAGCCCGCTGCGCCAGGCCCTCCGATTCGATAACGGCTATCGTGGCAAGTGCGGCGGCGCAAAGGACAGGATTTTTTTCATGCGTGAAGTGACCGAGGGCCCTGTCCCCTGCAATATCGAGATCTTCACGCGCAAGCAGGGCGGCGATGGGTAGCATTCCGCCTCCCAATCCTTTGCCGATCACCAGCATATCGGGAACGATTCCATACTGATTGCAGGTAAACATGGATCCGGTTCTGCCTAAACCGTGTGGAATTTCATCGAGGATCAACAGTGCGCCATGTTTCTGGCATATGGAACTGAGTTTCCGCCAGAATTCAGGAGGGGGTATAGTTCCCGTGCTGCGCACCGTTTCGGCGACTACGGCGGCGATGTCTCCTTCCCGTTGCATCACGTACTCGACGTAATCGGCGCATTGCATGTTGCACGTTCTTCCACAGCGAAAGGGACATCCTTGCGGCTCGGGGGGCGGAACGTGTTCACTGCCAGGCATCAATGGGCCGAGATTATTGCGAAATAAAAATTCTCCACCTAAAGAAATGGTGTCAAGAGTTGCGCCGTGGAAGGAATCCCACATGGAGATGGTCTTGAACCGTCCGGTGGCCATGCGGGCAAGCTTAATCGCCATGGAGATGGCCTCAGCGCCGCCTGGAGCAAACAGGCATTTATTCAGGTTGCCAGGGGAGATGTCGGCCAGTTTTCGCGCCAGATCGATTGCATACCGGTTGGTGTAGCGTCGGGTGCAGAATGGAATATCTTCCAGAGCCTCGAGGATGGCGGCCTTTACGCGAGGGTTTCCGAAGCCGACCTGGTGAACGTTGTTCCCATGGAAGTCGAGATAACGCCGCCCTTCCACGTCGATCAGAAAGCTTCCTTCACAGCCATCCAGAACGTTCAGACAAGGAGAAGAGAGGGACTGGTGAAGGAAATAGCGTGCATCTTGCTCTAATAGGTGGCGCGTTTCAGCGTTCAGATGTTCGCCCAGCCAACGCTCTCGCAGCGGAGAAGAGTTGACATCGCCTTCCGACTGTGGGATCTCTTGCGTGAACCGCTTGTCCGTCATCTTCATCCTCCGTATTGTGTGCCTGCATAGCGCTTTATCTCTATCCGTCCCTCGTCAACCTCCGGATCTGGTGGGCGCAAATTCCAGATTGGAATCAAAGACACCGCTGCGAAGAAGCCTGCGCAGGCGAAGACCACAAAAAGCAGGTTCCAGCTGTAGTGCGCGCTAACGTAAATGACCAGGTAGGGAGAAAGCAATGATCCCAGGTGACCAATTCCGTCGATCAGCCCGGATGAAGTCGCGGTTGAATTGCGCCCCAAGTCCTGTGCCGCTGCACCGGAAAGCAGTGTGTCCGGCCCGTAGGTGAGCATTCCGGCCAGTGAAACAGCTATAGACACGACGATGAGCCCGGGGTGAGGGTCGAGCAGAGGCAGCAGCGTTACGACGCCAAAGCCGCACAGCATCATGGCGGAGACCGGCGCTCGCCGAGAGTGCATGAAACGATCGGAAATATATCCCGCCAGAAGCGCTCCGGCCACGCCCACCAGCTCGTATAACGAGGAGATATACCCGGAAGTCTTCAACCCGAAGCGCAGGTGATCCACGAGAAAAAACGGCAGCCAAAAGAGAAAAGCATATCGGCACAGCTCAAGAAAGAAGTATGCCGTTCCGATTGCCCACAGAGACTGGCTCTTCAAGAGCCGCACCAGGTCCTTGCGCCTCATGGAGCTTGATGACTCACTCGATATTGAACTGGAAGGATCCGGAGATTCTTCTCGCGGCCACGAGTCGACCATCGCTGGAGAATCCCGCACCAGCAGAAAAAACGCCAGCATGACAACAAACAAGATCAGTGCTGGAAAGAGAAAGCCACGGCGCCATCCAAGTTCCCCTGCAATTGCATACTGCGTTACAGACCAAGTGGCGAAAGCGGTTGCGAGAAAGCCTCCAAGGACATAGTTGGTGCCCCACCAGGCCATTACAATGCCACGCTGCCCGCTTCTAAACCAGTCGCCCATCATCTTAACCAGACCCGACCAGCCGGTAGACTGGCCAACGCCGTTGAGGCAAGCGAAGCACAGTAACCACAGTGGAGAGGCATGCAAACACATCATGAGATTGCTTACGACGATTACAACAAGGCCTGCACCGACAATGCGCCGCGCGCCATACCGATCGGAAAGTAGTCCGCATGTGAATTGGCCGATGGCATATAGCAGGCTATAGCCGAATACAATATTCGCCAGATCGAGCCGGCTGAGTCCCTTCGTGTCATGAAGGATGGGCAGCACAATGCTCAGGTTTTTGCGGCAGAAGTAAAAACCCGCATACGTGATCCAGGTAACCGCGAAAATGCGGGACTTGCTGTCGGCCAGTCTCACTCCCCATCCTTCTCGAAAAGAAGAGAAAAGCGGGCAGTAGCGTCCGCCTGACCAAACGCGTTTTTATGAAACCTCTTGTTGTCACGGGCTTTGGTCTTGCGGTAAATCCAGTCCATAATCGCGCTCTCTCTGGAAGCACGCGGAGCCAATCCTCATCGCGCACCTGACACCTTCTCAAGAAAAGGATCTTTTTTCTAGAGTTAGACAGGTTAAGGGCCATCCCACCTGGCGTTTAGCCCACCCGTAAGGGGAAGAAAGGGCGCAAGCCAAATGAATGTCGAGTAAGCGGGTGTCTTGCCTTGTAAAGCTTTAACAATTGCGGAGGTATGCTACTTTTTGCCTGCGTTGTTTTCCCCGGCAAGGACGGTTCTGCCCTATGGCTCCGAGCACGGAGGCTTCCCCTTCATCCATCCATGAGTCCTGCTGGACGGAAATTCCTGGCGATGAGTTGCGCAGACATCAGGCCGAGTTACTTGCGATGCTGGAGACGGTTTGCCTGAGCTCCATCTTTCGCAATAGCCCCAAGAGCTGCGAATTCATCCGGCACGTTGCTCTTCGCACCCTGGAAGGGAATGTTGATGAACTGAAGGAGCGACTGATCGGGATGTCTCTTCTCGGGAGAGACGCTAGGTACGATACCAGCACGGATGCAGGGGTACGTGTTCGCGCCAATGACGTGCGCAAACGCCTGGCGAAGTTCAATCAGACCCAAGGTGCCGAGTTAGACTTTTCGATCACCCTTCCAACCGGCTCTTACATACCTCGTTTTTTTCGCCTAAATGCACTGCGCCTGCATGGTGCGGTCACTGTCAATCCTGTATCTGAACTTGAGGAGCCGACCGAAGATGCGCTTAAGCATCTGCCGATTGATCCAGTGTCGCAGCTCTCGCTGTTCCAACTGGCCGCGCCTACCCTGGTGGCCATCTTTCTTTGCATCATCTGCATGCGCTGGCAATTGTCGCAGGAGAACTCCTATACAAATTTCTGGCAACGGATACTCCAGGGAGACCAGGCCCTTCTCTACCTGACCACTTCACGCGCCGACGGCAAACAAGGATTCGTAGCTATCCAGGAGTTGAATGATGATGCAGCTCCGTTGCTTGATCTTGCAGGGCAGTTCCACCGGCAGTTGACCGTGATGAGCTCTCCAAATCCACACAGCGATTCAAGCCGAATGATCCTCCACGTCGGCCTCAATGCAACGAACGATCTACGTTCGACTGTGCCTGGCGACAACCGGGAGGTCGGGGAACGGTTCCTCTTGGTAAGTTCAGCGAACGACAGGGTGATCATTGACCGGAGGAACCCGGCGCGCGTCGCATCGCGCCACGCAGCGCTCCTGACGATCATCAATGGCCGACAACGCTCAATATATATAGATGGCACCGACGCCGAGGCCATTCGATCATTCGTGAATCGCCTTTGCGATGAAAAGACCTTCCCGGGAAGCCTTGCAGATAGCCTTCGCCCGGGAACGATCACGCAGGCGGTCTTTCCTTCGGAAGACTATGCCAAGGGGATTCTCGATCGTGAATTTCTGACGGGTGGAAGGCCCGCCGCGGAGTATACGCCGTGAATGCTGGGAGAAATCTCGCTGCAAATTGGCATCAACGGATCTTTCTAGGCGCGTGGACGCTTTATGCGGGCTATTATATTTGCCGAAAAGATATCGGCCTGCCAGTAGGAAATGGATCCTCCCATCTTGCACTTGAACTTGCCTGTTTCGGCATAACGTATGCGATCGGTCAATTTGTCGGCGGAGCTCTTGCGGACGACTTCAGTGCAAGTCGGACTGCGCTGGGCGGAGCCGCAATTTCAGTCCTCTGCACCATGCTCCAGGCGTGGGTTACGCCGCCGGTCGGGTTGGCGCTGCAACTGGGGAATGGCCTTGGCCAGGGTCTTGGATGGCCGTCGTTGCTCAAGCTGATTGGCGGCGAGTTCGGGTCGAACGAGCGCGACCGCGTTTTAGGCTGGTGGAGTTCGAGCTATATACTGGGCGGACTCCTCGCCAGTGTCCTGGCGCAGTGGCTGTCGATGCGATCGAGCGATCTCGTCGGCGACAAGCTTCAGCTCATTCATCTTGTGCCACCTGCGATTCTTCTCATTGCAGCGGTATTCTTCGCGGGACAGGTGAAGCATCTGCCCCACGCCTCTCAGCCCACAGCCAACGGATACCGTGTATTTGCCTGGGCCGATTCCGGGCAGTGGAAGAGCATTGTGCGCAATGGCACCATTCGCTATGCCGCCGGGATGTATTTCTTTCTGAAGATGACGCGGTACACGCTGCTGTTCTGGCTTCCACACTATCTCATCTCCAGTATCGGGTACAGCCCATACACGGCCACACGCACGGCCTCTTATTTTGAGATCTTCGGAATACTTGGGCCCATTGCAGTTGGGTACGCGACCGCGTTTTCTTTCGCGAGGAATCGTATGCACCTAGGAGCTGGCATGCTCTTCGCCCTGGCATTCGTATGCCTTGTACATCCCTTGCTGGCCACCGGCGGTTTGTTTGGTATGGTAGTGTCGATCTCGCTGATCGGCATTCTCATTCATGGCGCGGATATGCTGATATCCGGGATGACCGTGTTGGACGTTGTGCCAAAGGAACAACACGGGCGGGCAGCGGGGTTTGTGAACGGCATCGGCTCCATCGGCCAAACCATCTCGCCGCTGCTCGCAACCTTGTTCGTAGCGCAGTTCGGATGGAACAAGCTCTTTGACCTGTTCGTCTTCCTTACCTTGATCTCCGGGGCAATTTGCGCTGTTGGTGCACGTTTTACGACGTTTAACCCCCGTCGCCCTAACCGTTCAGTGCTTGAGCCTTCTGAGCTTCCGCTATAACCTGCATCAGTGAAATCACGGCCTACACTCTCCATTGTCGCCGGCGTAAGGACAATCGGTTTAACGCGGGGTTGCGACCAGCAAAGTTGCCACAATCGCATAGAGGTAATTCATTCTTGTCGCGGTACGCCCAGGGTTCAGTCCTTGCGCCTATCTGCTAAGCGGGAGGCGGAATGGCCGAGCGAAGCGCGGATGTAGCAGTCGTCGGAGCCGGTATCCTGGGATTGGCGCATGCCTATCTAGCCGCAAAGGCAGGCAAGTCGGTGGTGGTCTTCGAGAAGAGCCCACGCGCGATGGGTGCGTCCGTCCGTAACTTTGGCATGGTATGGCCGGTAGGCCAACCAGCAGGGGAGATGCTAGAGTTCGCTCTGCGAAGCCGGCAACTGTGGCTCGAACTGCTGCGTGATGCGAAGCTTCCTTATCGGGAGACTGGGTCGCTGCATGTGACCTATCGCGAAGACGAGGCGCGGGTAGCGCGCGAGTTTTCTGAACTAGGGCCGGAGCTTGGGTATCAGTGCAGTTGGCTCGTGCCCGGCGATGTCGCGGAGAAATCGCATGCGGTAAAGCAAAATGGACTGCTTGGCGGCCTTTGGAGCAGTACGGAGTTCACCGTCGATCCGCGACTGATATTGGCATCCCTGCCCGGGTTTCTCGAAGAAAGATTCGGCATTCGCTTTGCATTCGGAACTCTGGTGAATGGCATCGCTCTTCCGCGGATCGAGACAAGCGCGGGAGAGTGGAGCGCTGATATGGCCATTGTCTGCAGTGGCGAGGACTTTCAGACGCTCTACGCCGACCACTATGCTGCGAGCGGCCTGACCCGGTGCAAGTTGCAGATGATGCGTACAGCCCCCCAACCCGGAGAGTGGCAATTGGGCCCGTCACTCGCTGCCGGGCTGACTCTCCGCTTTTACCCGGCGTTCCAGGTTTGCTCCGCGCTTCCAGAACTGGTGCGACGAATCGCCGAGGAAACTCCGGAGTTCGACCGATGGGGTATTCATGCCCTGGTTTCGCAGACAGCCGACGGGGCGCTGACTCTGGGCGACTCGCATGAGTACGGGGCGTCGATCGATGCATTCAACAAACAGGTTATCGATGATCTAATCCTGGAATATACGCGCGGCTTTCTAGAGGCGCCGGAGACGACAATTGTGGAACGGTGGCGTGGCGTCTACGCCAAACATCCGGAGAAGCCGCTCGTCATAATGAGCCCGGCAGAGAACGTGCGCATCGTCGCTTCTCCGGGAGGCTCTGGTATGACTCTGTCTTTCGGCGTTGCAGAGCGTTTGATGCAAGAGATGGGTATCGCATCGATGGGAGCTGGGCATGCAGGGTAGTGCATCAAAGTCTGTGATTCCAGCTGTCTTTCTGGATTGGGCCGGCACGGTTGTGGACCACGGCAGCATCGCTCCGATGAAGGCGCTCGAAGATGTCTTTGCCTCCTCCGGTGTGAGCGTGTCGCGGCCGGTAATCCGCCGCTACATGGGGTTGGCCAAGAAGGATCATATTCGTAAGCTGCTGGAAGAGCCCGACGTGACGCACCGATGGAGGGAACTCTATGGGGCGACGCCGAGCGAAGCAGATGTCCACCGGCTGTACGCGCAGTTCGAACCGCAGATGATGGAAGTACTGAGCGGCTATGCCCAGGTAATCTCCGGTGTTCCGGAGATTGCGGCCCAGCTTCGCGCGCGAGGAATGAAGCTTGCCGGCACGACGGGCTATACGCGCCCCATGCTGGAAACGATCGAGCGATTGGCAGCTCTGCAGGGCTATGCGACCGATGCTTCGCTGGCGCCGGAAGACGTCGGCGTAGGGCGGCCCTTTCCATGGATGTGCTACCGGTTGGCGATCGACCTGCAGGTTTACCCACTCTCCGCTTGCGTCAAGGTCGGAGACACAGAATCCGACATGCTCGAGGGGCGAAACGCCGGCGTGTGGACGATCGGGCTAACACGCAGTGGAAATTGCTCAGGACTGACGGAGCAGGAATGGGCGAGAACCGATAATGCGGAGCAGAACCTTATCATGGCGCACGCGGGAGACCAACTGACGCAGGCAGGCGCACATTACACTGCCGAGAGCGTCGCGCATATCATGCCGATACTCGACGAGGTCGAAGCGCGAATCCTGAGCGGCGAAAGGCCCTAGATAGCCCAAGGCGGCCGGATTCGTGCGCGGCCGACTTGCGCGATCTAACCCACACAGGCCACTCTCTCGCAGGAGCAATCGAGCGTTGGCAGTCGGATACAAGAGAGTGCGCCACACGACAACGCCGAAGCGAGTGTAGGGTAAAAGTAAGTCTCATGCGCGCGCACCCATATCAATTCTGTGGGCACTCACGCGAGCTTCGAGACTGACGCCAAAGAAGGCTCAAGCCTCGAATCTGCAGGTTCCCCACGGTCCCGCCTCTTAAGTCCCGCAGAAGGTTTGACTGACGGACTCCTCGGGAAGGGCTGGCGTGGCATACCGTTCCAGGTCTGGCCGGTCCTCGTACGGGTGTGACACCACATCCAGCAATTTTTCGAATGGCTCGAAATCCTGCCGAACGAGAGCTGCGTCAAGCGCCGCTTCCACCAAGTGATTGCGCGAGATGAATGCCGGGCTCGCCAGCCGCATGGCTTCAGCGCGCGCCTGCCCTGAGACGGTCTCTTTTTCCAGCCGCAGGTGCCATCGAGCAGCCCACGAGTCATACGCCGCGGGGTTGGCGAACAAGACGCGTACGCCTTGGTCACCTTCCGGGCCGGTTGTGGCATCGCGCAGCCGGCGGAAGGTCAGGGTGAAGTCGGCGCGGTTTGCGGCCATGCGGTCCAACAGGTCCTGAGCTAGTCCCGCATCCCCCTCACTCTCCGTAAAAAGGCCAAGCTTGCGGCGTAGGCCGGCGATGCGAGCTGCCTCGAACTGCGGACCGAAGGCGGCGAGCGCCTCTTCGGCCGAGGCCAGAGCGAACTCTTCACTTCCTTCCTCTTGCTCTAGAACCGGCAACAATGCCTCTGCTAGACGCGCCAGATTCCATTGTGCGGCGTGGGGCTGATTACCGTACGCATAACGTCCATACGTGTCGATGGAGCTGAAGACCATGGCGGGATCGTATGCCTCCATGAAGGCACAGGGGCCGTAGTCAATTGTCTCGCCCGAGATGGAGGTGTTGTCGGTATTCATCACGCCATGAATGAAGCCGAGCAGCATCCATTGTGCAACTAGGTTCGCGTGGCGTGAGATCACGCCATCCAGCAACGTTCGATAGGGTCGCTTTGCCTGCGCGGCTTCAGGGTAGTGCCGGCCGATGGCATAGGCCGCCAGCGTGCGTGTTGCTTCCGTGTCTCCCTGTACGGCGAAATACTGGAAGGTACCCACGCGGAGGTGGCTCGCTGCTACCCGGGTCAGCACGGCTCCAGGCAAAGCTGTTTCGCGAAACACTCGCTCTCCAGTCGTCACCGCCGCTAGTGCACGCGTGGTCGGCACACCCAGCGCGGCCATAGCTTCGCTCACGATGTACTCACGCAAGACCGGGCCGAGAGAAGCTCTGCCGTCGCCGCCGCGGGAAAAGGGTGTCCGGCCTGAACCCTTGAGCTGGATGTCGTAGCGTACCCCATCACGCCCCATCACCTCGCCCAACAGGTTGGCGCGCCCGTCGCCGAGCTGAGGCACAAAATGCCCAAACTGGTGACCGGCATAGGCGAGCGCCAGAGGTTCAGAACCCTCGGCCACGCTGTTGCCTGCCAGTATCTCCACGCCTTCCGGACTCGCCAACGCATTCGGGTCTAGCCCCAAGCTCCGAGCGAGTTTCACATTGACCGCGACTAGGCGGGGGGCCGCTACCGGTGTGGGATCCAGCTTGGCATAAAAGCGTTCCGGCAATCGCGCATAGGTGTTCTGGAACCCGAAACGAAAAAACGGGCGGTCCAAGCGGGAAGTTAGTGGCGATGGTGCACCGGGCGTATCTGGCGGACTCATGATTTATTTGATGTCGACATGTTGCTTTTGACTCAGGTGCCGGGTTGCCCGGTGCACTCTCCACAGCGCAGCTAAGGAAATCCTCAGCAAGAACACTGCCTTCCCATAATCTACGGCTACTTCGATGTATTGCCGAAGGGTCGCGAGGAGTATGGACCGACGCACGGGCTTCCCGACTGGGCGAAAGTTCATGACCAGTATGAGAGCGACGGCAAGGACGAGACGGCATGCGGATGCTTGTCGCGTTGATGTAGCGAGGGCGTGCGATGGGCTAACGACGCCTTCCTTCCTCATTGCTTTGACAATGCGGGCACCCGGACGCCATGTAAATCGAATGTTCGATGGAACACAGCAACCGCTAGAAATCTCATCATCCTGCTCCGAGTAAATCATCCATTCCTTTTGGCTCTCAGGATCTGCTCAGACTAGGTGTGTTATCCACGGAGCTTACTCTCGCTCAAACTGAACCGGCTCAAATCAGCGCCACGCTAAACTATCCTCATGTGTGGCGCTGCGTCAGGCGCTCCGATAAGCAACGCATCGCGGAGCACTTCCACGTCTATGGGCCATCCGTCCCCGACTTCGGTCCGTCTTGGAATGTGGCGCCACAAACTTTTCAGCCCGTCGTCCGCCTCAATCGTGATACTCGTGAGCGCGAGATCGTGATGATGCGCTGGGGCTTGCTTCCATTCTGGGCGAAAGACCCGAAAATCGGCATCTCAACCATCAATGCCAAGGCCGAGACAGTGGCTACGGCTTCTTCCTTCCGCGAGGCATTCAGGAGAAGGCGATGCCTAGTTCCGGCCGACGCGTTCCTGGAATGGCAAAAGAGCGACGCCAAGACCAAGCAGCCGTTCGCCATTGCCTTGAAATCAGGCGAGCTATATGGCTTCGCGGGTTTATGGGAGCGCTGGCACGACAAGACTGCGGATGCAGACCTGCTCACTTTTTCAGTGATTACCACCGACGCAAACTCGGTCGTCGAATCTTTACATGATCGAATGCCGGTGATTCTTTCCGAGCGCGACTATAGCCGCTGGCTTGATGTTGACTCCCCGCAGTTACCTGTCGACCTGCTTCGGCCATATGATGCAGACCAGATGACAGCCTGGAAAGTGGACAAGCGAATAGGTAATGTTCGTAATGACAATCCCAATCTCCTCCAGGAGCCGTCGGCGGTACCCGAAGAGCCGAGCCTCTTCAAGGACACTGCAGCATAGCGGTTGAGATCAGGAGGCAAGCATCCTGATCTCAACGAAAGGTTATGCAGTGTCTCCCGTTAGCGGCTAGCCACGTTGACAAAATGGGCAGCAGCCGGTGTCTTCCTTTTCTCGAAATCAGCAATCAATTCCTCAATGCTGGCTTCGCGCACGACTCCGGAAGCAGCTGTCCTGATGCAAAACGAGGCTACTTTGAGTTGAGCGTTGTGATAGCCGCGCCAAAAGGACGGCGTGGTACCGGGACGTGAGCGGGCATAAAGAGGCATAGGTGCACCCTCGCTGGTTGACGTAAGTTGTTGGTGGAGCGCTAGAGTCGGCTAAGTCCCGACTGCGCGGAGTAGAGAGAACTGGATAGGAAATGAAGTTTGGCCCGGGGGTTCGGGGTCGCGGTTGAGGATTGGTTCTACCCGCAGAACTGCTTCACTGCCACAAACACCACAGCGATAGGGCCGAGAGTCGGAGATCGTGTTGCAGTTTTCGCAATAAACCGCCTAATGCGGCGGAATACTGCGGATCGCAGGCTCCGCGCGGATTTCTACGACTTTCGGCATCGAGCATCACCTCCAAGAGGCGTTGTCGCCCCTTTTCTTTTGGGGTTTGGTTTCGGGAAGCGGCCACCGATAGCGAACACGCCATCTTCGTTCGTGAGTCGATGGATCGGAAAGTGATCGACTGCGAAGGTCTCGATGATCATTTCTTTGTGGCCCTCACAAAACACTTCCTTGTCGATCACCCAGGCCGCTGCCCGCCTGCACATCGAGCACTGGATGAATTTCATGGTTGACCTCAGAACAAAAGAGGGATGCGATGTTTCGCATCCCTTCGGTCTCGTTTGGCACTACTCGTCAGGCCGCCGAACTGCTCGGAGCGGCCTGCGTCATCTCGTCTACAAGGTTCTTGAGGACACCGAAGTTCGGCACTCTGGCAAGAGACTGAACGCCGTGGTGGTCGAGAATCAAGTAGAACTTTGTCTCAGGGATCTCGGCTGCAATCTTCCGTACTTGAGCCATTCCCCGAGTGGCGCTCTCCATCCAGTTCAGTACGCTTTGTTGTAGTTGCTGGTTGGGAATATCGCGAGCGGAACGGACCTGCGCAACCCTTGCAATCTCATGCATTGGGAGCCGCGTCCGACACAATCGCGCACATCATGCTTGGCCAGTCGGTCTGTCCGCTCATCTGTCCATGGATGTTCACCGTGGACGACTCGCCGGTCGACCTCGCCACACAGGGGCCGCTTGTGTAGCAGATCTGAAATAAAGCATCAGCGCGGCGGCTGATTTTCAATCGTGCGCAACAGTTCGACTATTTTCGGTGCTCCAACTTGCCGGTAGTCCGGCGATAGCAGGCCGAATGTCTCGACCGTGTCATATTTCCGGCCCTCGCCGCTGGACTGCGTGCCATTCAGCGCCCAGTAGCTCCACGACAGGTCGTTCTCTTTCAGATAGCGCACAAACAGCCTGAACCAGGCCGAGTTCGCCCCGCAGTCCAGCGCCTGGCAAGTCCCAAACTCCCCCACCCACAATGGCACACTCGGCTCTGCATGCAGCAGAAACCCAGCGCGCACGTCATAGACCTGCTTCAGTTCGTCGTAGTTCGAAAACACGTGGTCGGACGGAGCATACGCATGCGGTGAGTACACCAGCCGATCCGCTACCTTCAGCCGCACCGGCTGCTTGTCGAATCCCGCGAAGTTCGTCGAGTAGTTCGGGCTCTCCACCATGATCAGCAGCCGCGGATTCACCGCAAGAACCGCATCCCCGCCGCGCTCCGCCGCCGCATGCCAGTCAAGCTTTGGATCAGCGCCGCCCCACGCTGCCCCGCTGCGCAGTTCGTTGCGCAGGTCAGCGCCAATCACCCAGCGCTCATGCTTGTAGCGGCCCACGATCGTCCGCCAGTCCTCCAGCCATTTGCTCTCCGGATACTCGGCGCTATACCAGAGTCCATTTCCATCCTTCTCGCTGCAGCACCAGTCCGCGCGGCTCATATGGTTGTCTAGGATGACCATGATGTGCGCCTTCGCCAACGCATCGACGACCCCATCCATAATCTCCATCGCCCGCTTCCCCTTGAATTGCGGATTCGCCTTGACCGCGTAGTCGACCACGGCAGGATCATGCTCCAGCGTCTCATTCGCCCAGGGCAGCCGCACCGAATTCACGCCGAGCGCAACAATCTCGCTGACGACCGTGGCCAGCGGTGCGTGATCGAGCCCTCCAACCACAAATTCCTTCTGATCGAAGCCATACCAGTTCACCGAAATCAGCCGCACGCTGTGACCCGCCGCGTCCACAATCTGGTGGCCCTTGGTATGTAATGGAGGCTCAACGCCAGGCTGCTGCCCGTGGGTAGCCATGCTCGCAATAGCAAGAGAAAAAGCCGCAAACAGGAAGATACAAGAGCGCACGTTGCGAATCATCCCCACCAGCATACGCTCAGGTTTTTCTTGTCAAGAGGAAGGGGTGAAGGGAGCGCCCTTTAGAACTCAAGTTTCGGGGTCGTTGTCCGATGACGGGTACCCTGAAGTAATGATTCCGGATAGATCCTCACGCGGCTGTGCTGTAACCCTTACCACGGACTCTGCTGAACCATGGGTTTCCACCCTTCGCAATCTGGTTTATAAAAGTGTGTGCTTGCCAATCACCATCCAGAATCAGCAATAGTTGAGCGGGTTGGCGCAGCGATGGTAGACGGCGAGTTCTTTCGAACGCTAAAGTCTGCTCCGGAGGTTGGCAGGGTCTTCGACGCGAGTGGCGAAGCCAACGATCCAGTCGTAGTCATTGGGTATGGGTTGTGGCAAACGATATTTGGTGGGAAGGCAGACGCGATTGGGCAAGCTCAGGAGAATGATGCAAAAACTCGGTTGGATAGCAGGTTTGGCAGCGTGTGTGTCTCTCAACGCGTTGGCGCAGCAGACTTACACGGTGAACGCAACCTCGAAGACCGTTTCGTG
>Ga0193743_1000901_pt1 | contig 23008 bp, 14 predicted proteins | sample L2c2metaG_FD_143038 | JGI IMG/M metagenome (GOLD analysis project Ga0193743, IMG submission 143038) | Soil microbial communities from a riparian zone of the East river system, Colorado, United States - L2c2 | ecosystem: Environmental > Terrestrial > Soil > Riparian zone | place: USA: East River... | reverse complement strand
GAAGAATCGATTCGTATCCCACTTTTGGCGCGCTGTCCGGAACTGATTCCGAAAGCCACAGTGGTGAAGGAAGTAGTTGCGAACATCGATTTCATGCCGACGTTTCTGGAGGCGGCCGGGGTCACGCCGCCAGAAGGACTCGCGGGCCAAAGTTTTCTACCGCTGCTGGAGCGGAAGACAATTCCCTGGCGAACGAGCCTGCTTTACACCTACTACTGGGAGCGCAACTTTCCCCAAACACCCACCATTCACGCGATTCGCACAGACCGCTTCAAATACATCCACTATTACGGGATTTGGGATAGCGATGAGCTGTATGATCTGCAGGCCGACCCACACGAGCAGCACAACCTGATCTACAGCCAGGCGCACCGTAAAGTTATCGACGATCTCAAAAAACAGATGTTCGCCGAACTCGAATCCAGGGGCGGTATGTATATTCCGCTGTATCCCGATAGCGGAGAGCAAATGAACCATCGCGATCCGAAGCGGTCACACGCGGCCGATTTTCCGCAACAGATATATAGCAAGCCCACAGGCCCTGTTCAGCAGCAGTAAAGTTCTCGCAATTCAAACTGGATGGTAAGAAAGATGAGACTCGTCCGCCCAATTTCAAAGCTGGCTTTAGCAGTGACATTCGCCTGGCAGCTCGCCGCGCAGAGCATGGGCACGGGCACCATTACGGGAACTGTGAGCGACCCATCGGGATCTGCCGTTCCGGCCGTCAACGTTACTGCGCTGCACCTGGGCACTCGCACCACGCGCTCCGCGGTCACAAACGACAGCGGCAACTACGTTCTCACAAATATGCCGATCGGCGAGTACGAGATTACCGCGGAGCTTTCCGGATTCAAGAAGGTGGTGCAACAGGGCGTGCATCTCAACGCAGACACCACGGCGACAGTCAACATGCAGCTTCAGATCGGGGCCATGCAGGAATCGGTAACGGTGTCTTCCGCACTTCCCGCCCTGCAGACCGAGAACGGCGAAGTGAGTAACCTGGTGTCCGGCGTGCAAGTCAGCGAGCTTTCCCTGAATGGGCGCAACTTTTCGCAGTTCATCACATTAAGCCCGGGCGTGGCGTCGTCGCAGACCGGGCGGCGGATGGGCGTCGGGCAGGAGGGCAATCCGCTGACGTCGATCAACGGCGGCCGCGTGAACAGCACCAAATTCACCTATGACGGCGTTTTGGCGATGGACACGGGCGGGAATCGCGGGTTAAACCTGTTTCCGCCCATGGAGGCACTGGCGGAAGTACAGGTGAAGACAAGCAACTACTCAGCCGACGAGGGCAGCTACGGGTACGGACTGGTGAACGTCGTCACCAAGGCGGGTGGATCGGAGTTTCACGGCGCCCTGTATGAGGTGTTCGGCAACACCAATCTAGATGCGCGTAATTTTTTCGACAGCAAGCGCGCGCCGTTTCATCAGAATATGTTCGGCTTTACTCTGGGCGGTCCGATTTACATTCCTAACCACTACAACAAGGATAAGAACAAAACCTTCTTCTTTGTTTCGGAAGGATGGAACCTGCGGCAAGGGCCGCAAGTGGTCAACTATACATCGCCGCCACAGAGTACCTTTACAGCCACTACCATTACGGCGGCCCAACGAGCCGGCATTTTTGGCGCGGCCATCAAGGATCCGACGACAGGACTGAATTTCACCAACAACGTCGTTCCCACAAGCCGGATCGATCCGAATGCCGCGGCGCTTTTGCGCTTGTATTATCCGCTGCCGAACTCAACCGGGGCTTCGAACTATGTTTTCTCCCCCAACTCGGCGAGCCGCTGGCGCGAAGATCTCGTACGGGTCGATCAGCAGCTCTCCGAGAAATTTCTGCTGACGCTGCGGTACGCCCATGACAACTGGCATGAGAACGAAAACATCTTTGCGCCATCGAACGCGAACTTTCCCACGCAGCCGGGTTTCCTCGGCAAGCCAGGCTACAACGCAATCCTGCGCTTGACTTGGACCATCAATCCGACGACAACCAATGTGTTCACGGATGGCTATTCGCGTAACGAGATCATGACCTATCCGACCGGTGCGGCGGCTTCACGGAGTGGAGTCAACATCCCTGAAGTCCTGCCTGGTAACCTGTTTAACGCGCCTCCCGATATCACGATTACCGGATTTAGCAACATCGGCGTGGGTGCGCCGAATCCGAACGCGAACAACGTATTCGAATGGAAGGACGATCTTTCGCACGTGGTTGGGAATCACACGCTGCAGGCCGGGTTCGACATCATGCGGCTGCAGAAATTCGACCGCGGCGCCGTCAATACACAAGGTGCGTTCACATTTAACGGGAACTTTACCGGCAACGCGGCCGCTGACTTTCTGCTCGGGGACGCCTTTAGTTACACGGAGTCGTCACTGAATCCGAATGGATACTTCTTCTCCAACTCGTACGAAATGTATTTCCAGGACGATTGGAAAGTGACTCCACACTTGACGTTGAACCTGGGCCTCCGCTGGACAATGTTTAAAGCGGCTCCCATAGGTTACGAGAAGTACAACAACATATCCGGCTTCAGTCCGCAATTGTACGATCCTACTCAGGCACCCGCGCTGCTGGCGACAGGACAAATCGTCAACGGAACGGGTAACTTGCTCAATGGCATCTACACGCCAAATAACTTACAAGGGCAAGATCTGCCGCGCAGCCTGTTGAAGGGCCGTTACAACATGCCGGGTCCGCGCTTTGGGTTTGCCTGGTCACCCGGCAACAACTCGAAAACGGTGGTGCGCGGCGGTTACGGCATCTTCTATCACTGGGACAATAACAACTCGGAGAACTATCGCAACAATCCGCCTTTCACGAGTTCCGTTAGCATCTTCAACACGTCCTTGAGCAATCCGGCGGGAGGAACGGCGCGCGTGTTCCCCCCTAACCTGCAGGCCTTCGACGCGCAGAATTACTATCCGTCCGTACAACAATGGAGCTTTGGATTACAGTGGGAGATTCCGGGAGGGTTCGTTCTCTCTGCCACCTACGTCGGCAACCATGCGGCACATCTTGACCAGCAGCCGAATTTAAACCAGCCGGCGCCAAATCTGCCAGTGGCGTTAGGCACAGTGAACGTGAACACGGTGCGGCCGTATCAGGGTTACGGCACAATTACTTATGACGAGCGCAACGCGTCGGCGGCATACCATGCTCTGCAGACCGTGGCAAGCAGACGGTATGCCAACGGCTTCTTCCTCCAGGCCTCGTATACATGGTCGAAGTCCATTGTGTGGGGCTTTGGACAGGACCCGTTCGCGCAGCCGAATGAAGAGGGCCTGAACAGCTTCGACCAGCCGCATAACTTCACCTTCAGCTATGTCTACACGCTGCCGTTCTTTCAGGGCCGGAGCGGCCTGGTAAAAGCGGCGCTGGGCGGGTGGGAAACCAGCGGCAACGCGACCTTCGCCAGCGGCTTTCCCGTGACGGTAACCGTCTCGGCTGACCGCGCCGGCACGGGCAGTACCTTGCAGCGCCCGAATGTTACCGGCCCATTGAACATTACGGGCAATGTGTTTGGGTATTTCAATCCTTCGGCCTTCGCGCTGGAGCCGCTGGGCACATACGGGAACGAAGGCAGCAATATCGTGCGTGGGCCGGGCATCTCAAACGCCATCACGTTCAACCTGTTCCGGAATTTCAGGCTGACCGAAACGAGCCGGCTGCGGATAGGGGGCGAGTTCTTTAACATCTTCAACCACGCCAACTTTTCGTCGATCGGAACGGTATATGGCTCGGCAACATTCGGCAACGTTACCGCCGCTCTCGATCCACGGCACGTGCAACTGAGCGCAAAACTCGTGTTTTAGGAACTCGTACCACGCGAGTTCCCCGCCCCTCAACATGGATGCACAGAGGGATGACGGCGCGCATTCTGCACCGCTTCACGCAAACGTTTGGCGCGAACTGTCAAGACGCTAAAGTCCCCCGCCGCCATGGAGTCAACATCGGCTATCTCGCCACCGACGCCGATGGCGCAGGCGCCGGCTCGAATATACTCCGCGCAGCTATCCAGATCGACACCGCCGGAAGCGATAAAGTTTGCGCAGGGAAACTGGCCGCGCAGAGCCCTCAAATAGCGCGTCCCGCCGGCAGCGAAGCACGGATACAGTTTCACGGCATCGGCGCCACTGGCGGAAGCGAGTTGCACTTCAGTCGGGGTCAAAGCTCCAGCGAAAATCGCCAGCCCGAATTCCTTCGCTTTTTCCACGGCTGCCCGGTTGAAGCCGGGCATGACAAGGAACTGAGCGCCCGCCAAAGCCGCCTGGCGAACGCCTTCCGCATCCACAACGGCGCCGGCGCCGACAAGGACAGAGCGGCTGTGCGCCATTGCGACGGCATCCAGAACGTCTAATCCCCTCTTGGGCGCCAGTGACACCTCAATAATCGCGATGCCTCCCAGGCGGATCGCCTCCACTGCCTGAACCGCAATGGTTTGATCTGAACTCCGAATCGCCGGTATGATTCCCGCTTCCTTAACCCGGCCAAAGGTATCTAGTTTCATGTGACTTAGCAAGTAAAGATTCCATCGCGCCTATTCTTCAAGAAATTCGGCCTCTGCCTTCGGCAGCTTATCGTTCTCCCGCGCGAACCAGGTATAGAGAGCCGGCAAAAGAAAAATGCTAATGAGCAGTTCGCCTATCAGTCCACCCACGATGACAATCGCGAAAGGCCGCTGCGAATCAGACCCGATTTCGTGCGAAACGGCAGCGGGAAGAAGGCCGAGCGTGGCTACCAGCATCGTCATCATGATCGGACGCAAGCGAAGGACGGCGCCTTCCACGGCGGCATCCTCCGGGGTATGTCCTCTGGCGCGTAGCTGGTTGATGTATTCCACCATAATCACGCCCGTTTGCACCGAAACGCCGAAGAGCGCCAGAAATCCGACGCCGGAGGAAACGCTGAAATTTGTTCCCGACAACAGCAACGCGAAGATTCCACCTACCGGAGCAACCATGACATTCGTGAAGATCAACATCGCCCACTTGAGCGAAGTGAACATCGTGTAGAGAATGCTGAAAATCAGCAGAATGGTCAAAGGAACAATAATGGCCAGCCGCGCCTGGGCGCGTTTTTGGCTCTCGTATTCGCCTTCCCACTCCAAGTGGTAGCCGCGCGGCATCTTCACCTGGTCATTTACTTTCTTGATGGCTTCCTCCACCGCGCCCCCCAGATCGCGGCCGCGCACGCTGAACTTGATGGCGATGTAGCGCGAGTTGCCTTCGCGATAGATTTCCGATCCGCCGTCGGCCACGGTAATCCTGCAGAGTTGCGCGAGCGAGACCCGCTCACCCGACGCCGACAACAAACGAATGTTCTCGATTGCTTCTCTGGTATCGCGGTAGTTCGGGAGATAGCGCATCACCAGGTCATAGCGCGCTTCGCCTTTCAAAACCTGGGTCAGAGCGTTGCCGCCGACTGCGGTTTGCACGGCATCCTGCACATCCGCGACATTGACCTGATAGCGCGCCGCGGCTTGGCGGTCCACCACTACATTCAAATTCGGCTGGCCCAGGACGCGAAACACTCCAAGATCCGCGATCCCCGGAATCCTGCGCATCACACTCACGATCTGATCGCCCTTTTCCTCCAGTGTTTTCAAATCCTCGCCATACACCTTTGTGGCGAGTTGTCCTTTCACTCCGCTGACGGCTTCCTCCATGTTGTCCGCGATCGGTTGAGAGAAATTCCAAAGCGCGCCCGGGATTTTCTCCAGTTCCTTATCCATCGCCGCAATTACTTCTTCTTTGTTCTGATGAAAGCCGGGACGCCATTCTTCCTTCGGCTTCAAGTCGATGAAGTATTCCGTATTGAAGAAGCTTGTCGAGTCGGTTCCATCATCCGGACGCCCCACCTGGCTGGTTGTTTGTTTGACCTCGGGAAATTCCGCCAGCAGAATGCGTACCTGATTGGCCAGCCGGATCCCTTCTGTCGGTCCGGTGCTGGGCGCCAGCGTTCCGCGGACCCAAAGCGCCCCTTCGTCTAAGTGCGGGAGGAACTCAGAGCCGATCGAGCCGGCACCCCAGAACGCGCCCACTAACAAACAGGCAGCCAGACTTACTGTGACAACGCGCATGCGAATGGCCCACCGGACGGCTTTGCGGTAGGCGTTGGTCAGCAGTAACATGACCGGGTTGTGCCATTCGCGTGTCCCCTTCGGAAAAAAGAAACTGGCCAGCACCGGCGCAATCACCATCGAAAACAGCAGGGCTCCCAGCAGCGCGAATGCCACCGTCCAGGCCATCGGTTTGAAGAGGCGTCCTTCCACGCGCTGTAGCGTGAAGATCGGAATATAGGCGGTGATGATGATCCCGATGGCATAGAAGACCGGCCGCTGCACTTCGTGCGCCGCATCGAAAATTTTCTGTTTCGGAGTCTTGTTATGTGAATCAGGGTGACTCAGCTGGCGGATAATGTTCTCCACCATCACCACCGCGCCGTCGACGACCATTCCGAAATCGAGCGCTCCCAACGACAGCAGGTTGGCCGGAATTCCTTTCAGTTTTAGGCAGGTGGATGCAAACAGAAGGGCAAAGGGAATGGTCAGAGCAACAATAATGGCTCCGCGCACGTTGCCGAGAAACAGGAACAGAATGATGACCACCAGAATGATGCCCTCGGTCAGGTTGTGCAGCACCGTGTGGGTCGTGAAATGCACCAGGTCGCTGCGATCAATCAGGGGGACAATCTTCACGCCGGGAGGCAAAATGCGGTCGTTCAGTTCCTTCACTTTTGCATGGATAGCGACCAGTGTAGAATCGGCCTCCGCGCCTTTGCGCAACAGCACGATGCCTGCAACCACGTCGTCATTGTCGATGATTCTGCCGTCCTCTTTACGGATGGCGCGCGCGAACTGGCCCAGGCGGATCTTTGGCCCTTGCTCCACGCTCGCAATGTCTTTCACCCGGAGCGGCGTACCGTTCCTGGTTAGAATGACGGTCTGCGCAATGTCCCGTGCGTGGTCCACCAGGCCCACGGCGCGCACGTTGATCTGCTGCAGTCCCGCTTCAATGAAGCTGCCGCCCGCGTTCGTGTTGTTGTTTGAAAGTTGCTGCTCCACCTGCCCAATGCTCAGACCGTAGGCGACCAGTTTGTTCGGATCGAGGCGAACCTGATATTCGCGCGTCGGACCGCCGAAGCTAGCGACATCCACGACATTGGGAATCGCCTTGAAGTTCTTCTCCACAATCCAATCCTCAAGAGACTTCAGCTCCATCGGGTCATACTGCGGGTTCGTGCTGTGCAACGTAAAAAAATAAATCTGACCGACCGGGCTCCAATCCGTACCCATTTGCGGCTGCACGCCGGTGGGAAGAGTGACTTGCGAAAGCCGCTCCAGCGTGTGCTCGCGGTTCCAATCGTTGTTCGATTCGTCGTCGAATACCAGCTTAATGTCGGACAGTCCGAAGAGGGAAAAGGACCGCAGATGCGTCAAATGCGGTATTCCATTCATGCCGATTTCGAGCGGAACTGTTACTTGCTGTTCCATCTGTTCCGCGGAAATCCCTGGCCACTGTGTGATGATCTCGACGTAATTGTCCGCCACATCCGGATACGCTTCCACAGGCAACTGATGGAACGAGATACCTCCCCACACGAACAACAGCAACGCAATAGCCAGGACGATGAGCCGGTTGTTCAGCGCATAGTCGACCAGGGCACGGATCATTACTGCTCCACCGTGTTCTGCAACACGAGCGCATTGGCCACGACCTTCGTCCCTGGAGCGATACCGGAGTTGATCTCCTGGAGGCTGCCCGGCAGCATGTTGCCGCCAACTACTTCCACGCGTTTGAAAATTCCCGAACCGGCCGGCGTGTAGATCCAGTCGCGGTCATGCAAATGGAGGACGGCCGTTGCCGGAACGGTTGCGTGTGTTTCCTTTCTCTGCCCATGGAAAGTTGCCGTCACGAACATTCCGAAGCGCAGGAGGTTAGGGTTCGCCACTTCCAATCGCACTTTTGCCGTGCGGATGTTCGGGTCCAGAATCTCTCCAATGTTTCCGATTCGCCCCTTCAGGATGCGGTCCGGATACGCATTCAAGCGTATATCCGCAAACTCGCCCATCTGCACCTGCGCCAGATCGTTCTCATAGACATCGCAGACAATCCATACATGCGACATGTCGGAGATAGTGAGCGGGCTGGCGGTGGCAAGCGCCTGTACGCCCGCCGCGTTAGTAATTTGCTGGTCCGTAATCACCCCGGCAACCGGCGCATAGACGGGCACGATTCCTGTCGGATGATCAAGATCCGACCCCAGCACGCGCAGATGTTCGGCAGTAGTATCTAAGTCGACTTTGGCGTTGTCTTCGGCATTCCGCGCGGCGTCGAGGGAGCTCTTGGGGACCGCACCTTTGTCGTAAAGAACCTGCGCGCGGTCAAGCTGCACTTTTGCGAGTTGTTCGTTCGATACAGCCTTGCGGTAGTCGGAGAAAGCCTGCGCTATGTCCGGGCTTCTGACCTTGAACAGAATCTGTCCCATGCTGACCTGGTCACCCAGCCGCGCGTTGATTTCCACCACCCGCCCGGAGGCAAGCGAAATCACCGGCACCTGGCGCGAAACATCGGGGCTGACCACACCCGTGGTGTTGAGCTCTGGCGACGCGCAATAGATACCCGCCGTGGCTAAGGGAAATAGCTCCGGGCGATCTACTTTGAAGTGGTTGGCATCCATGTCCGGCTCCACGGCGGCGGCTTTCGGCCCCGTGTCTGCCTCTTGAGAAGAGGCTTTCTTGGCGCAGCTAGCGCAGGCAAAGCTCAAAGCCAAACACAGGCTTGCTTCCAGCAAAATCGTGCGATTCATTGGATCACTTCGCGTCCTACGGCTAAATTGAGCTGGCTCGCAGCGGCAAGATAAGAGCCAATCAGGTTCACGAAATTTAATTGAGTGTCGCGGTATGACTTCTGCGCATCCAGGAAATCAAGCAGAGACGCCCCGCCCCTTTGATAGGAGAACGAAACGATATCCCGCACCTCGGTAGCTTGTGGAATGTACTCTTGCTTGTAAGGCAGCAGCAGCTCAACCGTGCTGTTCAGCGTGGCATAAGCGGTATCCACATCGCTCAAGACCTGCGCTTCCGCGGCCATGCGGGACTTATCCGCGCGATCGATATCCAGCTTTGTGCGCAGCTTTTCCCCTTGATTCCTGTCAAAGATGCGCAGCGGGATACTGACGCTGGCGCCGAGCGCGTTGTTGTCATATGGATTGTTGAAGGAGGGATTATGGGTCCACCATACGCTGAAGGTCGGATCCGTCGAACCATTCGCGGTAGCCAGGCTGTTATCGGTCTTGGCTTTATCGACCGCTTCCATCGCAGCCTTGAGGTCCGGGCGCATAGACAGGGCGACCTGGCGGAATTCCTCCAGCCTCATCAACTTCTCTTGAAAGTCGTATGAGCCGGTGACTTCGAACTTCTCCACCGGTGTGCGGTCGTTCAGCAGAGTAAGTAGCGCGATCTTGGCGGTTCTCAGGCTGACTTGCGAATTGACGAAATCGGCTTGATATTGCGCGCGTTGGAGAATGATTCGGCTCAGATCGACCTTGGAAAGATCGCCTGCCGTGAAGCGATCGCGGTTGATCGCGACTTCTTTGTCCCAGTACTCCAGATTCTGCTTGGCGACGTCAAAAAACGCTTTGGCTTGCAGAGCCTGTACAAACGCATTACGAAGTTGAAACAGCAGATTGCGTTCTAAGTCGGCGTGCGTCGAAGTGACGATGCCGGTTCCCTTTTGGGCGCTTTCGAGCCGCAGCTCTCGCTTGTGCTGGCGTTCATGCAGGTAATCAATGGCAGAAGAAAACTGAGTGCCGATGAAGGGACGCCAGACGCCTTGACTCGAAGCGATTTGAGTCCCGTCCGTCGAGAAAGTAAAACCCGGATTCGGCCGTAAGAAAGCCGTGATCTCCTGGGCACGGGCTTCGTCGATATTTACCTGATCGGAGAGCAGCGCCGGATTTGTTTTTTCGAACTTGTCCCGGATCTGCTCCCAACTGAACGCTTGCTGCGCGTGAAGACGGCTCGCGAAAAGGCAGCTGAGCAGCAGCCCGTTCCTCCAAGCTCGTTTGTCAATTTTCATCGGGTGATTGAGGCCGCTTAAACCGGTTTCTTCGTTTGAATTCCGTATAAAACACCACTGGGATTGCGATGGGTAGTCCTGCAATCATCGACCAGGCCAACGCCGGAGGCTGAATTACGCCTGATGTGGGATCAGTGAACGCGGCGGACGTAAGCATCATTGCCACGATCAGGCCGAAGGAAACGAGAATCGACTTAGCGTAAGGAAAATTTGGCTCAACGGCCCGGCGAATCCGCCGCTTAGGTACCACTCTTTTAGTTTCAAAGGACGAACGCGCCCGCGCCATCTATCATTCGTCGAACAAGGCGCGCTCTTTCGGCTGAATCTTCCGGCTATATCTTTCAGCCAAAGGCGCGGCAATTCCCCTTGTTGGGGCTTCGAAAGCGATAACATTTAATTGAAAACCGAATGCAGGAGTTCTTCCTTTTTCGCTTCCTTCAAGGAAGCCGGACCAAGTTACTCCTCTGGGCGAGCATCCTGATTGCCGGAATTGCGCTGCTCGATTGGCATTTCGAAAACGATATCTCGTTCGGATTTTTGTATCTGTTCCCGATGCTGATGGCAGGCGCTTGGCTGAACCCGTGGCAGGTGGCGGGTGTCGCCCTGCTCTGCACGGGATTGACCGAGGCGTTCGATCCTTTTCCATGGGCGCTGCTCGAAGGCGGCTCGCGCCTTGTCCTGACCTTTGCGGCGTTCTTTGGCACGGGTCTTTTCGGCTTCGCGTCGGCGCGCGGCCGGCGACTCGTGAACCGGCATTTAGAAGAGTTGGCGCGGGAGACAGAACTGCGCCGCAAGATGGAAGAACAGCTGGATTTTGTCGTCTCCAGTAGTCCGGCATCGATCTTCACACTGGACGCCGCCGGCAAGGTGCAACTCGCCAACGAGGCGGCTCATCAACTTCTGTGCGTCGAAAAGGGCAAACTGGAGGGCGCTTCGATCGGCCAATTTTTCCCGGCTCTGGCCAGTGTCACGCCTTCCCAGCAAGCGCCGTTCTTCCACACCGAGATGGAGTGCCGCGCGCGCCGCCAGGATGGCGAAATCTTCCTGGCGCACATATGGTTTTCGACCTACCAGACCATGTCGGGTCCCCGCCTGGCGGCCATCGTATTCGATGCTTCCGAGGAACTGCGCGATCGGGCGGAGTTCAACCTGCAGCAGATTCTAACCGGTTCCAAAGTGCTGGTCGGCGCCTTGTGCCACGAGATTCGCAATATATGCGGAGCTATCGCCGTGGTGCATTCCAAGCTCTCGCGCGACGGAAGATTCGTCTCGAACGACGACTTCAACGCCCTGGGCACGTTAGTACAAGGGCTGGAGAAGATGGCCGGTCTTGAATTGCGGCAAACCACAAAGTCCGTGGTGGAATGTATCGACGTGCGTTCCGTGCTGGAGGAACTGCGGATTGTAATCGAAGGTTCGTTCCACGATTCCGGAATAGTCATACGCTGGGAGCAGCCGGAGTCGCTTCCGCGTGTCCTGGCCGATCGACAGGCACTTCTACAGGTATTCCTGAATATTGCAAAGAACAGCCAGCGCGCACTGGAAGGATCTGACCGGCGGCAGCAAAAGGAGTTCACTGTACGGACTTCGGTCGAGGGGAATGGCGAGGAGCATTCCGTTGTCATCCGATTGATTGATACTGGTCCCGGCGTTTCTAATCCCGAACGGCTGTTTGCTCCCTTTCAGCCGGGCGCTCAAGCCTCGGGCTTGGGCTTATACTTGTCGCGTACTTTCGTGCGCGCCTTTCAAGGTGATATTGAGTACGAGCCTCAGCCCCAAGGAAGCTGTTTCGCGGTCATGTTGGCGGTGGCCAAACGGTAGCGCCTTAGGAACGTTATGGCGGCATTCCAACTGTTACTGCTCGACGACCATACGCTGTTTCGTGTGATGCTCAGCCGTCTACTCGAAACAGATTCGGATCTTCACGTCGTCGCGCACTGCTCGTCAACGCCGGAAGCACTGAAGGCCCTGGCGCGCAATCGCGTCGACATGGTGCTCCTCGATTACGATCTCGGCAAGAGGGAGACAGGCTTCCAGTTCATTCGTCGGGCCCGCGAGGCCGGCTACACAGGCCGGATCTTCCTCGTGACCGCTGGAATGACCGATGCCGACTACGTGGCGGCGCTAGGGCACGGAGTTTGCGGCATCTTTCTCAAGCTCAGTTCGCCTGAGCTATTGATTGAGGCGATCCACAAAGTCATGGCCGGCGAAACCTGGATTGATCAACGCTGCATTCAGGCGCTGGTGCAGGCTGTCGCCAGCGAGGGCAGCAGCCAGACGCACGGCAACGAGTTGACGGGACGCGAGCGCCAGGTACTTAAAGGAGTATTCGCGGGATCGAGCAATAAGCAGATAGCCGGTAGCCTGAACATCTCCGAGGCGTCGGTGAAATCGGCGCTGCAGCAACTCTTCCTGAAGACCGGCGTACGCACGCGCAGCCAGTTGGTGCGCGTTGCTCTGGAAGAGTATGGAGCAGTCTGGGACCTTCGTCCATAGCGAACGGTGAATCTTACCTGATCTAGGATACGAGCCAGTCGTATTGCTGCTCCGTGAGAGGCACAACGGAGAGCCGGCCCTGTTTCACCAGCGCCGAATCCGCAAACATCTTGTGTTCTTTGATGTCGCCCAAGGTGCGAGGAGTCGCCGAAGGTTTGCCTGCTTTAATGCGCACCAGCGGCACCTTCGGATCTTTCGCGCTTACGTTGAGAACTGTGGCGGAACCCACAGCCTGACGTTCATCGCCAGTGTGGTAGATGACCAGCTTTTCGCCGGGCTCCATCTCGCGCAGGTTCTTCACCGCGGCCGGATTGGTGACTCCGTCCCAAATGGTTTCGCCGTCGCGCTGCAAGTCGGCGAAAGAATAAACGCTCGGCTCTGTTTTCAGCAGATACGGCATGGCCTTGGGACCATCATACGCGATGACCCAAGCACGTGCTACTTACTTGCCTCGCGCGCCACCGCCACCGCCGCTGCTGCCGCGACCACCGCCCCCACCACCACCGCCGCTGCGACCACCGCCTCCACCTGATGCGCCTCCGCCCGCTCCGCCTCGGTAGCCACCACCATTTCCGCCGTTCCGGAAGCCACCTCCGCCGCCACGATAGCCAGCGCCTGCGCCGCTACCAGGAGCGCGAGAGAACGAACGAGAACCACCACCTCGGCCCGTAAAGGCAGGCGCCGAACCGCCCGCTCCATTGCGGAACCCGCCGCCCTGGGCGAAGGCGCGACCGGCTCGCGCACGCGCGGCTTGGTAGGCCGCGGGCGACATCGTGGAACGATCAAAACGTCCTCTTTGCCCCCATTGCGGATCCCTATGCATAAAATTCGGGGGGCGATTTCCATTCACCGGCACTACCCGAACCGGACCTCTTCCGCCAATGCCAACCGGGACGCGCACCACCGGCGCATAGCCGACCAGCCCGGCTCCGTAAAAGCCGTAGCCAAATGGACTGAAGAACGCTCCGCCGCCGCCCGGCAGCCAGGAATAGGAATTAAAGCCTGAGTTCCAATACCAGCCCGGGCCAACCAGGTTGTTTCCATAGGGTCCAAACCCGCCAAAGCTTCCGCCATAGGAGTTAAACCCCATGCCGGAAACGTTGTTGGCTGTTTGGTAACTCGACGCGGCATTGTATTCGGACCGGACATTGCTCCAGGCGAACAGTTCATCTTCCTTCTTGGCATCGAATTTCTGCCTCGTCAACTGCTCGTTCAGCAGGGCCTGATTGCCCTTGCCGATCTCGACCTTTTTGTCACCGTAGGAAATCTGGGCTTTGCCGAAAATCACGGACGCCAGCGGAGCATCATTCGCCGAGAAACGGTACAGACCGCTCTTTAGCAAGATGATGGAAGCGCCGTGGTTAAGCATGGTGATGCGGTTGTCTTTGTTGAGGTCATCCGCTTCGATCATGGCGTCGCCGCGCAGCAATTCCACCTGCGTATCGGTCAAAGACGGCGAGACCATGCGAACCTCGCTCTTATCTCCCAGTCTCAGAAAAACACCCGGAGTCAAAAGAACTTCGGCCTTTCCTGACTCAGTTGCTAACGTATCGCTGGCGTTCAGGAAGACTCCCCTAAGTTGTTGCGTGGAAACGGGTCCTCCGTTCAGGGTAACCGTTCCTTCGATATAATTGACGGCTCCAGGCCTAGCGGAAATCGTATACGCCTGAGGCATCGCGGCCATCGCAGTGAAAGAGAGCCCGGTCAGGATCTTCACCGCTGTTTTCCAAGCGCGTTGCATGTGCTCCTCCTCTATTTCCCCTATTCCCGTCCTTATTGTACGCCTGTTTTAGCCAGGTGACTGAACAACTTAGTTCCTGCGATACAATCGCGTCGGGGCGGAACCCCTCTATTGACACTTCACGCCATCGACTACGCCTGTCTAGTGATCTATTTCATATTCGTGCTTGGAATCGGCTGGCTGGCAAAGCGCAAAATCGCCACCAGCGAAGACTTCCTCACCTCCCGCCATTCGGTTCCGGTCTGGATCACCAGCCTCGCGTTCATCGCGGCCAATCTGGGCGCTCAGGAGATGATCGGCATGTGCGCTTCCGGCGCCAAGTACGGCATCATGACCGCGCACTTCTACTGGCTCGGCGCGGTGCCGGCCATGGTGTTTGTCGGGTTGTTCATGATGCCGTTCTACTATGGCAGCCGGGCGCGCAGCGTGCCGGAGTATTTAAAACTGCGCTTCGATGAGAAAACGCGCGGGTTGAACGCCATAACTTTCGCCGTCATGACCATATTCTCTTCGGGTATCAGCATGTACGCGCTGGGCCGGTTATTTGAACTGGTGCTGGGCTGGAGTTTTACGAATTCAGTACTGCTTTCGGCCGTAATCGTTTTGAGCTATACCTTGCTGGGCGGCCTAACCAGCGCGATTTACAACGAAGTAGTGCAGTTTTTCCTGATCGTCCTGGGCTTCGCGCCGCTTTCGTTTCTGGCGGTGCAAAAGGCGGGCGGCTGGAGCGGTATTTCGCAGCGCCTTCAGCCGGTGATGTCGCACTCGTGGAAATACGCCGCTCATTCCACCCAGAATCCGATGGGCGTCGAAGTTTTCGGGCTGGTGGCGGGCTTGGGCTTTGTCCTGTCGTTCGGCTATTGGTGCACCAACTTCCTGGTGGTCCAACGCGCCATGGCGGCCAACAGCATGCAAGGCGCTCGCCAGACTCCGATCTTTGCCGCACTGCCGAAGCTCTTCATGCCCTTTGTGGTCATTCTTCCCGGCATTGCGGCGGTCGCGCTCATGAGTATGTCGAGCGGCTACATGATCCCCCTGAAAGCCGGCGGCGCAGGGTATGACTATGACCAGGTGCTCACGACGTTAATGGCGCAGTTTTACCCGTCGGGCATGCTGGGAATCGGCATTACTGCGCTCATGGCTTCCTTTATGTCGGGCATGGCGGGCAATGTGACGGCTTTCAACACCGTATTCACCTACGACATTTATCAGAGCTACATTCGCCCCAAGGCCGACGACAGTCATTACTTATGGGTCGGCAGGGCCACTACCGTAGTGGGCATCGCATTGTCGATTGGAACGGCCTACCTGGCCACCACCTTCAACAACATGATGGATTTCCTGCAGCTGATATTCGCTTTCGTGAACGCGCCTCTTTTCGCTACGTTTCTGCTAGGCATGTTCTGGAAGCGGACCACCGGACATGCGGCGTTCATCGGACTGCTGACCGGGACAACCGCCGCCGCGTTAACGCATGGCTTGACGGTGGCGGAAGGAAAAGGCGGATGGATTTCGAATCAGCATGAATTTATCTCGGCCATGGCGCAAAATTACTGGATCGCAATTGCATCCTGGACAACTTGCCTGGTGGTTACGGTCCTGATTAGTTTCATCACCAAGCCGAAGCCCGAGAGCGAACTCCACAACCTGGTATATGGCATCACCGATATCCCGCCGGTTGACACCGCGCCATGGTATAGACGCCCGGGCCCGCTCGCCGTCATCGTGCTCGGCGTCCTGGTGGTGATCAACATTCTTTTCTGGTAAAAACTCATGCCGGTACAAACACATGAATGACCTGCGCCGTCCGACCGGATTTCTTTTCGCCCTACTGGGCGTGATGCTGCTGCTGTATGGTTTGGTCAGCCCGGAAGTGCAGGCCCCGATGGAACAGGGCGTCAACGTTAACCTGTGGTGTGGGTTGATGCTGTTGATCTTTGGAGTGTGTCTTCTTTGGCTTTCTTACCGTGCGAAATCATAACGCATTTTCGCGAGCGTTTCCAGAGCGTTGCCGAACCGCTGGTGTATCGCGCGCCCGGCCGCGTGAACCTGATCGGTGAGCATACCGACTACAACCTGGGCTTCGTCCTGCCGATCGCGCTGGACATGGCCTGCTATGTAGCCGTTGCGCCCGCCGCGCATGGCCGGCTGCGCGTGTATTCGCGCAATACGAATAGTGAATTTACAATCGGCGTGGACCACCTGGCCGGAGCCGAGCCATCCGGCCAGTGGAGTGACTACGCGCTGGGTGTGGCGCGGGAGTTGGTGCTGGCGGGCTACCCGGTTGCCCCTTGCGATCTCTATATCTCGAGCGAAGTGCCGTCCGGTTCGGGTTTAAGTTCTTCGGCGGCGCTGGAAGTGGCGGCCGCTCTGGCTTTGCTGGGTTCGCGTCAAATGGCGCCGCTCGACGTGGCGTTGCTATGCCAGCGCGCTGAATCGGGCTTTGTGGGCATGCCCTGCGGCATTATGGACCAATACGCCTCCGTCTTCGGGCATAACGGCGCAGCGCTCCAAATCGATTGCCGCAGCTTGACGCATAGCTACGTGGCGCTGCCTGAAACCGTCGCCATTGTGGCCGTGAATTCGTTGGTGAAGCACGAACTCGGCTCCTCGGCCTATAGAGAACGCGTGGCCGAATGCCAGGCAGCCGTGTCGGCCATTCAGGAGTTTGAGCCGGACGTGCAAAGCTTGCGTGATGTCTCGCTTGAATTCTTTGGACGCGTGCAGGACAGCATCCCGCTGCTGCCGCGCCGACGCGCGCGCCATGTCATTTCCGACACCCAACGAGTCGTTGATTTTGCCGCCGCCGCGAGCGCCCGGGATCTCCGCGAAATGGGCCGCCTGTTCGTGGCATCGCATCGCAGTATGCAGTACGACTACGAAATCAGCTGCCCGGAAATCGACTTCCTGGTGGATACCGCGATCAAGCTGCCCGGCGTACATGGCGCGCGCATGACCGGCGGCGGATTCGGCGGATGCACGGTCAATTTGGTCGAACCGGATGCGGTTGCGGCATTCCGCGCCACCCTGGCAGAGGCCTACCGGCAGCGCTACGACAAAATGCCCTTGTTTTACACGTGCAAGCCTGCGGCCGGCGCAGGACTAGCGGATTCCTAATCGATTTGTAAGCTGTCAGGTGTCTGACCTGCCCCAAGCTAGTAGTTATGCATCGGGCAAATAACTTGTCTAACTTCTACCCGACCGCTATCACTCACGCAGAAGTGGCAACATTCTTACCATGTCCGGAATTCTGGGACGGATTTACGCTCGGTGCACTGGGCGACGTAGTGAAGAGGCCCGGAGGTTACAACAAACAACAGTCTGATATGCTTTGCCCTTGTGGCAACAAAACTATTTTCCCATCGGCGGTAGCCTTGCCTGGTCGGCGGTAACCGCCGCTCTCCCCATTGTGGCCCTGCTGTACGCCATCGGCATACGGCGCGCGGCTGCGTGGAAATCTTCTCTCATCGGATTTTTTGCGGCTGTGGCAGTAGCGCTGTTTGCCTACCACATGCCGCCCATGCTCCTGCTCGACTCGGCGCTGTACGGCGCGGCGTTTGGCGCCTTCCCGATTTTTTGGGTCGTCTTCTGGGCCATCGTTCTTTACCGGATGACGGTGGATACCGGCCAATTCGAGGTCCTGAAGGATTCTATCGGCCACCTCACCTCCGACCCCAGCATGCAAGCGCTGCTCATCGCCTTCGCCTTCGGCGCATTCCTTGAAGGCGCGGCGGGCTTTGGCACGCCCGTAGCTGTAGCAGCGGCAATTCTTGGCGGCTTAGGCTTCTCCGCGTTCAACGCGGCTGGCATTTGTTTGTTAGCCAACACTGCACCCGTGGCATTCGGATCCATAGCCATCCCGCTGGTTACGCTGGCCGCGACTACCGGGTTGCCGATAGAAGACCTGAGCAAGTGGGTGGGCCGGCTCTGCGCCCCAATTTCTCTATTCATCCCCGCATACTTAATCCTTGTGATGGGCGGTCCGAAGGCGCTGCGGCGCGTCTGGCCGGCTGCGGCGATCTGCGGTGTGAGTTTTGCGGTCACGCAATTCGTTGTCTCAAACTACATTGGCCCGTATCTCACCGACATTCTTAGCTCGCTCGCCGCGGTCGTAGGTCTGGTCGCTTTGTTGCAGGTGTGGAGCCCGGAAGGAAAAGTGAGGCTGCCGAGCGGGCGCACCTTCGGCCAAGTGGTGTATGCCTGGTCGCCCTATCTGCTTCTGGTGATTTTCATTCTGACATGGAGCGCGGATGCCGTGAAAGCCGTGCTGCTGCAGGCCAGCGTGAACATCCCCTGGCCAGGGCTGCATAACATGATCGAGCAGATGCCGCCGGTGGTTGCCAAGGCGGCTCCGTACGCGGCGCTGTACCGGTTCCGCTATCTGGCGGAAGCGGGAACAGCCTGCGCGTTTGCAACCATCGCCTCCGCCGTTATACTCCGCGTGGGACCTGCGCGCTACTGCCGCATCGTGTTCGATTCCGCCAAGCAGTTGAAGTTCTCGTTCGTCAGCATCACCTCGGTTTTAGCGCTGGCTTTCGTCATGAACTATTCAGGTTCAACAGCCACGCTGGGGCTGGCCTTTGCGGCAACCGGGGCGGCGTTTCCCTTTTTCAGCGCGATGTTGGGATGGTTGGGTGTGTTTCTCACCGGTAGCGACACCTCTTCCAATGCCCTGTTTGGCACACTGCAACAGATCACGGCCACGCGCCTGGGCTTTAATCCCAGTTTGATGGCGGCTGCAAACTCGGCCGGCGGAGTGATGGGAAAAATGATCAGCCTGCAGAGTATCGCTGTAGCAGCTGCCGCAGCCGGGTTGCCGGCGGCGGACGAGCCCAAGTTATTCCGCTTTACGCTGAAGCACAGTATCTTTCTCGCCTGCATGATCGGCCTATTAGCGCTGCTTTACGCGCATGCCTTGTAAGTTAGCCAGTTATATTTCGGATCTACTCTGACCTATTAAGTTGCGCTCAGCCGCACCGACACTTTATCTGAAGATCTGCTGAAACACATTCGGCCTGTTTCGTTAAAGTATTTAAATCGTAACTAACATGTAATTGAAAGATCGCCGTTACGAGTATGTAACTTTTAAAACATATACTCTTCGGCATGGCAATATACTCCCCCTCACGGCATAGGCTGTTGGCAGCCTTGTTAGTGGGCCTTTCGTCATTTGCACCAAACATTTGCGCACAAAATACAACGGCGTCCATTGGAAGACAATCTGACGGCAGCATCATCCTGCCCAATGGTCAAACCATCACCCCCACAGGAACACAGGTTACAGTAAATGACCGCCCCCTGGGCATCACGGTCAGTCCGGATAACACCACTGCCGTAGTGGTCACTGCCAGCAATTTCAAAACGGAAGCCATTCATTTCATCGATCTCGCCACCCAAACGGTCGTCCAGACCATCAACGGCAACACCTTTGTCGGCGTTGCATTCAGCCCGGACGGCAAGACCCTTTACGTGGGTGGCGGCACGGATAACAACGTAAAAGTACTTACGCTGGGACCGAATCACCAATGGTCACTGGCCCACTCGGTGGCGATCTCGGGCGGCGCTCCAAGCGGTCTCAGCTTGAGCCCAACCGGCGACAAACTATATGTCGCGCTGAATAAAAAAGAAGGTTTGGGAATTATCGACACCAAGAGCCTGGCGGTAACCCAGGTAACTACTGGAGCTTTCCCCTACACAACCGTCACCTCCGCGGACGGCGGCAAAGTTTATGTAAGTAACTGGGGAGGCCGGCTGCCTGAGGCAGGTGATGCGACCGACGGCTCCAACCCGGTAGTCGTGGATCCCGCCACCGGTATCGCCAACAACGGCACTGTCTCCGTGTACGACACGCATGCGCAAGCGGTCGTGTCGACCATTCAAGTAGGCTTGCATCCCTCCGCTATGGCCTTGAGTCCGGATGGAACCCGCCTTTACGTGGCCAACGCCGAGAGCGACTCGATCTCTATCGTGAGCACCGGCAACAACGCCGTTACGGATACGATCGACTTGCGGCCCTACTCTTCCGCTCCGCTGGGCAGCGTGCCAAACGCGATTGCGGTCACCAAAGACGGCTCAACTCTGTATGTGGCCAACGGCGGAAACAACGCGGTCGCGGTTGTGCAACCCGACTATCGCGGTGTACCGGTGCGCGGCTTCATTCCGGCCGGCTGGTTTCCCGCCGCCGTTGCTCTCACCAAGAACGAAGATCGCCTTTTGATCGGCAATGCATATGGTTTTGGCTCCATCGCGACGGCTCCCTCAGAGGCAACCGGCCGCAGTTATCAATATCGCGACGGCGAAGTCTCCATCGTCCCTCTGCCCGTCCCGCCGGCTCAACTGAAGAGCTACACCGCGCAGGTCACGTTGAATAACGCGACGCTTGGGGCTGGCAAGTCGCCGTCTTTCATCACCCCCGGCTCTCCGGTGCCCGCCATTGCGGGGCAAGGGTCTCCCATCAAGCACGTCATCTTCATCATTAAAGAAAACCGGACCTATGACCAGGTATTCGGCGATATCGGATTCGGCGATGGCGATCCCGCGCTAGCCCTCTTCGGCGCCAGCGTCACGCCGAACGCGCACGCACTGGCGTCACAGTATGTCCTCTTCGACAACTACTACGCGGCCGGCGACCAGAGTTCACTGGGACACCAGTGGTGCGACGAAGCGTGGGCGGCGGATTACTCACACAAGTACGGAAACGGCCGCAACGACTATGCGGGAACCAATCCCATGGCATTCGCGCCGACGGGCTTTCTCTGGGATAACGCGCAAAACAACGGGCATCTGACGGCGCGAATCTACGGCGAATTCACCAATCAAAACAAGATCACGCCTTCAAAGGCCACATGGTCGCAGTTCTACGACGCATGGCTGAACCATACGGCTCTGCCGGGCATCGTCGGCAATTCCAGCGTGAAGAGCGCACAGCGCATCACCGCGCATAACTTTCCCGGATTCCAGTTACAGATTCCGGACCAGGTGCGCGCGGACCTGTTTATAAACGATTTCAAACAGTGGGATGCAAGCAAATCCATGCCGAACCTGGTGGTCATGCTGCTGCCCGACGATCATACCCAGGGAACCAGCGAGGGATATCCAACTCCGGCTTCCATGGTTGCCGATAACGATCTGGCGGTCGGCCGCATCGTAGACGCTGTTTCTCACAGCAGCCAGTGGGCGTCCACCGCAATTTTCGTAACCGAGGATGATTCGCAGGACGGCGTGGACCACGTAGACGGACATCGCGGTCCGATCCTGGTCGTCAGCCCGTATACCCGCCGGAGTGGTGCTGTGGACAGCACCTTCTACTCCACGCCCAACATCTTCCGCACCATTGAACAAATCCTCGGCCTTCCGCCGTTGAATCAATACGACAAAGCGGCTCAGACCATGGCGGCAGCTTTTTCATCGGTACCCGATATCACGCCGTTCGAGCACGTACCGAATCTGACCCCGCTGAACGACCTGAACCCCTCGGTGGCTTCCTTGAAAGGCGTGCAGCGAAAGATGGCCCTGGCATCCATGGCGATGAATTTCTCGGAGCCGGATGCAGCGCCGGAAGATCAGCTAAATCGCATCATCTGGTGGTCGGTCAAGGGCTACGACACGCCGTATCCCACCTTTAAACACCGCGAATCAAAGGTGACCGCGTCCAAGGACAAGGACTCGGACGACGACCGCTAAATCTTCATAAGACGAATAAAGGTTACATAACTATGTTTACTTCAAGAGCATTCTTCTGGCTTTCCACATTCAGCTTTACTTTTGCGGCCGCGAGTCTACCGGCGGCCGCCGTCGTCAGCGGAGTCCTCTCCAGCACGCTGCCGGCGACAGGCGACGCCTCGGCCAGCCCGGTGAATATCGGGTTCAACGTAAACTGGGGCGGCACGACCTACAGCCAGCTATCGGTGAATGAGAACGGCAACATCACGTTCGCCGATGCCGGCTACAGCGATTACAGCGCCGGAAGCCTCACGCAGACGCAAAGGCCAATCATCGCGCCGTTCCTGGCCGATGTCGACCTGACCAACCACGGACAGGTCACCTACGGCAACCTAATGGCCGGAGGCAAGCAGGCCTTTGCTGTCGACTACACCAACGTCGGCTACTACGGGGATTCTCTCTTCGGAGCCGATAAGACGAACAGCTTTCAGGTCCTTCTGATCAACAACGGGACTGGTAATTTCGGCATTGAATTGAACTACGACTCAATTCAATGGGAATCCGGCCTGGCTAGCGGCGGAATCGACGGTTTGGGAGGCGGATCGGCCATCGCCGGTTATTCGACCACGGGCACAGCCGCGGGCGCTACCTTCGAACTGGCTGGGTCAGCCGTGGACGGTGCTTTGCTGGACGGTGGCGCCAATAGCCTTGTCAGCGACAGCTACAATGCGCGCGACGGTGTTTCGGGCCGCTACGACTTCAATGTAGTCAACGGAGCAGTAGCCCCCGCGCCGGAACCGCTTAGCATAGCCTTGTTCGCCGCGGGTCTGGTAACGGTAGCCGCGATAAAACGAAAGCGGCGCCGAGGCTATGCTTCAGCTAATAAGGCTAGTTGCACTGATGGGCAGACGGTCACGCCGTCTGCCTTTTCAACTTCCCTACCCCCCGATCGAGTACATGGGCCGCTGCGGCGCTACAAAGGAGCTGCGGTTGATTTCGTGACCCGCCCATTTGCTCCAAATA
>Ga0193743_1000899_pt1 | contig 23017 bp, 25 predicted proteins | sample L2c2metaG_FD_143038 | JGI IMG/M metagenome (GOLD analysis project Ga0193743, IMG submission 143038) | Soil microbial communities from a riparian zone of the East river system, Colorado, United States - L2c2 | ecosystem: Environmental > Terrestrial > Soil > Riparian zone | place: USA: East River... | reverse complement strand
TTCGTCGGTCATCTGCGTGATCAGCACGCCGATGTCGACGTGGTCGAACTCGCCGCGGTCGATCAGGCCCTGCGCGACGGTCTTGACCTCGTCGTTGGAGAGCCGCGGGGTGAGCAACGCCAGCAGTGGCACCCGGTCGGGTCCCGGCACACCTTCGGGGTAGCCGGCGTTCAGCCACGCCACGATCTTGGCGAGGAATCCGTTCACAGCGTCAACTTCCGCACGAGGGGTTTCCCGGGCAGCATCCCCGGAGGACGTCGAGTTCGATGTTACTTCTGCTTCGCACCCAGGATGTACAGACCGGTCTGATGGCCGATGAAGTCACGGGCGATGAACAGCACGCCGATGATCACCGCCGTCAGCACCAACCCGAAGATCACCCAGCTGATGGCGACCAACGCCGGGTTGCGCTGCGAGACGGCCGCGCCGCCGTGCCCGGCGGCGACACCGGAACCTTCGGCGTTCATCCGCACGGCGACGGCGAAGAGCGCGGGGAGCCCGGCGCCGATGATCAGACCGGCGACGAGGATCTGGAATAGGGCGGGGTAATTGAACCAAGCAGTCATGGTGTCGGCCTCTCGGAGTCTGCGGTGTGGCGAGTTAGACGGCGGGGGTGGACTCGGCCTTGGGGGCGGGCGCCTGCTCGCTGGTGCCCGCGGTCAGGTTGCCTTCCCATTCGGCGTTGACGTTCTTGGAGTCGATGGGCGCCTTGCGCGACTGCAGCCAGATGGCGGCCGCCGCGGCGACGAGCAGCAGGAATCCGATCCCGATACCGGCCCAGCTGCCGATGCCGTGCACGATGAAGTAGGTGATCGCGCCGACGATGCCTGCCGACGGCAGGGTGATCAGCCAGGCGGCGGCCATCCGGCCTGCCACACCCCAGCGCACCTCGGCGCCGGGCTTGCCGACGCCGCTGCCCAGGATGGAGCCGGTGGCGACGTGGGTGGTGGACAGCGAGAAGCCGAAGTGGCTGGACAGCAGGATGATGGCTGCCGAGGAGGTCTCCGCCGCCATGCCCTGCGGGGACTTGATCTCGACCAGGCCCTTGCCCAGGGTGCGGATGACCCGCCAACCACCGAGGTACGTGCCGAGTGCGATGGCGGCCGCGCACGACACGATGACCCACAGCGGCGGCAATGCGTCGGAGCTACTCGCGGCGCCGTACGAGATCAGCGCCAGGAAGATGATGCCCATCGTCTTCTGCGCGTCGTTGGTGCCGTGGGCCAGGGAGACCAGCGATGCCGAGCCGATCTGGCCGTAGCGGAAGCCCTTGTCGGTGCGCTCTTCCGGCACGCCCCGGGTTGCCCGGTAGACGAGCCAGGTTCCTACGGTGGCGACCAGGCCCGCGACCAGCGGTGCGCAGACCGCCGGAATGACGACGGTGGACACGACGCCCTTCCAGATGACGCCGCTAGTGCCCACCGCGGCGAGCATCGCGCCGACGATGCCGCCGATCAGCGCGTGCGATGAGCTGGACGGGATGCCCAGCAGCCAGGTCAGCAAGTTCCAGACGATGCCGCCGACGAGCCCGGCGAACACCAGCTCCAGGGTGACCAGGCCTGCGTCGACCAGTCCCTTGGCGATGGTCGCCGCAACGGCGGTGGACAGGAAGGCGCCGACCAGGTTCAGCGAGGCTGAAAGGGTCACGGCGGTTTTGGGTCCGAGGGCGCCGCTGGCAATCGATGTCGCCATGGCGTTTCCGGTGTCATGGAAGCCGTTGGTGAAGTCAAATGCGAGCGCGGTGATCACGACGATGATCAGGGTGAATAGCTGTAGGTCCACGGCTGGAATTGTGGTCTTCACTTAGGTCCGCTGTAAAACCTATGCGCAAAGAATTCGCAGGTCAGCGCCGATTGGTCGCGGGATGTTCGCTTTCCGTTAACCTCTGCTGTCGCGCCTCAACGGATGTGTCTCCGGAACCTGGACGAAGATCAGGGTGACTCCGTCCGGATCGGTCACGTGCATTTCGTGCAAACCCCACGGTTCGCGCTTGGCTTCGCGGGCGATCGGCACGCTTCGGGACTCCAGTTCGGCCTGGGTGCCGTACACGTCGCGGACCTGAAGCCACAGGGCGCCGGGGAAGATGCCCGGCTCGGCGGGCGTGCCGTGCCCGGCGAGCTCGATCAGCGATTGCCCGGCGTAGAAGACCGTGCCCACGCCGTACTCGCGGGCGATGGCCAAGCCGATGGCGTCGCGGTAGAAGATCAGCGACCTCTGGTAGTCGGCCGGCCGGAACAGCACCCGGCTGGCCAGGATCTCCATGCTCTCGGTTCTAACACGAAGTCCGGTTCACGCACGCATAACGCTCCGCGTGCTACGTGCATTTTCTACGCCAGGGTCGTGTCTGGACGCCGCGTACCCGAAATCACGGCCCGCTCGTCGAAATCGCGCATAGCACCCATTCAGGCAAGCCGGCTAGGTGCCGGATTCGGCCGCGACACGGTAGCCGCGCACGGCGATCGGACCGAACACCGCGACGAGACCAGCCACCCAGGCCGCCGACTGCAACACCGGCCAGAGGGTGGGCCCGCCGTCGGCCAGCGCCCGCATCGCCTCGATCGCCGGTGACATCGGTTGGGCCCGCACGACGGGCTGCAGCCAGCCGGGGAACACGTCGATGGGCACCATGCCCGAGTTGAAGAACAGCAGCAGGAAGCAGACGGTCGACAGTCCGGTGATGATGTTCTTGCCTGCCGACTGCACGCCGAACGCGACGATCACCGTCGAGAACCCGACCACCATCAGCACCGGGACGAACACGAATGCGATTGCGGCAGGCCATCCTTCGTTGAACCGCAGACCCATCGCAACGCCGACGGCGGTGATCGCGATGGAGCCGATCAGCGCGCGACCCGCCTCCGCGAGCAGCCTGCCGGTCAGCGCGCTGGCACGGTGCACCGGCAACGCCCACAGTCGGCTCAGCAGGCCCGACTCGCGTTCGTCGGGGATGGCCGCGCCCGCCCCGATCGCGCCGAACAGCGCGCCGGCCACCGCGCACATCGGCACCAGTCCGTACAGGCTGTTGGCGCCGGTGAGGTCGCGGACCGACGCGCCGATCACCAGCCCGTAGACCACCAGCAGGAAGGTCGGGAAGATCAGCGACTGGATCAGCACCACCGGCTCGCGGCGCCAGCGACGCAGAAGGCGGCCGGCCTGCAGCCTGCTCTGCTGAGCCCAGGTGGACTGCAGTGGGGCTGGTGCAGTCGTCACGAACTCCTCCGTTGCATCCGCAGCGCGATCGCGCCGAACACCAGCAGGAGTCCCAGACACCACGCCAGGCTGACCAGCAGGTTGGCGCGCTGCACCCCGCCGTCGGCGAGCGCCCGCAGGGTCTCGGCGATCTGCGAGACGGGCTGGTTGCGCACGAACGGGCCGAGCCATCCCGGGAACGCCTGGGCGGGCGCGATGCCCGTCGAGAGCATCACCAGCAGCAGCTGGGGGATCAGCAGGGTCTGGCCTGCGGCCTCGGCGTTGGTGGCAACCGAACCCATCGCGTCGGCGCCGAGGGACAGGGCCAGCGACAGCATCAAGGAAATCCCGGCGAAGGCCGCGGTCTCGGCGACGCTGCCGGTCAGCCGGAAGCCGAATGCGTACCCGATGCCGACGGCCGCGGCCAGTGCGCCGACGGCCCGGATCAACGCCGACAGCATGCGGGCGCTCACCGGAACCAGTGCGGACATCGGCAGGGTGCGGAGCCGAACTCCCAAGCCGCTCAGATGATCTCGCGCCGCGCGGTCGGCAGTCGTCATGGCGGTGAAGATCGTCGCCTGCACCACGATGACGGGCAGGATGTACTGCGGGTAGCTAGTGCCGCCGGTGTCGATCACGTTGCGCAGCGTGATGTTGAAGCAGAGGAAGAACGCGATGGGTCCGCCGATCGCGAAGATCAGGTCGCCGTCGCGCACGGTGCCCAGCACCGACCGCTCGGTCAGCGCGCCGAGTGCCCTCATGCCACGGCGTCCTCGGCGTCCGCCCCGGTCAGCTTGAAGAACACCTCGTCCAGCGACGGCTTGCGCAGCGAGATGTCGTTGAGTTCGACGCCGAGTGCGCCGACGCGACGGAACACCTCGGAGAGCGTGCCGACGCCGTCGGGCGCGGGCACGGACACCGTGCCGCTGTCCGTGTCGGTCTCCAGACCGTCCAGTCCCGCCAGCGCGGACGCAATGGCAGGCACGTCGGCCAGATCGACCGGCGTCACCTGGCAGTAGCTACCGCCGACCTTGCGCTTGAGCGACTCGGGGGTGCCGTCGGCGATCACCTCGCCACGATCGATCACGACGATGCAGTCGCTCAAGGCGTCGGCCTCCTCGAGGTACTGCGTGGTGAGCAGCACCGTGATGCCCTGTTCCTTCAGCGATCCGATCAGGTCCCACACCTCGCGGCGGCTGCGCGGATCGAGCCCGGTGGTCGGTTCGTCGAGGAAGACCACCTTCGGCGGCACGATCAGACCGCAGGCGATGTCGACCCGGCGCCGCATGCCGCCGGAGTAGGTAGACACCTTCCTGCCGCCGGCGTCGGTGAGGCTGAACGCCTCGAGCATCTCGTCGGCGCGGTCGCCGGCTGCGCGGCGCTTCATGCCGCGCAGGCGCGCGAACAGGATCAGGTTCTCGCGGCCGGTGAGCAACTCATCGACGGCGGCGTACTGACCGGTGAGGCCGATGTCGGCGCGGACCTGCTTGGCCTGCTTCACCACGTCGTGCCCCGCCACGACCGCGCGGCCCGACGACGGCCGGATCAGGGTGGACAGGATGTTGATGGTGGTGGTCTTGCCCGCCCCGTTGGGGCCGAGCACGCCGAGCACCGAGCCGACCGGGGTGGAGAACGTCACGCCCCGAAGGGCCTGGCTGTCGCCGAACCGCTTGGTGACGGCGTCAAGCTCGATTGCGTAGTCGGTCACGCACGCGAGTATGGCATGGCTAACCTAAGTAGTTAGGTGCTGGGTTGCACCCGCTGGCGCTTCATGACGGCGTCGACGGCCGCCGGGGCGAAGCTGTTCACGGCGTGCGCGGTGACGGCCATGCGCGGGGCGATCCGCACCGGCCTGGTGCGCGCCGCGGTCACCATCCAGTCGGCGGCCTCGTCGGCAGTCAGCCCTGGCAGCCCGTCATACGCCCTGGTCGGCGCGATCATCGGCGTCTTGACCAGCGGGTAGAACAGCGTGGTCGAGTGCACGCCGTCCTTGCTCCATTCGGTCTCGATCACCCGGCTCACCGCGGTCAGTGCCGCCTTCGACGCGTTGTACACGGCGAACAACGGGGACGACTCGCTCAGCACGCCCCATGTCGACACGTTGATGATGTGCCCGTCGTGGCGTTCGCGCATGCCGGGTGCGAGGCCGCGGATCAGCCGCAGCGGCGAGTAGTAGTTCAGCGTCATCGTCCGCTCGACGTCGTGCCAGCGGTCCAGGGACTCGGCCAGCGGCCGGCGGATGGACCTGCCCGCGTTGTTGATCAGAATGTCGATCCCGCCCATGTCACGCTCGAGCGTCGCGACCAGGTCGTCGATGGCGTCGAGGTCGGCCAGGTCGCAGGTGTAAGCACGGGCGTCGCCACCCTCGGCCGTGATGCGGGCGACGAGGGCGTCGAGCAGATCGCGTCGCCGTGCGACCACCACGACGATGGCGCCCTCGCGGGCCAGCTTCTCGGCACCGGCCTCACCGATACCGGACGAGGCACCGGTGAGCAGGACGCGCTTGCCCTTCAGGTCCACGTCGTCACGGTTGGGCCGAAGCGACAGCAGCCGTTCGGACAGTGGGGGCCGCATGCTGGCCAGCAGCAGGCCGTCGGCCAGGCGGCGAAGGGGACTCTTGCTCACGGCACTGAGCCTAGTGACCCGCGCTCAGGCGTCGGCCCGTGGTGCGGGGCGTAAGACACAGCGGGCGTAGCCGATCCAGCAGACGACCGACGCCAGCAGTGCGACGGCGACGACCAGCTGGGGTGCCGCCGCGACGTCGACGGCCACCGCGCTGCGGCCCGGCACGTGGCGGTCGACTGCCGGCTTGAGCATGAACGGGAGGAGTCCCGCCACGAAGGTGGCCATGGCACCGACGACCGCTGCGCCGAACGCGCCGCGCAGCGCGCCGTAGATCATGACGCCCGCCGGGAGGTACACCAGGAGGGCCAACGGCAGGGGTCTCAGGCTGGCGTCGATCTCACCGGTCGTGGTCCAGCCGCCCCACCCCGTCATCTGGGCTGATCCGTAGTCGTTGTGCGCGGAGAACCACGGGAACAACGTGACCGCGACGAGCAGTGCGCCGAGGGCGGTGATCCCCCATTTGGTCAGTGCGGCTTCGATGGTGTGGTCCCCCGGCAACGTACGCGCGATGTTATCAAGTGACACGATTGATAACATACCGTCCGATCGGGTTCGGCTGCGGTGGGCGGCTACGCCTTGAGCAGGTGCTCGCTCAGCTCCCAGAGGCGCTGCGCCGATTCGGGGTCGACGGCGTACGGCATGACGCCGACGGTGGTCTCCAGTGGCTCGGCAGCGATGTCGGGGTTGAATTCGACGACCGTCTCGTCGATCGGCGCGACCTCGCTGTTCTGTAGGTACACCCCGCCGATGTCGGCGAGCAGCGGACTGGTCGCGGCGAAGACCGTCGTCGCGGCACCCTGCTCCGGTGTCTTCAGGTCCCGCTCCGGGTCGATGATCGGCTGGCCGGCGTCGTCGAGGAGGCCCATCGCGCGCAAGTCGTGCACGGTCAGCCACGGCGCCAGATTGGTCGAGACGATCCCGCCCGGGTGCAGCGAGTAGCCGCGGATGCCGTCGCCTGCCCACCTGCGGTCGAGTTCCACGGCGAACAGGACGTTGGCGGTCTTCGCCTGGCCATAGGCGACCATGCCGTCGTACTGGGTCTCGAAATGTGGATCATCCCAGCGGATGTCGGACAGATGATGTCCCCACGACGATACTTCGACTACCCGGGCGCCCGCGGCGGCGCGCAGCGCGGGCAGCAGGCCGAGCGTCAGTTGGAAGTGGCCGAGATGGTTGGTCGCGAACTGCGATTCGTAGCCACGCGCGTCGCGCTCCAGCGGCCCGCCCATGATGCCCGCATTGTTGACCAGGATGTGCAGGTCGCGGCCGGAGTCGAGATGGCGGGCGACGAACCCGTCGATCGACGTCGAGTCGAGGAGATCCAGCTGACTGATCTCGACGCGGTCGATGCCTGCGAGTGCGGGGGCGGCGCGGTCCGGGTTGCGGACTCCGACGATGACGGACGCGCCTGCCTTGCTCAGCGCGCGGGTGGTTTCCAGGCCGAGCCCGACGTGCCCGCCGGTGACGACGACGGTCCGGCCGGACAGATCGATGCCGCCGGCGACGTCGTCAGCGGTCGACGCCGCGGTGAAGCCCGATCCGATTGGGTGCTGTTTCTGAGTCATGCCTCCAACAACGCCTCGAAGCCGGACTATCCGTGGTTGTGCGTCCACATTTTCTGCGCGATAGTTCAGACATGCCGACCGATCAGCTCTCCGAGGTGTTGCGGCTGGTCGAAGCGCGCAGCGCGATCGGGGGCGGGTTCGCGGTCGGCGGGAACTGGACGACACGGTTCGAGCTGGAATTGCCGCTGAAGTTCATGGCGATGGTGCGGGGCAGTGCGGTGCTGCGCACGAACGGCATCGTCGTTCCGATCGAACTGGGCATGGGCGATGTCGTGGTTCTGAACAGTCGACGTTGGGTGACGTTGTCGGGCGGGCAGGGCGACGGGTCGAACGCCGAATTCACGATGACCGAGGCGAACATGTTCCTGCCGGTCGACGGCCGCGACGACGATGTCCTCATCGGCGGCCACATCGACGTCAACCGCGTCGGCACGGAGTTGTTGGTCGCCGCGCTGCCACCGGTGGTGCATGTGCGTGGCACGGCCGAGGACGCGGCGCAGCTGCGTGGGCTCATAGAGCGCTTGTACGACGAGGTGATCGAAGATCGAATCGGCGCAGGCTTCGCGATCAATCAACATTCCCAGCTGCTCGTGCTCGCGGTCCTGCGCGCTTACATCTCCCAGGCCGACGAGCTGCCGGTGGGCTGGCTGCGGGTAGTGGCCGACGAACGGCTACGCCCCGCCGTGCGGCTCATGCATGCCGAGCCCGGAAAGCCCTGGCGGCTGGACGAATTGGCGCGCGCCTCGGCGATGTCGCGGACGTCGTTCGCCGAGCGGTTCCGGTCTGTGGCCGGCGTGCCGCCGCTGACCTATCTCAACCGCTGGCGGATGCTCCTTGCGCAGCGTGCGCTTCGCGACGGCGACACCCGCGTCGGACCTTTGGCGGTCGAACTCGGTTATGCCTCGGAGAGCGCGTTCAGCAATGCGTTCAAGCGGGAGGTCGGGGTGTCGCCGTTGCGCTACCGGTCCCGGGTGCGCGATGAGTTGTCGGGTCGCGCCGAGTCGGTACCGGTATGACGATCGCAGGCACGCTCGACACCCGATTCGGCGAGGCGGGAGAACCCACCGAGTGGGCCGACGCCGACGGAGTCCTCGAAGCCGCAGAACTGTACTGGCTCACCACGGTCCGCAAGGACGGCCGACCCCACACCGCTCCGCTGGTGGGTGTGTGGGTCGACCGGTCGTTCGTGTTCTGCACCGGCCCGACGGAGCAGAAGGCCCGCAACCTCGAGCACCACGCGGCGCTCACCGTCGTCACCGGGACGAACACCTGGCAGGCGGGGCTCGACGTCATCGTCGAGGGCGCGGCGGTGCGGGTCACCGGAGCGCAGAACCTCAAGGCGCTGGCCGACGTCTACCGGGCCAAGTACGGCGACGACTGGGACTTCGCCGTCGACGACGAGGTCTTCGATCCCGAGGGCGTGACCGCGCACGTGTTTCGCGTGACGCCATCCAAGGTGCTGGCGTTCGCCAAGTCGCCGCACGGGCAGACGAGGTTCACGCCCTGACTTCAGCGCGTGACGGCCGCCAACTTGCCTCGCCGCGTGAGGCGTTCGGAATCCAGGATCAACATGCTCTTGCCCTCTAGGCGAATCCAGCCGCGGTGGGCGAAGTCGGCGAGCGCCTTGTTCACAGTCTCCCGAGACGCGCCGACCAGTTGGGCGATCTCCTCCTGGGTGAGGTCGTGGGTAACCCGAAGCGCGCCGTCCTCCTGGGTGCCGAAGCACTGCGCCAGATGAAGCAGCTGATTGGCGACGCGGCCGGGGACGTCGGTGAAGATCAGGTCGGCCAGGTTGTTGTTGGTGCGACGCAGCCGGCGGGCCAGTATCCGCAGCAGCTGCGCGACGATCTCGGGGCGGGCCTCTATCCACGCCTTGAGCGCGTCGCGGTCCATGGACACCGCCCGCACCTCGGTGATGGTGGTCGTGCTCGACGTATGAGGTCCGGGATCGAAGATCGACAATTCACCGAACATGTCCGATGGGCCCATGATGGTGAGCAGGTTCTCTCGACCACCGGGGGAGCGGCGGCCGATCTTCACCTTGCCCGAGATGATGATGTAGAGCCGGTCACCGGGCTCGCCCTCGGCGAATACCGTGTGCCCAGGCGGGAAGTCGACGGGCTGCAACTGCTCGGTCAGCGCGGATAGGGCGCTGGGCTCAACTCCCTGAAAGATCCCGGCCTTGACCAATATCTCCCGATTGTGCCGATCGTCGATGACACGGCCCGGGTGCTCCGGCCTGGTGTCCTGATGGTGCTTCACCTTCGGGCCGGCCGGCCGTTGCGCATGAAGCAGTCCCGAGTCGGGGCCGTGGCGCGATATCCGGTCCATGTCCATCACTGTTGGGTCAATCGGCATCTGGATTCTCCGATCCGGCGGGGGATACCCGCTTCGTTGGTCATCTCGTTCTCGGGTGTGCGGCGATGCGTCTGTCACGATTCCCGTCCAGCAGGCCCAAGTCGCCACTGCTGATACCCATCGAAGATTCCTGCTAGCGGGAATCCGTTGCCTACCTGGCGGGTGCCGATGTTCACCGCCTTGCTCTGCGATCGTTCGCGGGCTACGCTGGTTCTGGAGTGTCTGCTCCAGTCAAGGTTCGGTGGAGGTTCTGATGGGTCACGCCCCGGTAGCGAAGTTGACCGCAAAGGGCCGCGCGACCAGGGAGCGCATCGTCCGTGCGGCCTCTGCTCTGATGCTCGAGCGCGGTGTCGCTCGGACCACGATTGAGGACATTCAGCAAGCGGCCAACGTGAGTACGTCGCAGATGTATCACTACTTCGGCGACAAGGGAGACCTAGTCGCCGCCGTCATCGATCTGCAGAGCAACCAGGTGCTCGGTGGCCAGCAACTGGAGCTTCACCGGGTCGACAGCATCGCCGCCTTGGTCCGTTGGCGGAACGCCCTGGTCGACGTCATGCGCGGTCGTGCGTGCGTTGGTGGTTGCCCGATCGGGTCGCTGGCCAGCGAGTTGTCGGACACCGACCCGCTGGCACGGGCTCGGCTGACCCGCGCGTTCGCGCAATGGGAGGACCTGATCCGGGACGGTCTGGAGGCCATCGCCGCGCGGGGTGAACTGCCGCCGGGGGTTGACGTCGATCGACTGGCGTTGGCCATGCTTGCCGGGGTACAGGGGGGCCTGTTGCTCAGTCAGGTTCGGCGCGACACCGGACCGTTGGAGGCGGCGGTGGACGTCATGATCGAGCACCTCCTCGACATGGGTGTCCGCTAGAAGGCCGACGTGCGTTTTGGAGTTGACACTCCACTTTCTGACGGGCAGCCTTCGAGGGTACTGATCATCAGTCGGCCCGAAGGCGTTGCGCCCCAGGCCGGCTCATACCGCAGGGACCGTTGTGACCATTGAAGTCCGCATCAATCGCACCATCGCCGATCGCGCCGCACCGTCCAGTTCAGCCAAACCCGGCGACGTGCTACCCGACGCTGAACTGATTGACGCGCATGGTGTTTCGGTGACGCTGGACGCGGCTCGGGGCGGCAGGCCTGCTGTGATCGTGCTGTACCGCGGCACCTGGTGCCCCTACCGTAATCTCGCCCTGCGTACCTACCAACAGGACCTGTTGCCCGCGCTCGAAGAACGCGGCGTCGCGTTGATTGCGAACAGCCCACAAAAGCCCGACGGATCGCTGTCGATGCAGGAGAAGAACGAGCTGACCTTCACCGTGTTGTCCGATCCGGGTAACCAGGTGGCCGCGGCGCTCGGCGTGTTGACGGCGCCTACCAACGACGCCCGTAGGCGGCTCGGGTCGATCGGCACCGACCTCGGCGAACTCAACGGCGACGGAACCGACCTCATCCCGATGCCCACCGTTGCGGTTGTCGATGCCGCCGGATTCATCAGATGGATCGACGTGCACCCGGACCACACCACTCGCACCGGGGCGGTCGACATCATCTCGGCACTCGCCACCCTCGGCGGAGAGGTCTGAGGACATCATCGAGCAAACCGACCCGTCCGGCCGCACAGGGTCGAGCGGTAAAATCTTGTCGTGAGTGACCCTCAAGGCTCCGATCTCGACACATCGGCAGCCTGGATGGAGAACCTGTTCGATCTCTCACCCGACCTGATGTGCCTCGCGGCTGTCGACGGCTACTTCAAGCGGGTCAATCTGGCGTTCGAACGGATCCTTGGCTACACCACCGAGCAGTTCCTTTCGCGGCCGATCCTCGATTTCGTTCACCCCGAGGATCGGGAGCGCACACGCGCGGCATTTGGGGTGCTCACCGATGGCGGCGCACTCCGCCAGTTCGAGAACCGGTTCGTCTGCCGTGACGGTTCTGTTCGCTGGTTGCAATGGAATACGCGATCGGCGTTCACCTTGGGTCTTGTTGGTGCCGCCGCACGGGACATCACCGACAGTGTGAGACGTAGAGACCAGGCGGCACTTCGACGCGTCGCGACGGTGGTGGCGCACGGCGCCGCACCGAGTGACGTGTTCACCGCGGTCGCCGCCGAGATAGCGGACCTGCTGAACGCCGATCTGACCCTTATCGGCCGATACGAAACCGACGCAACGTTCAGCTACCTCGCAGCGGGCGGCCCCATGCAGTCGTCGTCTCCGCTGGGCGAACGGCTGAAGCTCGGAGGCGACAACCTCGCCTCGAAGATACTGGTCAGCGGTCAACCGGAGTCGATCAGCTACGAAGACGCGTCCGGCCCCATCGCGGTGTTCGCCCACAGACTGGCGCTCCGCTGCGCCGTGGGAACGCCCATCCTGGTCGACGGCCGGATCTGGGGCGCCATGTTCGCCGGCTGGTCCCAACCGCGGGACATCTCGTCGGAGACTGTGGATCGGCTGTCTCAGGTCACCGAGCTGGTCGCCGCCGCTATCGCGAATGCCGAGAGTCGTAGTGCCCTGATCGAATCCCGTGCCCGTGTGGTCGCAGCCGGTGACGACAGTCGGCGCCGGATCGAGCGTGACCTTCACGATGGCGCGCAGCAGCGGCTGGTGACACTGGCGCTGAGGCTGCGGTCGCACGAAGCGGCGATTCCTGCAGGGTTGAGGGAGGTATTCAACGATGTGTCCTCTGGGCTCGACGAGGCTCTCAACGACATTCGTGAGCTGTCCCGAGGTATCCACCCCGCCGTGCTCTCGAGATCCGGGCTCGGACCGGCGCTGAGGGGGCTTGGGCGCCGTGCTCCGCTTCCGACCGACGTCGCGGTGCGCATTCCCGCACGTCCGGCGGAACGGATTGAGATTGCCATCTATTACGTGGTCGCCGAGGCGCTGACCAACATTGCCAAACATGCGCGGGCATCACAGGCGGTCGTCGAGGTGGATGAAACCGATGGAATCATCCGCGTCTCGGTGTCCGACGATGGCGTTGGGGGAGCCGATTTGTCCCGGGGGTCAGGACTTTTCGGCCTGCGAGATCGGGTGGATGCACTCGGCGGCACGATGTCGGTGAACAGCCCAGCCTCGGGCACCACCCTCGTGGTCGAGCTTCCAACGTCTGGCTTACAGCAGCGGCTCGATGGGGCGTAGCTGAGCGCCGTTTGTCTTGGCGCATGAAGCAGAAGCACATTGGCTTTCGCGTTTTCAGCGAGCCGACTCTTTCATCGATCAGGGCTCGAGTCGAACGCCCGGTTTCACGTCGACGATGACCATGCGGGGTCCGTCAGCCGCGGTCAACGCCTCCTTGACGGGACGGAAAGTTCGTCGGGACGGCCGGGCTCGCTGCGGGTGGGGCATTCAGCGCGAGCTCTGATCGGAGCCAGTGTCCCAGTTCGGCAATTGCCGCATCGGTTTCCGGTATCTTTCCAGCACCAAGGAGCCACAGATGCTGGCCGCTGGGCACACCATGGAGGCTCGCATCCAGACCGGCTGCCTTCGCTCGATGCGCGAACTCGATGATCTCACCGACGAGCAATTCGTCGGCGCCGTAATGGATATTGATCGGGGGTAGTCCGGCCAGGTCGGCATGCAGCAGGTTGACGCGTGGATCGTCGGGAGCGACGCCGGTGCCACCGATCCAACTTTCGCGGAAGAACTCCAACAGCGGCGTGGACAGCATCTTGTCGCTCTCGGCGTTCGTCTTCAACGTCGGGTTCTTGAGTTCGATGTCGCACCAGGCTGACACGGCGAGGATGGCGCCGGGCGTCGGCATCCCCTGGTCCCGCAGCCTGATGGCCAGGCCTATCGCCAGGTTGCCACCGACCGAGTGCCCACCGCTCGCAATGTGTTCTGGGGAGTATCCCTGCGAGAGCAGCCAGCGGTAGGCCGTCTCCACGTCGTCGAGTTGAGCGGGGAACTTGTTCTCCGGCGAACGCCGGTAGTCGACGACGAGCGCCCGGATGCCTGCGGCCTTGGCCAGGTGGGCGGCGGCCTTGCGGTCGCTTCTCATCGAGAAGACGACCGAGCCTCCAGCATGGTTGAACAGCAGCACATTCGCGTCCTCACAGCCGACGGGGATGCACCACAGGGCAGGTACCCCACCCGCGTCGACTTCTGCGTAGGTGACCTCCTCGGATTCGGTGCCCGCGGTCTCGCCGAGAGCGTCGCAGACGTCGCGGATCGTCAGCAGGTCAAGGCCGTTCATCCGGTCTCGAGTGGCCGCCGACAACTCTGCGAACCGTCGCGACTGCTCACTCCCGGACGCTTCGACATTGCTCGCCATCATTCTGCTCCTCTGCTCTACTTGACCGTGTAGCCGGCGTCGACGGGCAGTGTCACTCCAGTGACGTACCGACCCGACCGGCCACACAGATAGACCATCGCCTCGGTGACGTCGGATGACTCCATGTGCGGTACCGACATCAGGTTCGCCAACGCCGCACCCAGTTCCGGATGGTCCGAAACATATTGGGCAACTGATTCGTTGACGATCATCGGGGTATCGACTACTGACGGGTGAACGGAATTCACCCGGATGTTCTTCTCGGCAAGTGTAGTGGCGTAATACCGCATCAAGCCGACGACGCCATGCTTGGCGGCCGTATAGCCGGCGGTGCCGTGGCTCTTCGTGCCGAACGTCGGACTGAGCGATTTGAACGCGGCCACGGAGCTCGTGATCACGATCGCGCCGCCGTCATCGTGTTGCAGTAGCGCGGGCAGCGCGGCCTCGATCGTGAAGTACACGCCGTTGAGGAGTACGTCCACCGCGTCCCGATATGCGGCGGGCTGATCCGCCAGATCGTTGAAGACGGGCGCGATCCCGGCGTTGGCGAGCACGAAGTCCAGGCGTCCCAGTTCGGCCACGCCCTTGTCGACCGCGGCCTTGAGTTGGCCCATGTCTCTCACATCGGCCTGCTCCGCGACGATGCGCCGTCCGGTCTTCTCGACCAGGTTGACGGTCTCATCGAGATCGTGGCGGGCGGCCATGGGATAGCCGACGGTGTCGATCTGTTCACAGATGTCGACGGCGATGATGTCGGCGCCCTCCTCGGCGAACCGGACTGCATGGGCCCGGCCCTGGCCCCGGGCGGCGCCAGTGATGAAAGCGACCTTGTTCGCGAATTGCGTCGTCAATTTTGCTCCTTCGTGTGTAGCGACTAGGGCTGTCCCGCAACGCCCAGCCATCTCTGGGAGATGCGCGCGTAGGTGCCGTCGTTCTGCGCGATGTTGAGCCACTCGTTGACCCATTGCTGTAGTGGCGGATCGCTCTGCGGAATCAGGTAGGCCTTCTGCTCGAAGGTGAACGGGTGGTCGATGTTCGACCCGCACAGTTGGGGATTCTGTATGGTCTGCCAACGGATTTCGCTGCCGTCGGTGATCATGACGTCGGCCTTGTTGCTGCTCACCTGGTCGAAGATGGTGTTGTTGTCGGGATGCTTCACGATCGTCGCGTGATGGATGTTCGCGTTGTCGAATTCGGCGTTGGTTCCGCCAGGGTTGACGACGATGCGCACACCCGGCCGGTCGATGTCGGCGAGCGTCTCGTACTTCGAGCGGTCGGCGCAACGGACGGCGGCGGCCTTGCCGTCGCGTAGGTAGGGAATGCTGTACAGCGCGTGCTTCGCGCGGTCCAGCGTGATGCTGATCCCGCCCATGGCGATGTCACATTTGGTGCCGAGGTCAGAGGCCAGGGTTGCCCATGTGGTCTGGACGAGGTCGAGCTTGACGGCGAGTTTCTTGGCGAGGTCCTGCGCCATCTCGATGTCCAGCCCGCTCCATCCTTGCTGGTCGCGGTAGGTGAAGGGTCGGTAGTCCCCAGTGCTGCAGACACGCACCGTGCCCTGGGCGACGATCTGGTCGAGATTCTCCTGTGCTGAGGGAGGCGACGAACCGCACGCTGCAAGTACTGCGAGCGTCGCGGTACCCGCCGCAAAACGCAACGCGCTCTTCTTCATTCGGGGTCCTCTCGTCAGCGGCTCATGCCGAGAGCTGGTGATGTGGGGTCGGGTGGTAGCGGGATGGCCGAGAAGACTTGGTCGGGGTCGTAACGGTTCTTCGCCGCGAGCAGCCGCTCGGCGTTGGGCCCGTAGGCGTGCGCGATCTGGTCGTGGTCGGTGGGGCCCAGCAGGTTGGCGTAACCGCCGGGTAGGGCGTCGGCTGCCAGGTTGGTGGACACACCATCGGCCCACGCCAAGTGCGGCGTTTGGTCGTCGTCGGGATTCCATGCCGCCAGGATTTCGACGACGAAATGCGGCGTGCGAATTCCGAACGCCGTCGAGTCGACCGCCACGCGCGTCGCGGCTCCGTGGAAATGGTGGATGAATACACCGGAAAGCACGGAACTTTGGGACTCGCCTGCTTCTATCAGGGCTGCGATGACATCCGGTGTGTAGCTCGGCACGGTTCGGGTCCGCAGCGCGTAGTGGCGTCCGGTGACGGTCTGGGCGTCGAAGAAGCTCAGCATGTCGGCATAGCGTGTCGGGGCGACCTGTGAGGACAGCGGCGTACCCAGCCGCAACAGCTGTTCGACGACGGTGTGCCCCCGCGCCAAGTCGCCGCTCCAGACCGGGGAGAGGAAAACGGTCGGTCCGCCGTCCGAGCCGGACAGGATGCCGGATTGGACGGTCAACTCGTCTGGTCCGTGGTGCAGGATCTCGTTCAGTTGTGTCCACACGTCGGTGGCTTGGGACCAGGGATAGATGATGAACCCCGACAGGATCTCCGGGACGGCATGAAGTCGGATGCTCAATGATGTCGCCACACCGAAGTTACCGCCGCCGCCGCGCAGGGCCCAGTACAGCTCCGGCTCCGAGGTGGGATTGGCGGTAACTTGGCGTCCGTCGGCGAGAACCACCTCGGCACTGAGCAGGTTGTCGAGGGCGAGGCCGAAGCGACCGTTGAGCGGTCCGTAGCCGCCGCCGAGTGTCAAGCCCGCCATACCGACACCACCGGTGGTGCCAGTGGCGGCGGTTAGGCCGTGGGGCTGGGCAGCAGCGACGACGTCACCCGCGGTGGCGCCGCCCTCGACGGAAGCGACCTGCAGCTGCGGGGTTATCACGACCTGCCGCATCTCAGTGAGGTCAATGACCAAGCCGCCGTCTCGGAGCGACCGCCCGGCCCAATCATTGCCACCGCCCCGTACCGACAGCGGTACATCGTGGCTTCGGGCTGTGAGCACCGCGGTTCCTACCTCAGTCGGCGTTTGGGGTCGCACAATCAGCGCAGGTACCCGCTTAACGGCACCGTTCCAGATGCGACGGTCGTCGGCGCCCCCGTACAGGATCCGACTTGGGGGCAGATGTCTGAGCAAGTCGGCGGCTACTGCGGACGTCACCGAAATATCTGTCGCCACAACATAATTCCCTTCCTAACCGACGCGACCGCCCCGCGTGCTCGGATACTGAACGGCGCGTGAATCGTGACAGCCATGCGCCTGGGGCTGTGCTGGAATAGCGGCGCCCCACATTCAGTTGCTTGACGCAACAAATACTACCAGGTTGTAGTCGAAGGGACGGATACCCCGATATGGATGAGCGCGCCTACCAACCCATTGAAATGGGTGACTATGTCGTGGTGGGAACCGGATCGGCGGGTTCCGTTGTGGCTGAGGGCCTCAGCGCCGATGGGCGACACGAGGTGGTAGTGCTCGAGGCGGGCGGCGAGGATACGGACCGGCGACTGCATATTCCGGCGGCCTGGTCGCAGCTGTTCCGCCGCGGCTTTGACTGGGACTATCTGACTGAGCCCCAGCTCGGCCTCAACAGCCGGCGGATCTATTGGCCGCGTGGCAAGACTCTCGGCGGGTCATCGTCGCTGAACGCGATGATGTGGGTGCGCGGATTCGCCGCCGACTACGACGAATGGGCCGAGCACGCCGGCGACGAGTGGGGCTTTCCCACGATTGTGGAGTACTTCAAGCGAATCGAGAGACTCGAGCACGCTCGCGAACCAGACGAGGGAGTACACGGTCGGCAGTACGTCTCGCGCCAGCGCAGTCCGCGCAGATCCACTGCGGCTTGGCTGGCGGCGGCGACGCAGATCGGCTATCGAATCGAGAGGCCAAACCGGCCTGAGCCGCAGGGGTTTAGCCAAACCGTCGTGACACAACGGCGAGGTGCGAGATGGAGCACGGCGGACGCGTACCTGCGCCCGGCGCTCCGCCGCAAGAACCTACGGCTCATCACCAAGGCTGCAGCCACTCGGGTCATCTTCGAAGGCACGCGAGCCGTTGGTGTGGAGTTCGCGCAAGATGGCAGGCGCTGTGTCGTTTGGGCACGTCGCGAGGTCGTTCGGGGCGCGGGCGCGGTGAATTCGGCCCAGCTGCTGTTACTTTCCGGAATCGGACACCGCGCCGAACTGAGCCGGCACGGGATTGTTCCCGTCCATCATGCACCGGAGGTGGGCGAGAACCTGCGCGATCACCTCTTCGCGTTCCTCGGGTTCGATGTCGACGGTGACACGCTGTTCGCGGCCACCACGCCCCGGCAGATTCTCCACTATCTGATCCGGCGGCGCGGTATGCTGACTTCCCCCAGCGGCGAGGCGTACGGATTCGTGCGCAGTGATCCGGCACTGGCGCTTCCCGACGTCGAGTTGTTCTTCGGGCCCGGCCCGTTCTTCGACGAGGGTCTTGGCGACCCCCACGGACACGCGGTCGTGCTGGGGTCGATTCTGCTCAAACCGCGAAGCCTGGGCCGGATCTCGCTGCGTTCGGCAAACCCTGCCGTCAAGCCGATCATCGACCCGCGATACCTCTCCGACCGCGACGGTCGAGACCGTGCGGCGATGATGGAAGGCCTTCGGATCTGCGCAAAGATCGCCGAGGCGCCACCTCTGAATGAGCTGCTCGGCCCGATCGCACGTCCGCGCGGCGCGACCGACAGCGGCGAGGAGACCCTCGAAGCGGCCCTCAATCACGAGTCATGCACCCTCTATCACCCGGTCGGCACGTGCCGCATGGGCAGAGACGCGGCCAGTGTCGTCACACCGCGGCTCGAGGTCCGCGGAGTCCACGGGTTAAGGTTCGCCGACGCGTCAGTGATGCCGACCACCATCCGCGGCCACACCCACGCTCCGAGCATGCTGATCGGAGCCAAGGCAGTCGACCTGATCGCGGCGACAAGGCGCGGTTGACCGAACCTAGACATCGTCGACCAGCCGACGGCGACGGAGAGGACGACAGAGGTGGAAGTGTTCCGCACTGAGCTGAAACGCACTGCGGCAAGCCGGAATGCGCGCAATGACGCCGGGCTCGGCGTCATTGAGTCCGCCTTTGGGCTGCTGGAGGTCCTGTGCGCGTTGGGCCAAGCGCGAGTGACCGACCTGACCGAGGAATCCGGGCTGCCCCGCACCACTGTGTACCGGCTGCTCGGCCAATTGGCTGCCGTGGGCGCGGTGGAACGTATCGGCGCGCGCTACCGCCTTGGAGCCGCCCTGCTGGTTCTTGGCCAACACGTCACGCCGATGGAACGGCTGCGCACGCTCGCGCAGCGGCCGATGATCGAACTGGCCGCCGCCACACCTGTTCACGTCATCCTGGGCATGACGACATCCGACGGCCCGATTTACCTGGACGTCTTCAGCGGCCAGGAGCGACTGCCGTTCCGCCTCAGGGCAGGAGAGCCGATGCCGGCCCGTTCTGCGGCCGCGCGGGTGCTCTCGGCAGGCGTCGACTTCGCGGTCGACGATGGAACCACGTTGGCCGGGGTCAGTTGCGCTGCGCACGCCATTCCACTCCCCAATGGGGCAGTGGCGGCCGTCGCCATCGTCGTACCGCTCGCGCATCTGCCGCGTTCCCCGCTGGGGCCTCTGCGTCGCACTGCACACCGCATTGGTGGCCTGCTCGCCGCGCAAAGTCCTATTTCCCCGGCGCGAACGTGGAATGTCTGAGCCCGTGCCATGGTTAACTTTGCTTGACGCAACAAATATATTGGAAGGGATGTGACCATGGGTAACGCAGTCAGCGATGCGGCCATCGACGTCGTACGACGGAACACCGAAGAAGTGCAGAGCAACGGAGATTTCGAGCTCTTCGAGGACTTGTTCGACGACGACTTCGTCGACCACACCCCGCAACCTGGCACCACCCCGGACAAGGACGGTGTTCGAGTTCTCTACCATCGGCTGAGGGAAGCATTTCCGGACTTCCATGCCGATATCCAGTGGCAGTCCGCTGCGGGTGACTTGGTCACGACCTACAAGATCTACAACGGCACCCAGACGGGAGCTTTTCTCAGCGTCGCGCCCACTGGCCGGCCGGTGGAGTTCGAGACCGTCGACGTCATGCGCGTCGTGAACGGCAAGATCACCGAGCACTGGGGCGTCGGCAACCTGCTGAAGGTGATGACCCAGATAGGAGCCATCACCCTCTGAGCCTCGCTGCCGTCGCGACCGTGCTTCGCGCTACCCGCGGCGCGGCGCGGTTCGACGAACCGGTGGACCGACTTCGGCCGAGGCGATATTGGCGAGTGCCTCGGCCAAGCTGACGAGGTCGAGATCTCCGAGATGGTCGATCACATGTCGGCGAACGGCGGCCAGATGGCTTGGCCAGGCTTGCCGTAGTCGCTCCAAGCCCGCAGGCGTGAGCACCGCTACCTGGCCACGACCATCGCTTTCTGCACGGACACGCTCGACGAGTCCTTGGCGGGAGAGTCGCTCCACCACTCGAGTCAGCCCGCTGACGGTGATCGAGACGAAGTTCGCCAGCTCGCGCATTCGCAATGAATGATCGGGCGCCTCCGACAGATTCATCAGGACGTTGTACTCGGTGATGTTGAGGCCCTGAGACTCCAACATCTCGGCGTCGAGCACACGCGGCACGACGAGTACGGCCCGCGCAAGGGCGCGCCAGGCGGCCTCTTCCTCGACGGTCAACGGGTCGATCCCGGCTGGCAGGCGCTGCTTCTTCACACGCCGACTTTAGTTGCTTGACTCAACAAATTCAAACGTTCGCATACGTGCATTCCGGTCCGCGTCCCACTAGCGAAACACTGTGATGCCGAATACATTACGGACGCATCCGGCGTGGTCCACTCGATGCTGCAAAAGCAGCTGTCCGCTGAGCGGCCACTCGGTGGCCAGCGTGATCATCCGTTCCTAACCTCGCCCAAGAGGAGAGGAACTCGAATGATTTCGATGGACCGGCACGCACCACCGAGCTGCGAGGAACTGGTGGCCAGGGCGAAGACGCTGCAGCCGCTGCTGTGTCAGCACGCCGCCGCGGGCGATGCCAGCCGCAGGCTGCCAGACGAGGTCTTCGATCGATTGACCGAAGCAGGCCTGTTTCGGCTGCTGACCCCGCGCAGGCTGGGCGGCTATGAGACGCAGCTACGTACGGTCGTCGCGGTCACCGAAGCACTGGGCGAGGCCGACGGATCTGCAGCGTGGTTGATCGCGCTCGGGTCGGCACACGCCTGGATGGCCGGTCTCACCTCGGAGCGCGCTCGGCAAGAGATTTTCGGCGCCGACCCCGACGTGCTGATCGCAGGCCGCATCCCACGCGTTGCCGCGGCTGCGGAATCTCCATCGGCGCAACATGTCGAGCGCGGCGTGCGGATCGGCGGCCGCTGGGCATACGCGTCGGGTTCGCACCATGCGAAGTGGGTCTTGCTCGGCGCGACGACGGTCGACGACGCGGGTCAGCCCATCGACCAATTGGTATGCCTGGTGCCCGTTTCCGAGCTGCGCATGGAGGACACCTGGCACACCGTGGGCATGCGCAGCACGGGCAGCAACACGTGGATTGCCGAGGACCTCTTCGTGCCGGAGTACCGGACGATCTCCACGCGAGCCATGTCAGAGGGAAGGGTGACGCCGAACTCCGACGAGTCGATGTACCGGCTCCCGGTGATGCCCGTGGCGACACTGTCGTTGTTGGGTCCACTGCTCGGGCTGGGCAACGCGGCGCTTCGCCTCACCGTGGACAAGGCGCCGACGCGACCGATGAGCGACACGACGTATCGCCGAAAGAGCGACTCGGTGGGTGTCCAGGTACAGGTCGCCGAGGCGGCGTTGAGGCTGCAAACCGCCCGGCTGCACGCTTTTCACATTGCGGACGAGCTGGACTGCTGCGCCGCGAGAGGACGCGCCGTCGACTACGTGACGCGTGCTCGGATGCGGGCCGAGTGCGGCCACGCCGCCCAACAGGTGATCGACGCGATCAACCTTCTGGTGAACGTGCACGGCGCGGAGAGCTTCGCGCAAGCCAGCCAGATGCAGCAGTACTGGCGCGACGCCAACATCGCCGCACGCCACGCAGGTCTCAACACCCTGGTGGGCTACGAGATCTTCGGAAAGGCAGTCCTCGGGGTGACCGACAGGATCAGTCCGATTCTGTGACCAGCCCGGTCTTTCCGATCGGTCGCCGGTCGGCCGTGTACCGCTCCACCAAACAACCTGTTCGCCAAACCTTCACGAGGAGCTCGTTCCGTGCCCACGAGTAAGATGATCACGCTTCCAACCACCACTTCGCGCAGCGCCGAGGAGGTGCTCGAGCGCGTTAATCAGTTGGTTCCGGTGTTGCGCGCACGTGCACCAGAGACCGAGAAGCTTCGCCGTATGCATCCCGACACTTTGCGGGATCTGACCGAAGGGGGCGTCTTCCGGCTCACGGTGCCCGCCGACGTGGGAGGCTACGAGGCCGACGATGCCATCGTCACCGAGGTCCTCGCGCAGATCTCCCGCGGGTGCCCGTCGACCAGTTGGATCTGCAGCATCATCACGACCGCCAACACCTTGCCTGCGCTGATGAGCGATGACGCCGCCGAGGAAATCTACGCCACGCCGGACCTGCGCTTGACGGGAACATTCGAGTCCACCGGCGAGGCGACGCGGGTCGAGGGGGGCTACCGGATCACCGGTCAATGGAGGTGGAACACCGGAGGCATCCACAGCAACTGGATTGCGCCGGCGTGCACGATAACCGATGGCGGTGTGCCGGAGCGGATTCAGGCCATCGTTCCCGCCTCCGAGGTGGAACACCAGGACAACTGGCGCGCCGCCGGGATGGCAGGGACGGCGACCAACATCATGTCCGTGACGGACGTCTTCGTTCCTGCGTCGCGCACCATCTCGATGAAGGACTTGGTGGACGGAGTGTTTCCGAAGCGGCGGTACTCCGACAACCCGTACTACAACCGCCCGTGGATCATGTTCCTGTCGGTGCTGAGCGGACCCGTGCTGCTCGGTATGGCGCGCGGTGCCATGGACGTGTTCATGGCACACCTGCCCACTCGAGGTGCCATTACCTATACCGGCTGGACGAAAGCCGCTGAAGCGCCCGTACTTCAT
>Ga0193743_1000896_pt1 | contig 23063 bp, 26 predicted proteins | sample L2c2metaG_FD_143038 | JGI IMG/M metagenome (GOLD analysis project Ga0193743, IMG submission 143038) | Soil microbial communities from a riparian zone of the East river system, Colorado, United States - L2c2 | ecosystem: Environmental > Terrestrial > Soil > Riparian zone | place: USA: East River... | reverse complement strand
CCGCAGGTCGATCGGCCCCGGCGTCGGCCGGAACACCAGGGCACCGGGCGCGAGGTCCTCGGCCGCCACCCCTGGATACTGCGTCGGATCGAGCGGCCGCTCGGCGACCGTGACGTGTCCGGTGTCGGCGACGAACTCGGCGTACTGGGCGTTGGTCACGGGGTGCCGTTCGACCGCGAACGCGTCGACGGTCGCGGTGTGCACCGGAGCCTCTTCGGGGTAGAAGCTGGTCGAGCCCATCCGGAACGGTCCGCCGGGGAGCTCGACCAACTCGGTCAGCATCGCTCGATGGTACGTCAGGGCAACCTGACCTCGAAGTCCTCGGTGAGCAGCTGCCCCGCCGCTTCGAGTTGGACGACGCCGGTGGGCGCCTGGACGTGAACCGACACCAGGAAGTTCTTCGTGTTGGTCCAGACGTGGACGATGCGGTCGATGAACTCGATGGAGTTCTGCGGGGTGTCCGACCATGCGCCCCTCAGCTTCTGACCGCTGTAGTCGCACAGTTCACCGGGCAGGATGCTGACGGAGCTGACCGCCGACTGCGCCATCAGCCGGTCGGTGTAGTCGCGGAAGGCCGCCGCGGGATCTAGTCCGGTGGGGGCGATCGTGACGGTGGCCGACATGCCGTCGGGGCCGTCCATGCGTGCGCCGACGTCGCCGGACCCAGGCGACGAGTTCCAGCCGGACGGCACGGCGACCGCGATCTTGGGGGCTGTCGGGTCGGAGACCGCGACCGTGATCATGATGCCGGGCTTGGCGGGGGGCGCGCAGGTAACGGCATCGACGGGCACGGGCACCTGAATCGTGGGCACGACACCCGGCGGCGCCTGGTCGTCGTCGGCGGTCGGCGACGCGGTGCCAAGACGTGGCGACGAGTTCGCCGAGGCGGACGACGCGGCGACGGGAAGACCCTCGCTGGTGCGGACGCACGCCGACGCCACGCCCGCCGCCACGAACACGAGCGCGACGCCTGTCCATCGCCCGAGTTTCATCAGTCCTTAGAGAATGCCTGCGCAAGTTCTCGTTCCACGTCCACATACGGCGTTCCCGAGGTGTCCACTACCACCTTAGCGATCGTGCCGCCGGTGAAGGCGTACGGCGCCTTGTACGCGCTCGAGACTGCTTGACCGGTGTTCCGGCCGACGCCCACTCCGCCTCCTGCCAGGCCGAAGCTGCCGGGGTGGGTACGCACGCCCGACATGGTGGCGACGGCCTCACCGTCGACGTACAGCGACACGTCTCCGACGGGTGTGTGACTGCCCTCGACGGTGCCAGTGCGCTCGTAGCGGACGCCGAAGACGTGGCTGCCCAACGGAATTGCGTATGGGGTGGACAGTTTCTGTTCGTCCTCGCCCATGAAGTTGTAGATGTAGTGCAGGTGGGCGTCCTGAACGAACAGCACGTGACCACCGTGCCCGGCGCCCTGCTTGAACAGCACGCCCTCGGCGCCAGTGGTGTCGACGGTGACCTCGGCCAGGATCGAGAAGGATTGGCCGCGGATCTCGACGGCCGCACCGATGCCCACCTCGGCGCTGTCCGGGTAGTAGGTGAAGTTCTTGCGCTCACCCACCAGGTACGGCCGCCACCGCGTCATGGTCTCCAGGATGTTGAGGTCGGCCAGCGGAAGACCGTTGTGCTTGGCCGCTTCGGCGAACCACAGCGCCTTGAGTTCTTCGAGCTTCTCGGGCTGCTCGGCGGCAAGATCATGGCATTGGCTGCGGTCGGACTCGATGTGGAAGAGCTCCCAGCGGTCGTCGTCGAAGTGCGACCACCCGGCCGGGGTGGCGGCGTGCACCGTGTTGGCGAACCAGCCCTCGTGCCAGATGCCGCGGGTGCCGAGCATGGTGTAGAACTGGGTTTCCTTGCCCGTGCCAACGGCTGAATCTGCAAGGGCGGCTTTGAAACTCACGCCGTCCAGCGGCTTCTGGGCGATGCCCCGCACCTCGCCCGGTGGCGTGATGCCCAGCAGGTCGTAGACGGTCGGGGTGATGTCGCAGACGTTGACATAGGTGTCGCGCACCTCGCCGTGTGCGTCGATTCCGTTGGGCCAGGAGATGATTGCGGTGTCGGCGATGCCTCCTTCGTGCGAGGCGTAGCGCTTGAACAGCTTGTAGGGCGTGTTGAACGCCATCGCCCACCCGATCGGGTAGTGGTTGTAGGTCTGCGGTCCGCCGAGGTGGTCGTAGAACCGCAGGCTCTCCTCGACGGTGTCGATGTATCCGTTGAAGAACTTCACCTCGTTGACCGAACCGTTCGGCCCGCCTTCGCCACTGGCCCCGTTGTCGGAGATGACGACGATGATCGTGTCATCGAGTTGGCCGGACTCCTCCAGGTAGTCCAGGATCCGGCCGATCTGCTCGTCGGTGTAGGACAGGAAACCGGCGAACACCTCCGCCATCCGGCTGAAGAGTCGCTTCTCCTCGTCGTTCAACGTGTCCCACGGCCGTACCGTGTCCAAGAACGGCCACGGCTCGCCATTGGGGCCCTTGACGTCGAGATACGGGTTGACGGGCGACAATTCGGTGTCCTGCGGAACGATTCCCAGCTGCTTCTGATTCTCCAGGACGATCTCGCGATAACGCTCATAGCCCATGTCGAAGCGACCGGCGTACTTGTCGGCCCATTCGGAGAAGACGTGGTGCGGCGCGTGCCCGGCGCCTGGGCACAGGTAGCTGAACCACGGCTTGTCCGGCGCGATGACCTTCGCATCCCGGATGAACTCGATGGTCTTGTCCGCCAAGTCCTTCGACAGGTGGTAGCCATCCTCCGGGGTCGCGGGCGGCGCGACCGGGTGGTTGTCGTACACCAGGTCCGGATACCACTGATCCGTCTCGCCGCCCATGAATCCGTAGAAGCGCTCGAAGCCGCGGGACAGCGGCCAATGCCGTTTGGTGGAAGCGAGATTGGACTCCTCCAGCGGAGTCAGATGCCACTTGCCGACGCAATAGGTGTTGTAGCCCTGCTCGGCGAGCACCTCGGACACCAGGGCGGTGTCGTACGGGATCCGCCCATTGCAGTTCGGGAATCCGTCGGTGAACTCCTCGATGGTGGCCATCCCGACCGTGGTGGCGTTGCGTCCGGTCAGCAATGAAGCTCGGGTCGGCGAGCACAACGCGGTGGTGTGGAACTGCGAGAGGCGCACCCCCCGGTCGGCGATGCGGCTCATGGCGGGCATCTCGACCAGGCCACCGAAGCAGTCCCAGGTGGCGATGCCCGTGTCGTCCCACACCAGGTACAGGACGTTGGGCGCATCCTTGCCCGCGGTCGGCGCCGCGTAGGGACCCCAGTCCGGCTCGGAGTCGCGGATGTCGAGTTCGATCTTGCCCTTGAATTCGGCCATTCTTGCGCCCCGTCCCGGGTCGGTGCATCACCGCGTTCCCCGGCGATCGCCCCGCGAACTTACACCCGCAACGTATCCGGCGGACGAGAAATTGACGACGGCGCCACATCGCGTGTTCGGGTCAGCCACCACTGCATCGCGAGCAGCGGAATCGTCCATCCGAGCCAACCCGACAGGCCGGCCACCAACCAGATGAAGTGTTCTTCGTCGCCGCTAAAGACGCTGTCCCGCAGGGGTTGCAGGCTGATGTAGAGAATCGGGTTCCAGATCCGGTTGGTGATGATGGAGAACGCGAGCGTCACGCTGCGGAGCATGTGGCGCCGATGGTCGGCGAAGTGACGGCGGCGCGCGGCCAGGTACCCGTTGACGGTGAACCACAGCCACAACGCGGCCAATGCGACGCTGCCAACGGCGAGGAAGGGACCGAACGGTGTCGCGGCGCCGATCACCATGCCGCTCGCTGCCGCGGGGAGCGCCGCGGCGACGTACACCCTGCCGGCACCGCGATGCACTCGCGGCCACCGGACGCGCACGCCCGGCCAGATCTGAACCAACGCCACCACGATGGCCACCGTGGCCAGTGCCACGTGGACGACCAACAACGGGTAGTGCAGACCGAAGGTCGCAGGCACCCGCGATCGGGAGGGGTCGGCGGTCAGATAGGGCGGAAGCGAGAAGACCAGGAAGGCTACGAGCACGATGGCAAGTACCGCCGTCCAACGGCGTGCGTATGACATACGCATTAGCGTACGTCATACGCATCGAATGCACGATGGGTTAGCCTGAGATCGTCATGACCAGCCGCGAAGCCGACGAAACGCCGATCCCGCACGCGCTCGAACTGCTGTGGCGGGGGCCGAGTCCCTCGCGCCGGGCGGGCGGGTTGAGTCGCGAGCGGATCGTCGCGGCGGCAATCGATCTGGCCGACGCCGACGGCCTCGGCGCCCTGTCGATGGCCCGCCTCGCGGAGCGATTGGGTTGCGGAACCATGTCGCTCTACCGCCATGTCGCCAACAAGGACGAGTTGGTGGTGTTCATGCTCTCGGAGGCGCCGGCACCGCCACCCGCTCGGTCGGAAGGCGCGAATTGGCGCGACGCTCTTTCGGATTGGGCCGGCGGACTGTGGGACGTGTACCACCGGCATCCGTGGGTCCTGCAGACTGCCGCATCGGGTCCGCCCGCCGACCCGGGGCAGTTGGCGTGGCTGGACGCGGGACTCGCCACCATGGCAGGCACCCCGCTCTCCGAGCGCGACAAGCTGGCGGCGGTCATGGCGGTGCTGCACTTCGTTCGTGGCGCGGCGGCGCTGTCCGTCGAGATCGGCACCGTCGACCACAACCACTACCCCAGCCTGCTCAGGCGACTGGTCGACCCGGAGCACTTTCCCTCGCTCACGGCGGCGCTGGACGCGGGTGTATTCAGCGAAAGATCCGACGATCCGCTGTCCGAATTCCGGGCCGGTCTTGCTCAGTTGCTCGATGGCATCGACACCCGGATCGCATCGGGTCACTGACGACCGGACCGCAGCGCGCTGCCCACGATCCCCGGACACACGAAAGCCCCCAGAAACCGCCAGGAGGCGTATGGGGGCGTCGCGGGTGAAACTACATTGGCTACTTGGCCCGCTCGAGGATCTCGACGAGGCGCCACCGCTTGGTCGCCGACAGCGGCCGGGTCTCCATCAGCGACACCCGGTCGCCGACGCCGGCGGTGCCGTTCTCGTCGTGCACCTTCACCTTGGTGGTGGTGCGAATGATCTTGCCGTAGAGCGGGTGCTTGGTCCGCTCCTCGAGCTCGACCACGATGGTCTTCTGCATCTTGTCGCTCACCACGTAGCCGATGCGGGTCTTGCGACGACCGCGCGGCTTCTCGGTGCGGGGCGTGTGCTTCGGACCCTTGGTCTCAGTGCTCTTCACGTTGTCTGCCATTACGAATCCTCACCAACGGGTCCGGATGCCAGACCCAACTCACGTTCGCGCAACACGGTGTACACGCGCGCAATTTCTCCTCGTACGATGCGAAGCCGACGGTTGTTGGCCAGCTGACCGGTCGCCATCTGGAAGCGAAGGTTGAACAGTTCTTCCTTCGACTCCCGCAGACGGGAAGTCAGCTCCTCCTCGGTCAGTTCGCGCAGTTCGCCAGGCGACGTTCCCACTGCCATCAGAACTGCTCCTCTCTGCTAACGATGCGTGCCTTGATCGGCAACTTGTGGATCGCGCGGGTCAGCGCTTCCTTCGCGATCTTCTCATCGGGGTAACTGATCTCGAAGAGCACGCGTCCTGGCTTGACGTTGGCGACCCACCACTCCGGGCTGCCCTTGCCAGAACCCATGCGGGTTTCGGCGGGCTTCTTGGTCAGCGGCCGGTCCGGGAAGATGTTGATCCACACCTTGCCGCCACGCTTGATGTGCCGGTTTATCGCGATACGAGCGGACTCGATCTGCCGGTTGGTGACGTAGGCGTGCTCCAGTGCCTGGATGCCGTAGTCACCGAAGCTCACCGTCGTACCGCCGCTGGCGATGCCACGCTGCCTGGGGTGGTGCTGCTTGCGGTGCTTGACCTTTCGGGGAATCAACATGTGTCAGCTCTCCGTGTTCTCAGCGGCAGGCGCCTCTGCGGCGACGGGCGCCTCAGTAGCGACGACTGCCGACGTGTCAGCGGCGGGCGCTTCCTCGCTGGCGGCGCGGCCCGCTTCGGTGCTCGTCGCCGTGGTGCCCGAGGCGCCACTGCGGCGCGGACGGGTGCCCGACGGACGATCCCGGCGCGGACGCTCGGCGCCTGCGGGAACGGCGGCGGTCAGCTCACGCTTGCCACCGACGATGTCGCCCTTGTAGATCCAGACCTTCACGCCGATCCGACCGAACGTCGTCTTGGCCTCGTACAGGCCGTAGTCGATGTCGGCGCGCAGCGTGTGCAGCGGAACGCGGCCCTCGCGGTAGAACTCCGAGCGGCTCATCTCGGCGCCGCCGAGGCGGCCCGAGCACTGCACCCGGATGCCCTTGACGTTGGGCTGACGCATCGCCGACTGGATCGCCTTGCGCATGGCCCGCCGGAACGCGACGCGGTTGGACAGCTGCTCGGCGACACCCTGGGCGACGAGCTGAGCCACCGACTCGGGGTTCTTCACCTCGAGGATGTTGAGCTGCACCTGCTTCTTGGTCAGCTTCTCCAGGTCGGCGCGGATGCGGTCGGCCTCGGTGCCGCGGCGTCCGATCACGATGCCCGGCCGCGCGGTGTGGATATCAACACGGACTCTGTCGCGAGTCCTTTCGATCTCCACGTCGGCGATGCCGGCGCGCTCGAGACCCGTCGCCAGCAGGCGGCGGATCGCAACGTCTTCCTTGACGTAGTCGGCGTACTGCTTGTCGGCGTACCACCGGGACTTCCAGTCGGTCGTGATGCCGAGGCGGAAGCCATGGGGATTGATCTTCTGGCCCACTACTCCGAGCCTCCCTTCGAATCAGAGGTCTCGGCCGACTTCTTGGCCGGCGCCTTCTTGGCGGGCGCCTTGGTCGCGGCGGCCTTGCTGCCCTCGGCGCGGCGCGCACGGGCGGCACTGGCCGACGAGGACGAACTCTTGTCCTTGCTCGGCCGGCTCTCGAGGATCACGGTGATGTGACTGGTGCGCTTGCGGATCCGGTACGCGCGCCCCTGGGCACGCGGCCGGATGCGCTTGGCGGTCGGGCCCTCGTCGGCGTAGACCGTCGCGACCACCAGGGTCGACGGATCGAGCCCGTCGTTGTTCTGGGCGTTGGCCGCCGCGCTGGCGATGACCTTGGCGACGGGCTCGCTCGCGGCCTGCGGCGCCCACCGCAGGATGTCGAGCGCCTCGGACACGGACTTGCCGCGCACCAGGTCGATCACCCGGCGCGCCTTGCTCGCCGAGACGTGCACGAAGCGCGCCTTCGCCGTCGCAGACGGATATTCGGTAACAGTCGTCATCGCCGCTTGCTCTTCCGGTCGTCCTTGAATGTGACCTTGAACGTCCGCGTCGGGGCGAACTCGCCCAGCTTGTGACCGACCATGGCCTCCGAGACGAACACCGGCACGTGCTTGCGTCCGTCATGGACGGCGAAGGTGTGTCCGATGAAGTCGGGGATGATGGTCGACCGACGCGACCAGGTCTTGATGACCTGCTTGGTGTTCTTCTCGTTCTGGACGTCGACCTTCTTGAGCAGATGGTCGTCGACGAACGGGCCCTTCTTCAGGCTGCGTGGCATCGCTGGATACTCCTAGCGCTTATTCTTGCCGGTGCGCCGGCGTCGGACGATGAGCTTGTCGCTCGGCTTGTTCTTGCGGGTGCGGCCCTCGGGCTTGCCCCACGGGCTGACCGGGTGGCGACCACCGGAGGTCTTGCCCTCGCCGCCACCGTGCGGGTGGTCGACCGGGTTCATCACGACACCACGAACGGTCGGGCGCTTGCCCTTCCAGCGCATGCGACCGGCCTTGCCCCAGTTGATGTTCGACTGCTCGGCGTTGCCGACCTCGCCGACGGTGGCGCGGCAGCGCACGTCGACGCGGCGGATCTCACCGCTGGGCATGCGCAGCGTCGCGTAGGTGCCTTCCTTGCCGAGCAACTGGACGCTCACACCGGCGGAACGGGCCAGCTTGGCACCGCCGCCCGGGCGCATCTCGACGGCGTGCACGACGGTACCGGACGGGATGTTGCGAAGCGGCAGGTTGTTACCCGGCTTGATGTCGGCGTTTGCACCCGACTCCACCACGTCGCCCTGCGAAAGACCCTGCGGCGCGATGATGTAACGCTTGTCGCCATCCAGGAAGTGCAGCAGCGCGATGTTGGCGGTGCGGTTCGGGTCGTACTCGATCTGAGCGACCTTGGCGTTGACGCCGTCCTTGTCGTGGCGACGGAAGTCGATCACCCGGTAGGCACGCTTGTGGCCACCACCCTTGTGCCGGGTGGTGATACGACCGTGTGCGTTGCGTCCACCCTTGCCGTGCAGCGGGCGAATCAGCGACTTCTCCGGCGTCGAGCGAGTGATCTCGGCGAAGTCCGAGACGCTCGACCCGCGACGACCCGGAGTCGTCGGCTTGTATTTGCGAATTCCCATGTCTGTTAAGTCCTCTGCACTTCCGCCGGCTAGGCCGGTGCTCCGAACAGGTCGATCGGCTTGCTGCCGGCGGCCAGCGTGACGATGGCGCGCTTGGTGCTCTTGCGCTGGCCGTAGCCGGAGCGAGTGCGTTTGCGCTTACCCTGCCGGTTGGCGGTGTTCACCGAGTCGACCTTGACGTTGAAGATCTTCTCGATCGCGATCTTGATCTGCGTCTTGTTCGAGTCGGGGCGAACGACGAACGTGTACACGTTGTCCTCGATCAGCCCGTAACTCTTCTCTGAGATGACAGGGGCCAAGATGATGTCGCGGGGATCGGTCACGGTAGCCATCAGGCCGACACCTCCTGCTTCGTGTTCGCGCTGATGTATGCATCGAGCGCCTCGACGCTGAACACCAGATCGTCGGCGTCGAGCACGTCGTACGTGTTGAGCTGATCCGGCGAGATGACGTGCACGCCAGGCAGGTTCCGCACGCTCTTGGCACTGACCTCGTCGCTGCGGCCGATGACCACCAGCACCTTGCGGCGTTCGGTCAGCGTGGCCAGGAACGACTTGGCGCTCTTGGTCGACGGCGTCTGACCGCCGACCAGCTCGGTCACCGCGTGGATCCGGTCGTTGCGTGCCCGGTCGGAGAGCGCCCCGCGCAGAGCGGCGGCGATCATCTTCTTCGGGGTCCGCTGGCTGTAGTCGCGCGGCTTGGGACCGTGCACGACGCCACCGCCGGTGAACTGCGGCGCGCGGGTCGAACCCTGACGGGCACGGCCGGTGCCCTTCTGCCGGTACGGCTTCCTGCCGCCGCCGGAGACCTCGCCGCGAGTCTTGGTGGAGTGCGTACCCTGCCGGGCCGCGGCCAACTGCGCGATGACGACCTGGTGCATCAACGCGATGTTGGGCTCGACGTCGAACAGGTCGGCGGGCAGCTCGACGCTGCCGTCCTTCTCGCCGTCCGGGGTGCGGACTGGGATTGTCCGGGCATCAGTCTTGTCAGCCATTACTTCTCACCTCGTTTGATCGCAGTGCGAACCATGACGAGTCCGCCGTTGCGGCCGGGGATGGCGCCCTTGATCAGCAGCACGCCGTTCTCGGCGTCGACCTTGTGCACCTTCAGGTTCTGCGTGGTGATGCGGTCGCTACCCATCCGGCCCGACATCCGGGTGCCCTTGAAGACGCGGCCCGGGGTGGCGCAGCCACCGATCGAGCCGGGGCGACGGTGCACCGCCTGGGCGCCGTGGCTGGCGCCCTGGCCCTTGAAGCCGTGGCGCTTCATGGTGCCGGCGAATCCCTTGCCCTTCGAGGTCCCCGTCACGTCGACGAAGCTGCCGTCGGCGAAGATCTCGGCCGTCAGTTCCTGGCCGACCGCGTACTCGGAGGCAGCGGCCTCGTCGTCGAGCCGCAGCTCAGCCAGGTGCCGGCGCGGGTTGACGCTTGCGGCGGCGAACTGACCGGTGACCGGCTTGTTCACCTTGCGCGGGCTGATCTCGCCGTACGCGAGCTGGACGGCGCTGTAACCGTCGAGCTCCGGGGTGCGGATGCGGGTCACCACGTTGGGGCCGGCCTTGACGACCGTCACCGGGACGACTTTGTTGTTCTCGTCGAACACCTGCGTCATGCCCAGCTTGGTGCCCAAAATGCCTTTTCTAGCCATTTTTCTTGGGTCTCCTACTGGATGTTGACGTCGACGCTCGCCGGAAGATCGATGCGCATGAGAGCGTCAACGGTCTTCGGCGTCGGGTCGAGGATGTCGATCAGGCGCTTGTGGGTGCGCATCTCGAAGTGCTCCCGCGAGTCCTTGTACTTATGCGGGGACCGGATGACGCAGTAGATGTTCTTCTCCGTCGGCAGCGGCACCGGGCCGACCACGCTGGCGCCCGTCCGGGTGACCGTCTCGACGATCTTGCGCGCAGAGGCGTCAATCGCCTCGTGGTCGTAGGCCTTGAGCCTGATGCGGATCTTCTGTCCCGCCACGCTTCCTACCTCACTATTAACGGGCCCGTAGCTCGGGCCTAGTCGCTTGGGCCTGGTGTCAGTGCGCGTGCCCCTGGGCTTCCCCTGGGACAGCGCGCTGGCTGTGCCGCCGCTGTTTACCTGTCGTATGTGCACCGACCCCCGCGCTCGGGTGTGTCGCCCTTACGCACGCTCGCTCGCGGCGGAAATCCGTCGCGCTCGAAGGTTGGGACCGGATGCGCCCGTTAGGGCGCTGGTCGTATGCCCGGCCAGGCGAACCTGGCTCAAGGCAACCCGAACAGTATGCCTCAGAACTGGGCCTCTTCCAAATCCCGGCTCAACCGGGATTCGCCATGGTCAGTGACGTCGAGATTGCACACACGGCTGTGATCGGCGTCGGATCGCGACCGTAGGTGCAGTCTCGACGGATCCTGGCGATCTTACTCATGAGTAAGATCGCCTCCATGAGCACTGTGACGACCACGTACCGCATGTGGCAGCGAATGGCAGGCGTGCCCACGGGCAGCCGGTTGTTCTCCTTCGCGGCGATGGCGCGGGTGCCCTACTTCGCCTCGGTGCTTCCGCACGTCCGGCGCATGGAGCCGGGCATCGCCGAGGTCGACGTGCCCAAGTGGTTCTTCGTGCACAACCATCTGCACACCGTGCACGCCATCGCCTCGTGCAATGCCGCGGAGATGGCCATGGGCATGCTGATGGAGGCGACCGTGCCGACCAGCCACCGCTGGATTCCCAAGGCGATGACCGTCCAATATCTGGCCAAGGCAACCACGTCGCTGCGGGCCACCGCCCGTCTTGATCCGCCGGACTTCGATGCGATCCGCGAAGGCACTGAGATCGTGGTGCCGGTGAGCGTCGTCGACCGCTCTGGCGTCGAGGTCGTGCACGCCGACATCACCACCTGGGTGACGCCGGCCTGACATGACAAACAGTTCAGCCCGCCACCCTCTCTCTCGGTGACGGGCCGACTGACTGCGATCGGGCTTCAGGGGGTTGTCGTGGCAGCCGCGCTCCGGTTCAGCACCGGGAGCTTCTGGAGCGTTTGGTTCACGACCGGCTTCTTGGGGCCGACGCTGCGACTCGGTGCGGCGCTGACGGTGATCGTTCCACCGTTGCAGGTGACGGTCTTCCCGTCGACGATGACACCCTGGCCGTCGTCGATCGGGATGTCGTAACCATCCTTGTCGGTGTAGTGGCATCCGCCGTCAGCACCACTGGACCCGACGGGCTGGGCGTGAGCGGTCGCCGGGGCGAGGGCGACGACGGCCAGTGCGCCGACGAGCGTCGCGGCGTACTGGAAGCGGGTCAGCTTGCGGGTGGTCGAGCTGTTCATGGTGATCTCCTTGAGGGTGTCGCGGCCCCTGGATGGGCCGCGTTCATCAGCTAGGAGCAACCAGCCACACCAATTCCCACACTTTTCTGCGGATCAATTCTTGAAAAGCATTTCTGCCCCACCAGGGGGCAGATTGCGCTGGCCAGGGAAGAGTCCTGACACTCCCACCGAGATCGTGGTGCCGGTGAGCGTCGTCGACCGCTCGGGCGCCGAGGTCGTGCACGCTGACATCGCCACGTGGGTGACGCCCGCCTGATCCGTTTCCGCCCGAGGGGGAAGTGGCCCGATCACCTCTTCAGGCTCGCCCAGAAGGCGCACTGATGGGTCTGGTCGAAGTCGGTGATCACCTTGACGTCATTCGGCTGCAGTGACAACCGGTTATCAGTGGTGCCGAGTTCGGGCCACTCCGGTTGGTCGGCGACGTCAGGGGCGCCCGTGGCGACGAACTCACTCCAGTAGTCGATCATCTGATCCGACAGCACCTGCTGCGCCGGATCCAGTGCGGGCGCGCCGCCGACGTCGAAGAGATAGCGCAGTTCCAGCGAATGGCTGGCACCGACGGGAAAGGGCAAGGTGCGCAAGGGCTCCGGCGTGGGCGCGTTGCGGTCGTTGAACTCGTAGGCGTAGACGGGACCCTCAGCGGCGAGAGACTGGCCGATCCGATCGGCCACGCACGCGAACACGCCGTCCGTCACCGCGGCGGAGTACGCCAACGGTGCGCTGCCGCCGTACCGGTCGAGTGGATAGCGAGCCGCCACTGCGGCGGCATCGGCGCCGAACGTGCCGGACAAGTGGTGCGGGTACTGCGCGGGCGTCACCTCCTTGCCACGCAGGTACTCCAGCGCGACGAACAACGTGAACTCGTCGCGGTTGGTGCCGATCGCGACTGGCACCTTCGCCGCCCCGCCCCTGGCGAACGCCGTCATCGGATCCACCGGCAACGTGGCTGTCCCGGTGACAGGACCGCTCAGCGCATCGTCGCCGATCTTGAAGTACCACACCGGTTCTCGCAGTTTGTCGGCAGGCAACGCCCGCAGACAGTCAGCCGCTGACACCGGATCGCCGCAGCCCGCCTGACGCGCATAGTCGAGGCTGGCGAGCTGCGCCTCGGGCAGCGCGACCTGCGCCTGGCACGGCCCGCTCTGGAGGATCGCCGCGCGGAACAGTCCGGCCGATCCCGGAGCGACGAGATGATCGCACACCGACATGGCACCAGCCGATTCACCGGCGATGGTCACCTTGTCCGGATCTCCGCCGAACCCGGCGATGTTGTCACGCACCCAGCGCAGCGCAGCCTGCTGGTCGGCCAGTCCGTAGTTGCCCACGTCGCCTGGCGGGCCGAGGGCGGGATGCGCGAGGAAGCCGAGCGCACCGAGGCGGTAGTTGAGGGTGACGACGACGATGTCGCCGCGGGTCGCCAACCAGCGCGCGTCGTAGATCCCGCCACTGCCGTTGATGAACGAACCGCCGTGGATCCACACCATCACCGGCCGCCGCTCGTCCGGCACAGCCGGGGGCGTCCAGACGTTCAGCGAAAGGCAGTCTTCGTCGGTCTGCCTCCCGAGTTCCAGATCGGTGCTGTCCTGCATGCAGCGGGGGCCGAGTCGGGTCGCATCGCGCACTCCAGGCCAGGGCGGCGCGGGTGCCGGCGGCTGCCACCTCAGCGGGCCGACGGGGGGCGCGGCGTAGGGAATTCCGGCGAACAGTCGATGGTCGGGCGCAACGACGCCGCGCACGCTTCCCGATGCGGTCTGCACAACGGCCGGGTCAGTCGGAGGCGTCGGAACCGGAACGGCTCCGTCACCTCGGCCACACCCGACCAACAGCAGCAGCATCACGGCGACCAGCCTGATCACACTCGGGCCGATCCGCCGGGCGGTTGCGGGCTGCATCGCAACGAGCCTACTGACAACGGATCGGGGCAATCGGGGCGCGACGGTGCACCACTCCATTTACACTCGGACTTGACACCCGTCAATTCCGAACCTGCACGATGAGGAGCCGTCATGAGCACGCCCACGATGGACGATGCCGCCAAAGTCCTGGCCGATCCGAGGGCCTACGCCGACGACGCCCGACTGCATGCTGCACTCACCCATCTGCGGGCGACCAATCCCGTTGCGTGGGTTGCCAATCGGCCGTATCGGCCGTTCTGGGCGATCACCAAGCATGCCGACATCATGGCGATCGAGCGGGACAACGAGCTCTTCATCAGTGAGCCCCGCCCCCTGCTGGCCACCGCCGAAGCCGACGACATGGCCAAGGCGCATCTCGAGGCGGGAATGGGGCTGCGGACCCTGATCCACATGGACGATCCCCACCACCGCAAGGTGCGGACGATCGGCGCGGACTGGTTCCGGCCCAAGGCGATGCGCGACCTGAAGGTGCGCGTCGACGAGCTGGCCAAGCGGTACGTCGACAAGATGCGCGACGTCGGACCCGAATGCGACTTCGTCACCGAGATCGCGGTGAACTTCCCGCTCTACGTGATCATGTCGCTGCTGGGCCTGCCCGAGTCCGACTTCGGCCGCATGCACATGCTGACCCAGGAGATGTTCGGCGGCGACGACGACGAGTACAAGCGTGGCACCACGCCCGAGGAGCAAATGGAGGTGCTGCTCGACTTCTTCGCATACTTCTCCGCGCTCACCGCATCTCGCCGCGAGCATCCGACGGACGACCTGGCGTCGGCGATCGCCAATGGCTGCATCGACGGTGAACAACTGTCGGACGTGGACACCGCGTCCTACTACGTGATCGTCGCCAGCGCCGGACACGACACCACGAAGGACGCCATCTCGGGTGGCCTGCACGCGCTCATCGAGAATCCCGGCGAGCTCGCCAGATTGCGCAACGACGCGAGCCTGATGCCCACTGCCGTCGAGGAGATGATCCGGTGGTCCACGCCGGTCAAGGAATTCATGCGCACCGCCACCGCGGACACCACGGTGCGCGGGGTCGACATCGCCAAGGGCGAATCGGTGTATCTGGCATACGTATCGGGCAACCGCGACGAGGAGGTCTTCGACGAGCCGTTCCGTTTCGACGTGGGCCGCGACCCGAACAAGCACGTGGCGTTCGGTTACGGTGTGCACTTCTGTCTTGGCGCCGCACTGGCGCGGATGGAGATGGACAGCCTCTTCACCGAGCTGATCCCGCGTCTGGACTCCATCGAACTGGCCGGCGAGCCCGAGCTCTCCGCCACCACGTTCGTGGGCGGACTCAAGCACCTTCCGATTCGCTACTCGCTGCGGTGATGCCGCCGGAGCCGGTGCCCTTCGCAAAGCACTTGAGGAAGCCGTCGACGGCGGCCACTGCCGCCGCGTGATAGTCGAACTCGGCGAGCGTGCTGATCCTGCCGAACGCCAGCGGTCCGATCAGTAGCGCGAGAGCCAGTGGGCGGTCGACGGGTTCGAGTTCCGCGGCGGCCTGCGGGCCGTCGAAGATCACGTCGAATGGCGCGGAGTACTGCTGAGCGATGCGTTCGCGCAGGGACCGCATTTCGAGACTGCCCACGTCGCCGTCCTGCGCGTCCGGGAGCTGCCCGATGTCTGGCCCCAACGACAGCCACGCCATCGCGGTCAGAGTGGTGGGCGCTTCGGCGATCGATTCGGCCCACGCCACCACGATCGCGGTAAGCCGCTCCCGCAGTGAACCGTGGTCCGGCGGCATCGGCGGCGGCGGTATCAGGCTCATGAAGGAAGCGGCCAAAAGATCGTTGGCACTTGAGAAGTGGCGGTACAGGGTGGCCCGGGCGACGTTGGCGCTACGGGTGACCGCGTCGATGGTCACCGCGCCAGGGCCGCCCGAACGCAGCAACGCCGTCGCCGCGTCGAGCAACCGGGCCCGCGACCGAGCCGGCCGCGGGTCGCTGCGCGCGCCGGTCATGGTTTACCTCATCTCCGGGCCGACAACCAGAACGAGACTATCGGTCCCGGACCGAGACTGTTAGTCTCAAAAGTATCCACCGAAGGAGCGCGGCGACCATGGTCGACACCCTCGTCCAGTCTGACCAGGATATCGACCCCCGCCTCGCCCTCCTGACCAAGCGCGCCCGTGTCTGGTTGCTCGTGGTGGCTTGCCTCGGCGTCTCGCTGGTCATCTCGTCCATGGTGGCGCTGAACGCCGCGCTGCCGGACCTCGCACGCGAAACCTCGGCGACCCAATCTCAGCTCACCTGGGTGGTCGACGGCTACACCTTGGCGCTCGCCTGTCTGCTTCTGCCCGCGGGCGCGATCGGCGACCGATACGGCAGGCGCGGAGCACTTCTCATCGGACTGGCCATCTTCACGGTCGCCTCGTTGGCCCCGATCTTCCTGGACTCCCCGGTGCAATTGATCATCGCCAGGGCGGTCACCGGTGCGGGGGCGGCGTTCATCATGCCTGCGACACTGTCGCTGTTGACCGCCGCCTACCCGAAAGCCGAACGCAACAAGGCGGTCGGAATCTGGGCAGGCGTCGCGGGTTCTGGGGCCATCGCCGGCTTCCTGGTGACCGGAGTCCTGCTGCACTTCTGGGCGTGGCAGTCGATCTTCTGGGCATTCACCGGGGCAGGCGTCGTGATGTTCATCCTCGCCCTCACGGTGTCCTCGTCGCGTGACGACGACGCCGCCCCGGTGGACTGGGTGGGCGCAGCACTGATCGCATCGACAGTGGCAGTGTTCGTGTTCGGTGCTGTGGAGGTACCGGTGCGGGGCTGGTCGCATCCCGCCGTGTGGGGATCGTTCGCCGCGGGTCTGGCTTTGGCGGCGGCGTTCACGGTCGTCGAGTTGCGGCGGCGGTTCCCACTACTGGACGTCCGGTTGTTCGCCCGCCCCGATTTCGCGACTGGTGCGGTCGGCGTGACGGTCCTGTTCTTCGCGAACTTCGGGTTCTTCTTCGTCGCCATGCAGTACATCCAGTTGGTCATGGGTTACAGCCCCCTGCAGACCGCGCTGGCGTTGGCGCCGCTGGTGGCCCCGGTCATGATCCTCAGCGCCGCCTCGCCCTGGTTTCTCCCCCGGCTTGGACTGGGGGTGACGGTGTCGGTCGGGCTGGTCATCCTCGCGGCGGGCCTGATCAGCATGCGGGTGCTCGATGTCGGGTCGTCGTTCCTGGATCTCGCGTGGCCCCTGCTCATCATGAGCACTGGAATCGGACTATGCACGGCGCCAACGACTTCGGCGATCATGGGCGCCGTGCCCGATGGGAAGCAGGGAGTCGCATCGGCAGTCAACGACACCACGCGCGAGGTCGGCGCGGCGCTGGGTATCGCGGCGGCCGGGTCGATGCTTGCAGCCAGGTACACGAACACTCTCACTCCGATGCTCGTGGAGTTTCCCGAGCAGGTGCGTGATCCCGCGTCCAGCTCGCTCGCCGAGGCGCTCGCAGTCTCCGGGCAGATGGGCCCACAGGGCGCACGGCTTGCCGAACTCGCGCAGACCGCGTTTCTGCAGGCGATGGACGCCTCCCTGCTGGTGCTGGCAATCGTGATCGGTATCGCCGCAGTCTTGGTCGCGATCTGGTCGCCGGGTCGCGACGGCAGGCAGCGGCGCTTCGTGCGGCACCTCGTTTCCATCCGTCGCGCTCGCGCCGTGGGTCGGCACCGCGCCTGATCGGCGCTTACGCTGGCAGCGTGCGTCTGCTGCTGATCAACCCGAACACCACGGCGTCGATGACCGCTGCGATCGAGGCGACCGCGGCGGCCGTCGCGGGCCCCGACACCGTCGTGGAGGCCGCGAACCCCGCTGTCGGGCCGGCCAGCATTGAGAACGAGGACGACGAACGTCGTTGCATACCGGGGCTTCTCGACCAGGTTCGGCTGGCCGCCGCCCGGCCCGGCCAGACGCGGCCCGACGCCTACGTGGTGGCCTGTTTCGGGGACCCGGGGCTCGATGAGGTTCGCCGCATGGTGGATGTGCCGGTGCTGGGCATCGCCCAGGCCGCCATGCACGCCGCGGCCCTGGCCGTCGGCGGCTTCTCCGTGGTGACGTCGATGCCTGCCACCGTTCCACGCGGCTGGGAACTGGCCAAGTCCTACACGCCGAGCCAGTGCCTCGGCGTGTACGCCTGCGACATCCCGGTCCTGTCGATCGACTCCGACCCCAGCACCGTCGGACCAATCGGCGACCGTTGCGAGGCGGCGCTCGCTGCTGACGGCAGCGGGGCCATCGTGTTGGGCTGCGCCGCCATGGCGAAGTTCGCCGGTTCCCTCACCCGGCGCCTTGGCGTGCCGGTGATCGACGGTGTGGTCGCCGCGACCTTGCTCGCCGAAGCCCTGGTCAGGCTGAACCGGATCAGCTGACCACGAACTCCGCCGCGCGGTGTCCGATCATGACGATCGTGGCGTGCGGACCGCGGCTGGTGATCGACGGCATGATCGACCCGTCGACCACCCAGAGACCGTCGACACCGCGGACCCGGCACCGCGCATCCAGCGCCGATGCGTCCTCGTCCACGCCCATCGGAACCGTTCCGCACAGATGTTGCGACGTCGACCAGAACGACTCGCGCGCTTCGTAACCCGTGCCCGCCAACTCGTGCGCCAGGTCGGCACCCGCCTCGAGGGCGGCGACGTCGGCGGGCTCGCTGTCGTAGCGGTGCTCGATCACCGGCGGCACCGAGTCGTCCGCCGAGGCCAGCGTGACCCTGCCCCGGGACCGCGGCCGCATCAGGGTGACCCCGAGATGCGGCCGATCGGCCGGGTCGGCGCCCCGACTGCCGGTCATGGCCCCGAACCCCGTCGTGTAGGACTTGATCTCCAACCCGTCGGACGTGGTGAGCATCGCCTCCAACGGCGGTCGACCCGGGGTCGCCGGCCAATCCACCGGAAGCACCCATTCCGGGTGATCGGCGGTCCGCGTTCCCACCGGCAGGTCCACCAGCACCTCCACCCCCGCAGACGTCAACCCCGCCGCGGGTCCGATGCCGGACAGCATCAACAGCTGCGCCGACCCGATCGCACCCGCCGACAACACGATTCGATCGGCCGGCAGGTAGGTCGGGCCGGTCGGGCCGTAGCACTCGACGCCGGTGGCCCGACCGCCGGCGACCCGGATGCGCGTGACGCGCGTCTTCTCGACCACGGTGAGGTTCGGCCGACGCAGCGCAGGCCCGAGGAACGCGCCACCCGGCCCGACGCGGGTACCGCCGTCGATGTTCAGCGGGACCGGGCCGACGCCGGGCGGCAGCGGATGCTGCGGCGTCGAGCGGTTGAAGTCGTCGATCCAATCGTAACCGAGATCACGGGCAGCCCGAACGAAAGATGCTGCGCCTACCTCCAATTCGGCAACTCGGCGGATGATCATCGGTCCGTCCGTGCCGTGCAGAGGCCCGCCGAAGTCGAGATCGGTCTCGATCGCCAGGAAGTGCGGCAACACGTCGTCCCACGACCAGCCGGGCAGGTTCCACGAGTCGAAGTCGGCGGGCAGGCCGCGGCAGAAGTAGCCGCCGTTCACCGCCCCGGAGCCGCCGACCACCGCGCCCCGCATGATCACCGCAGCGCGTCTTGGCGAATCGGTCAGCGAGGTCGAGTAGCGCCGCACCACCGAACTGGCGTCGCCGATCGGCAGCCGCAGTCCATCGCTGATCTGTTCCATCACCCTCGGGTCGGACGGCCCTGGGCCCCCTTCGACGACCGCCACCCGGCAGTCGGGATCACGTGAAAGCCGTTCAGCCAGAACGCAACCAGCGCTACCAGCGCCGACTATGAGCACATCGGGCAAGGCGGGCGTCAGGTTCGGATCTGCGGTTTGAGCGCGCCAAGGTTGCGCTCCCGGACGACGCCCTCCCACAGTCCAAGGCCGTAGGCGATGTCGTCGAGCCGCTTGAGCAGGAGGTACGCAGGCAGCCCGACGCGCTTGACCTCGTCGTCGGCGGTGCCGTTGCGGGTGACCCAGTCGACCACGCCGTCGAGGACCGCGGCCACCAGCACTAGGTGGCGACAGCGACGGAAGAACACCGCGGCGACGAGTGCGATGGGCCAGTAGTGCCGACAGATCGCGGAGGCCAGTTGCAGCGCCGCCGACCACAGCCCCTTCGCGGCCAGCGCCGCCACCTCCGTGGGTTCGGTGTCCACCGCGCTCAACGACTGGGCGATCCGACGGCCGGTCATCCCGGCGACGATGGTGGAGGCGACGTAGCCGAAGCCGGAACCCATCGCCATCAGAATCCACGCAAGCAGCGTCCACCCCGAGATCACCAACGGCGCGGTCTTGCCGGGGTGCCGAACGGCCAGCGGAGCAGCCGACGTTCCATAGAATGTCTTGCGCGCGAACCACTCTCGAAGCTGAGTGCGGTGATCGTGGCCGACCAACGCGATGGGTTCGTAGCGCAGCCGGGCGCCCGCCTCGATGAACCGCCAGCACAGATCGACGTCCTCGCCCGACTTCAGTGTCTCGTCGAATCCGCCCACGTCGTTCAGCGCCGTGCGACGGCAGATGATGGCTGCACTGGGCACGTAGGACACCGTCCCGTAGGGAACCACCGGCGCCTCCCGGTGCCCGAGGTCCAGCGAGGACCGCACCGCTTCGTAGCGGGCCACCAGGTTCTGGGGTTCGCGCAGGCCGACGATCCGCGGCGCCACCAGGGCGACGGCGGGGTCGCAGAAGTGCCCGAGCAGCGCCTCCATCCACCCCCGCCGGGGCACCACGTCGGAGTCCAGGAACGCGACGAAGTCGGTCTCACACGCGGCCAGTCCCGTGTTGCGGGCAGCCGACGGGCCCTTGCTCCTGCCGTGCCGAAGCACCGTCACGTTGCACGCGCCGTCGAAGTCCTCGACCCGGACGGGCAGGGCCGAGCCGTCGTCGACCACCACGATGCGCATCCCGCGCAGCGCACGGACCAGCCGAGTGAGACCGAATGCATTGTCGCGCACCGGAATGATGACTGTCACGTCCCGATGGGACGGTCCGCTCGCAGGCCGCGGATGGGCGACGGTGGCATCGAGTAGCGTGCGCGCCAGCTGCGCACTCTGCGCATCGTGCACCTCGAGCCGACCACCGGTGAGCATGATCTGCGCCGCGGGGGCCAACCGGAGCAGCCGGGTGGGCGACCCGCCAAGAAGGGCCGAGCCCTCGCCGAGCACCTTGACCCGCCTGTCCACTTGCACGGCGAACCCATCGGGCAGTCGCGGTCCGTTCACCTCAGCATCCCCCCGCTGTTCGGACTCCAGTCCTCGATCCGGCGGACGCACGTGTCAACCATCTCAGCGAAGAGACGGGCCCCCTCGGCGGCCGACGCGGTGGTCGGATCCCCCAATACGCCGACGGGGCTGACGGCGGCGATTCCACCACGACGCATCGGGCCGATCAGCTCGGCCAGCGGTGCGTCGTTGCCTGACGCGTATTCGTCGGTCCACACGTCTTCTGGCGAAATATGTAGCAATACAGACGTTTCAGTATGACCGGCATGTGCGTCTCCCCCCGTCACGGCGCACGGGCACCAGGCGGCGTCACGGCCCTCCTCGCGCAGCAGTGCGGTGGCTTCAGCAACCGCCTGCACGTTCCCGCCGTGGCCATTGACGAACACCAACCGCGACGCCCACTGGCAGGCCGACCGGCCGTACTCGATCAGCAGAAGACGCAGGGCAGCGGTACCGATCGACACCGTGCCCGGGAACCCCTCGTGTTCACCACTGGCGCCGTAGGCGACCGCCGGCGCCAGGATCCAGTCCCCTGCGAGGCGCCCCGCGACGGTCCCAGCAACGACGGTCGCGATTCGCGTGTCGGTGTCCAACGGCAAGTGCGGCCCATGTTGCTCAGTAGAACCTAGCGGGATAATCAACGCGGGCGACAAGTTACGCAGCTGCCTCGTCGTCGAGTTCCCGAGTTCGCTGGGGAAGGCCACCCGCCGATGGTAGGCCGAATTCACCTGGTGTGCGCCAATTGTTGGCGTATGCGCCGCGGGAGATTTTTGATCCCGTCAATCAGAGCCCGCCGGACTATCACGTCAGCCACGTCTGCCACGCCTGTACCACGCCGATTCGGGCCCCGCGCCGCCCGCGGTCAGGCGTCCCGGCCGCCGGGGACGCCGAGCGCCCGAGCGAAGTCCGGCGGCACCAGTATGTCGTCGGCGGACAGATCGTGTATCGATGCCTTGCCAAGCCCCATCAGACCCGAGTCGATGCCGCCGCGCAGGACGTCGAGCACGTTCTCCACACCCGCCTGTCCCTCCGCCGCCAGACCCCACAGGTAGGCCCGCCCGATCATGACCGCGCGGGCGCCAAGTGCCAGTGCCTTTATGACATCGCTGCCGCGCCGGATGCCGCCGTCCAGCAACACCTCGACCTCGCCGCCCACCGCGTCGACGATGGGCCCGAGGGCGCGGATCGACGCCGGCGTGCCGTCCAGGTTGTTGCCACCGTGGTTGGACACCGAAATGGCCGAAACACCGCTGTCCACAGCGCGTTTGGCGTCATCGATCCGCATCACGCCCTTGAGCATGAACGGTCCACCCCACAGCTCCCGCAGCCACGCGATGTCCTCCCACGTGGGTGGCGGGGTGCCCATCCACTCGCCGTAGGCCTGGAAGAACGGCGGGCCGGCCTCGCCGAGCGACGCCTGGTTGGGTACCCGCAGGTTCGGCGGGCGCATGGTCTTGGCCCACTGCAGCATCCACCGTGGCCTGGTCAGCCCTTCGGGCATCATCCGGACGGTGGTCCGCATGTCCATCTTCTCGGGGATCTTCGGACTGCCCCAGTCCCGGCCGTGCGAGAAGCTCCAGTCGGTGGTGACGATCAGCCCGACCGCGCCCGCGGCGCGGGCCCGCTCGACCCTGGCCGCGATCGCGTCACGGCCGCCCAGCCAGTACACCTGGAAGAACAGCTTCGGGTTGGCCGCGATGACGTCCTCGATGGGCTTGCTCGCGAACGAGGACAGGCCCATCGCGGTGCCCCGTGCGGCGGCGGCCAGGGCGACGGCTACTTCGCCGTCCGGATGGACTGCCTGCACGCCGGTCGGTGAGATCATCACCGGCAGCGAGATCTCTTGTCCCATAACGGTCGTCGACAGATCGCGCTTCTCCAGCGCGCCGATCACGTGCGGGGCGAAACCGAGCTCACCGAACGCATCGACGTTGTCGGCGACGGTGATGCCCTTCTCGCTGGCGGCGATCAACGCGCTGTAGACGGACTTGGGCAACCGTTTCTTCGCACGCTGCTGGGCGATGGCAACGGTCTCGAACCAGGTGTCGCGGGCCATGTCAGACGGGACTTTCGTTGCAGAACTTCTTGGGCGGAACGGTCAGGAGCTTGAGCGCGACCGGGCCCTTGCGTCCGCCGCTGCGGGAGTGGTCGCCGCTGGGTCGCGGCTTGTCCCGCTCGCGTGCCAGGGCGGGCTCACCGTAGCCCTGCACGCACTCGGGGTCGGGCCAGTCGAGCGG
>Ga0193743_1000894_pt1 | contig 23084 bp, 18 predicted proteins | sample L2c2metaG_FD_143038 | JGI IMG/M metagenome (GOLD analysis project Ga0193743, IMG submission 143038) | Soil microbial communities from a riparian zone of the East river system, Colorado, United States - L2c2 | ecosystem: Environmental > Terrestrial > Soil > Riparian zone | place: USA: East River... | reverse complement strand
ATGTATGGGTGATTACGAATGCACTGCTGGATGATCTGATCGCGGACCAGCTGCCGGAGCTTCCGCGGGAGCATATTCTGTGCGAGCCGGTGGCGAGGAATACGGCTCCTGCTTGTGCTCTGGCGGCCTTTCTGCTGGAGAAGACCGAGCCGGAGACGGTCATCGGGATCTTTCCTTCGGACCATGTGGTGAAGGACAGCGAGCAGTTTGCGAGGGTGATTCGTGCGGGAGTCGGGCTGGCGGCTGCGGGCGACAATATCGTGGTGCTGGGCGTAACGCCGACTCAGCCTGAGACGGGCTATGGGTATATCGAGCTGGGCGCAGCGCTTGCCGATGGCAAGGGTGATCTGCGGGCTCGCATGGTTCGGCGATTTACGGAGAAGCCGCAGAAGGAACGGGCCGAGGAGTTTCTGGCGTCGGGAAACTATGCCTGGAACAGCGGGATCTTCCTGTGGTCGGCGCGGACACTGGCCGGTGCGATTCGCGAGCACTGCCCGGCGATGGCTCCTTTGCTCGAGAAGATTGCGGCTGCCTATGGCACGCCGGAGTTTGAGCGGGTCTTTGCCGAACTCTATCCGCAGTGCGAGAACATCAGCATCGACTATGCCGTTCTGGAGCCACGGTCGAAGAAGGGCGAGGGTGCGTCGAGGATCTCCTGCCTGCCCGCGGACTTTGGCTGGAACGATCTCGGCTCCTGGTCTGCGTTGCATGAACATCACATGGCGTTGCCGGAGTACTGCAATCGCAAGGATGCGAATGTGGTGCAAGGGGCCAGCAGCGTCGTTATCGACTCCAAGGGGAACTATGTCTTTGCGCCGGGGATGGCTGTGGCGTTGGTAGGTGTCGAGAACCTGGTGGTTGTGCAGACCGAGGATGCCTTGCTGATCACGACCCGGGCGCAGTGCCAGGATGTGGGTAAGGTGGTCGCGGAGTTGAAGAGCGCGGGACGGGAAGACCTGGTCTAGCGGCCAAGGGAGTATGGAACAGGATATGGCGGAGACGAAGACGGTTGTAAAGTTTGGGACCGATGGGTGGCGCGGCATTATCGCCGACGACTTCACCTATGCGAACGTTCGCGTGGCGGCGGCTGCGATTGCGAACTATGTGCTGGCCCATGAGGATGCGGCCGCAGGCGTTTGTATCGGATACGACACCCGGTTCGGGTCGCGGTCGTTTGCGAAGGCGGTGGCGGAGGTGCTGGCCGGGGCGGGGATTCCGGTGTCGCTGGCCTCGGAGATTACGCCGACACCGGCGCTCTCGTATGCGGTGCGCGAGAGGAAGGCTGCGGGCGGCGTGATGATTACGTCGAGCCATAATCCTGCCGAATGGAATGGCGTGAAGTACAAGGCGAGCTATGGCGGGTCGGGGAAGCCGTCCATCATGACCGCCATTGAGAGCTATCTGGAGACGCCGCTGGCGGGTGCTGCTGTGAGGGCGACGATTGAAGAGGTGAACTTCAATCCGGAGTACAACGCTGCGATTGCGAGGTTCGTGGACCTGGAGGCGATCAAGGCTTCGGGGTACAAGTTTCTGGTTGACGTGATGTATGGCGCAGGGCGCGGCGTGATTGCCGGGATCTTCACGCAGGCGGGGATTCCGTTCGTGGAGATGCGGAACGAGATCAATCCGCTGTTTCCGGGGATCAACCCGGAGCCGATTCTGCCGCATATCAAGGCGACGCAGGCGGCTGTAGTTGCCGAGAGGTGCGATGCCGGATTGATCACCGATGGCGATGCGGACCGCATTGGCGCGGTGGACGAACATGGCAATGTCGTCGATGCACACAAGATACTTGCCGTGCTGGCGAAGTGGCTGCTGGAGCGGAAGAGGTGGCCGGGGGATGTGACGCGCGCCTTCAATACGACGAAGATGCTGGATCGCATCGCCGCCAAGTATGGGCGACGGCTGCATGAGCATGGGATCGGCTTCAAGTATGTCGTCGACCTGATGCTGGAGCAGGAGATCCTGATTGGCGGCGAGGAGTCGGGTGGCGTTGGGATCAGCCGGCATCTGCCGGAGCGCGACGGTCTGCTGAACTCGCTGCTGCTGGCGAACGTGATGGCCGATGAGAAGAAGACCCTGGGGCAGCTGGTGGCGGCGTTGCAGGAGGAGTTTGGCGAGCACCAGTATGGGCGCATCGACATGCGCATCGATGAGGAGTTGAAGCAGTCCGCGATTGCAAGAGCGAAGGATGGGGTGGCCGACTTCGCGGGGTTGAAGGTGCTGCGGATGGAGACGATGGACGGCATCAAGTTCTTTCTGGAGAATCCCGACTGTGAGGGCAAGCCGAATGCGGCTGAGACCTGGCTGCTGCTGCGCGCGTCGGGCACGGAGCCGCTGCTGCGGGTGTATTGCGAGAGCTGCTCCACGGCATCGGTTGAGCGGGTGCTCGAGGCGGCGCGGAGATTTGTACTGCAAGGGAGCGCTGTTTGAGCGAGTCAATCTGCGTTGAGGCGAAGGGAATTTTGTTTGACATGGATGGAGTGCTCGTCAGCTCCATCGGGTCTGTGGTTCGTTGCTGGCGGCGGTGGGCGGAGATGTACGACGTGCCGAATGCGGAGATCTACGAGGTGCCGCATGGGATGCGAGCCATCGAGATCATAAAGACGTTGCGGCCCGACATCGACCCGGTGGAGGGAATGCGGGTGATCGAGGATATGGAGATCGAGGACATGGCCGATCTTTCGGTCCTGCCGGGGGTGAAGGCGCTGCTGGAGAGCCTTCCGCAGGAGCGTTGGGCGATCGTGACGTCGGCGACGCGGAGGCTTCTGCTGGGGCGGCTGAATGCAGCGGGGCTGCCGGTGCCGGAGCGGATTATCAGCGGCGATATGGTCGTGCGTGGTAAGCCTGATCCGGAGCCGTACAGGCGCGGGGCCGAGCTGCTGGGCTTTCGTCCGGAGGAGTGCGTTGTGGTGGAAGATGCGCCGTCGGGTGTGGGCGCCGGGAAGGCGGCTGGATGCCGTGTGCTGGGCGTGCTGGGGACGCATGCTGTGGATGAGCTGGAAGAGGCGGATTGGATTGTGGATTCGCTGGAGGGGCTGGCTGTGGCTACGAATGCGAGTGGGCTGGAGCTGCGGTTTGCTCCGGTGAGCGAGGCACGGGTTTTAGGATAATCGTTCCCTGGTAGGAATCTGGATGTCTGGGGGGCCCGAGATGTGGGGCTCCTGGGCAGTGCGGCGCTCTGCCCCAGTGGCGATGTAAGAACAGGCAACAGCAGGAGCGGTGGAGTTGGTTTGTTGAAAAGGATCGAGCGGTTGTGGTGAGTGAAGAGCTTCGGGATCCTTCGCTGCGCTCAGGATGACAGCAAAAACTTACAACGGCAAGAACGTACAACAGCAAGAACTTACAACAGCAGGAACTTACAACGGCAAAAACCTACAACAGCGGAACTTACGGAACAGCAGCAGGCTAGTGCAGCAGCAGGCTAGTGCAGCAGCAGGGCTTCGACGTGTTTGAGGTCTTCTTCGGTGTCTACGCCAATGGTGTCGAAGACGGTGGGTTCGACGTAGACGTTGATGCCATTCTCGAGGAAGCGCAGTTGCTCCAGCCGCTCCGTCTGTTCCAGCGTGCTCGTGGGTAGGGTGGGAAAGCGATCGAGAGCTTCTTTGCGATAGGCGTAGAGGCCAATGTGCTTCCAGTACTGCGGCCCGGCGCCGTCACGGTCGTAGGGGATGGTCGCGCGAGAGAAATAGAGGGCTCGACCGTCGGCGGCGGTGACTACTTTGACCGCGTTTGGGTTGTCGATGTTGGCCGCGGTACAGAGGACTTTGAGGGTGGAGACGTCGGCTTGTGGGTTGGAGAAGGGACGCAGGAGCGCGGTGAGGTGCTCGGGTTTGAGGAGGGGCTCGTCGCCCTGGATGTTGACGTAGATATCCGCATGGATCTGCTGGGCTACGGCGTGAACGCGGTCGGTGCCGCTGGGCAGGTCGGGCGAGGTGAGCTGGAAGGGCCAGCCGCTGCGTTCGCAGAGCTCGGCGACCTCTTCGGAGTCGGTGGCGATCAGCAGGTTATCGAGTTGCGGGCAGGCCTTTGCGGCCTCGAAGACCCAGGCGAGCATCGGCCTTCCGGCGATGGTGCGAAGGACCTTACGGGCGAGCCGTGTGGAGGCGAGGCGGGCAGGAATGACGCCGAGAACTGTGGGCGACTGCTTTTCGTGCTGCCCGGAATCAAGTATTATTGAGTCTGACTGTGCCGCGGCGATTTTCTTTCTCCTGTCGCGCGATCTTCAGCTGGCACAGGCAATACACACATCGGCGGTGTAGCTCAGATGGTTAGAGCGACGGACTCATAACCCGTAGGTCGGCAGTTCGATTCTGCCCACCGCCACCAATGTTGTGTAGCGCCCGGTATCGCGCAATCTTCGTACGAGAGTATCATTTCAGCAACGGGGTGCGTCTAATCCCTGTTGGCGAAGCTGCCTAAGCTGTTTGTGGAGATGGTTCGAACCTATGCCCAAGATTACAAAGATCCTGCTGCTTGTCATATCAGTCGTTCTCGTGCTGACCGTATTCCTTGGGGTGAACTCCAGTGGTGTGAGTGCGGCGTCGGAGCCGCAGGATGGCGCGTACCGCCAGATCAACGTCTATAGCGAGGTGTTGCGGCATATCCAGACGGATTACGTCGAGGAGCCGAACATCAACAGCGTGACGAATGGCGCGCTTCGTGGGCTTCTGGAGTCGCTCGATGCGGACTCAAGCTACCTGACGCCGGAGGACTACAAGGCATACAAGGCGGACAAGGGCGGCAAGGCGCAGGTGGGCATCAATGTCTCGAAGCGGTATGGCTATGCCACGGTGGTATCCGTAGTGCCGGGCAGTCCGGCGGACAAGGCGAACCTGAACGATGGCGACATCATCGAAGCCATTGGGACGCAGGATACGCGTGATCTGTCGCTGGCCATGATTCAGCTTCTACTTGAAGGGCAGCCGGGGAGCCAGTTGACGGTCTCGATCGTTCGACCGCGAAAGGCGACGCCTGAGAAGATTTCAATGACACGAGTGCCGAACACGCTGCCTCCTGTTACAGAGACGATGTATGAGAACTCGTCGATCCTGTATTTGAAGCCTGGAGTGCTCGATCACGACCACGTACAGCAGATGGAGACCAAGCTGAAGGCGATGCAAAAGGCTGGGAACAAGAAGGTGCTGCTTGATTTGCGCGATGTCGCTGCAGGGGATATGGCAGAGGCGACGCGATTGGCGAACTTCCTGTTGAAGTCCGGAACGATTGCGATGCTGGAGGGCCAGAAGGTGCAGAAGCAGACTTTTGTTGCGGATGCGTCGAAGGCGATCAACGCGACGGCGCCTGTGGTCGTACTGGTGAACCGAGGGACTGCCGGGCCTGGCGAGTTGGTGGCCGCCGCGCTGCTGGACAACAAGCGTGCAGACCTCGTGGGAGAGAGGACTTTTGGTGAAGGCGCACAGCAGAAGACCTTTGAGTTGCCGGATGGCGCGGCGTTGATTCTCTCGATTGCGAAGTATGCGTCGCCCTCGGGGAAGAAGCTGCAGGATGAGGGTGTGACTCCAGGGGTGCTGGTGGCTTCGAATGTCGATGATGGAGCTGGTGATGACGCAACTACCGAGGATGCTCAGGCTTTAACTAAGCCCGATGCTCAGCCCACGCCGCGGAAGCCCGGAGTGGCAGTGGATGAGCAGCTTACCAAGGCGCTTGATCTGTTGAAGAGCAAGGCCGCCTAGGGTCGGTAGGGCGGCGGGGCTCCTGCTATGCTGAAGGGGTCGTGCCTAGCCTATTCCACCGCGAAACAAGGTTGCCGGAGCTGGAAGTTGAGCCGAGGTGGCGGCAGATCCTTCGCCGTGTCACGCTGACCGGCCCGGACTATCCCAGTCGCCGGATTGCCAGACGGATCACCTTCTATGCGCTGCTGGGGCTCTCCGCCGTCTTCGGGGCGATGTGCGGCTTGATGCTGGTCTATTCCATCGATCTGCCCCAGATGGAAGACCTTGCGCGGTATCGTCCCAACACGACAACCGAGCTGCTGGACGTTCACGGAAGGGTCTTCGGCTCGTTTGCGCTGGAGCGCCGTGTGGTTGTGCCGTATTCGGATTTTCCTGTGGTGCTGCGACAGGCGATCATCTCGATTGAAGACAAGAGCTTCGAACGGAACTGGGGAGTGAACCTGGTGCGGGCCATGGGCGCAGCCTATCGCGATCTGCATGCGAAGGGGCGCGCGCAGGGTGCATCGACGCTGACCATGCAACTGGCGCGCAATCTCTTTCTCTCTTCGGAGAAGACATATGCGCGCAAGATTCAGGAAGTCTTCCTGTCGATGCAGATTGAGCGGCGGTTCACGAAGCAGCAGATCTTTGCGCTGTATGCGAATCAGATTTACCTGGGCCGGGGCACGTATGGCTTCGAGGCTGGCTCGGAGTACTACTTCAGCAAACACGTGCGGGACCTGACGCTTCCGGAGGCGGCGCTGCTGGCCGCTTTGCCGAAGGGACCGGAGTACTACTCGCCGGTCAGATATCCGGAGCGGGCGCTGAAGCGGCGCAACCTGGTGCTGACCGAGATGATGGACGATCGCAAGATCACGCGGCAGCAGGCAGAGGCGGCCATGGCTGCGCCGCTGGGGCTGCATATCGAAGCGGCTCCCAACAGCGTGGCTCCTTACTTTGTGGAGGAGGTCCGGCGGCAGTTGGAGAAGGAGTATGGCGTCGAGGAGGTCCACGGTGCGGGGCTGCGAATTTTTACGACGCTCGATCTCGACCTGCAGATGGTTGCGAACAAGGCTGTGCTGGAGGGTACTGCTACCTATGAGCGACGTCATGGATGGAAGGGTGGGTTACCGAATATCGTGCTGTCCGGCCTGGAGGTGGCGAGTTACAAGCATCCGGACTGGTCGCAGCCACTGGAGAAGGGGAGCTACGTCCACGGGGTGGTGACGGCGGTTTTGCCGAAGATGGTCGAGGTGAAGCTGGGGGCGCGGCAGGCTGTTCTGACGCCGGAGGACTGGAAGTGGACGCAAAATTTGGATGGTGACAGCTTCCTCCGCAATGGTGATGTCGTTTATGTGCGGTTGGAGGGAAGCTCTCCGGACGGCACGCTGCACGCTTCGCTTGAGCAGGACTCTGGAGCGCAGGCTTCGATGATGGCGGTGAACAACGCGGACGGCGAGGTGGTGGCCATGGTCGGCGGGCGTGACTTTGCGCTCTCGCAGTTCAACCGGGCGACACAGGCACAGCGCCAGGTAGGATCCTCGTTCAAGCCATATGTGTATACGACGGCGATTGAGGCCGGGGCGAAGCCAACCGACATTGTCGTGGATGGGCCCACGACCTTTCCAACGCCGAATGGACCTTACACCCCGCATAACTATGAGGCGGGCTACAAGGGAGCGATGACTTTGTTGAGCGCATTTGCGGAGTCGCGGAATATTCCTGCGCTGAAGCTGGCGAGCCATCTGGGAATTCGCAAGGTCATTGAGACGGCGCACCGGTTTGGCATCACCAGCGAAATTCCAGCATTTTTGCCTGTTGCGCTGGGATCCGCGGATATCACTCTGTATGAACAGGTGGGGGCTTACAGCGTCTTTCCCAACGATGGGATTCGCATTGAGCCACACTATATTCGCAAGGTGACACAGGCGGACGGCTTGCCCTTCGATGATAAGAAGCCTGAGGTGACAGAGGTGATTTCGGTCGAGACCGCACGCACGATGATGCAACTGCTGCAGGCCGTGGTCCGAATGGGAACGGGGGGCGCGGCATCGCAACTGAAGCATCCGCTGGGGGGGAAGACCGGCACGACCAACGACTATACGGATGCCTGGTTTATTGGCTTCTCCCCGTCGATCACCTGTGGGACATGGATTGGGTATGACGATCGGCAGTCATTGGGCGAAAAGGAGACGGGTGCTCGTGCCGCGCTGCCGATGTGGATGGATTTTATGCGGGCGGCGATTGCGAACAAGCCGGATGAGACCTTTGCGAGCGCGGGCGCGCCGAAGAAGACGCTGGATGTTCCCTTGAATAAGTTGGGAGAGATCGACAGCCCACCGAAACAGTCTCCACGCGCTCCAGAGGATGATGAGCCGGATGCTCAAGCACCGAGCGCAGCGGCGCGGAAGCCCGCTGTTCCGAACGGTGCGCCTGCGAATACAGCCGCACCTGTTGTCGATAACTCGAAGGTTCCTGGGGCGGCGCGTCCCGTCGCTCCGGTGAAGGACGCTACGGAGCCAGCAAAGCCGGATGGGAGCCAGCGGTCCGGGGTTTCGAAGCCACCGCCCGGCACAAAGTAAAGTAGCGCTGTGCCTGACGGACATCGCGGCCGATCTGTTCGCGGAGTGCTTCGGGGTTGGGCCAGCGCATCTCCGCACGGAGCCGACGCAGGAAGGTCAGCGTCAGCGGAGTCTGCTCGTTCAGTTCAATAGGATGGAAGTTGAGCAGGTGCGACTCTACTGCGAAGGAGTCTGCGCCGAAGGTGGGACGGTTGCCGATGTTGGTCACGGCGTCGAAGGTCTCGCTTGTTGTTCCTGTCCCGACCGTAAGCGATGTGATGTAGACACCGTTGGCCGGAAGCAGCTCGTCGTATGGCGCGAGGTTGATAGTGGGGACGGTATAGCGTGTGCCGTAGCCGCGTCCGGAGGCCGGTGTGGAGGTGATTGCGAAGGGGCGTCCGAGGAGAACGCGGGCACGGCTGACATTGCCCTCCGTAATGAGCTGCCGGATTCGGCTGGAGGAGATGACCTGCCCCCGCAAGCTGCGCGGCGCATAGACGCGGACTGCAAAACCCAGCTCCAGACCAAGTTTTTCGAGAGTTTCGATGTCGGCCTCGGCCTGATAGCCGAAGCGGAAGTTCTCTCCTTCGTGCAACTCGGTCACGTGTAGCTTCTGTTGCAGGACATCCGTGGCAAAGGCGCGCGCGGTCATGTGTGAGAGATCGCTGGTGAAGGGAAGGACCAGCAGAGCGTCGATGCCTGTGGCTTCGTGCAGGGCAAGCTTTTGTGCCAGCGGGGTGATGAGCGGACGGCTTGCTTCCGGGCGAATAATGCGCGCTGGATGCGGATCGAAGGTGATGGCGATGGAGACGATGCCAAGGGTGCGGGCGCGGGCGACGACTTCGGCGATGACCCACTGATGTCCGCGATGGACACCGTCAAAGTTGCCGATGGTGGCGACGGAGGGGCCGAAGTCGGACGGGATATCCGCGAGCTGGCGATAGATCTTCATCGGGCAATCTCGAATCTGACCTGCAGGCCGTCGTAGGCCAGGCGAATATGGGGCGGGAGCGTGGCCTCGGTTGCCGCGTGATCGAGCTCGTGGTTCATGTGGGTGAAGAAGGCTCGGCGGGGCTTGAGCTCTTCGACGAAGGCGATGGATCTGTCGAGGTGCGAGTGGCTGGGGTGCGGATCGCGCCGCAGCGCATCGAGGATGAGGACGTCCAGGTCTTGAAGCAGGGGGAGGCTTTCCTCGGGGATATCGCTCATGTCCGTAAGGTAGGCGACACTGCCGAAGCGATAGCCGGTGATCTGCTGACGGCCGTGCAGGACGGGGATACGGCGAAAGCAGGCTCCGAAGAGATCGAACCCGGCTCCGGGCGCAGGGTCGAGGCGGTGGATCTGTACGCGGGCGCTGGTCGGATTGCGGTCTTCGGGGCGGAAGGTGTAGTCGAAGATGCGTTCGATGGCGTTGGCCGTGTGGTCGTCGGCGTAGATGGGCAGATGGCCCTTGGCGTAAAAGCTCAGGGGGCGGAGGTCATCAAAGCCCATTACGTGATCTGCGTGGCCGTGGGTATAGAGCACTGCATCGACGCGCCGAATGCCTTCGCGGAGTGCCTGCGCGTGGAAGTCTGGACCCGTATCGATCAGTACGGTGCGACCGTCGTAGGCCAGACGAATGGAGGGCCGTGTGCGACGGTTGCGCAGATCGCCATCGGGAGAGACTGCGGAGGTGCAGACGGCGCAGTCGCAGCCGAGGGTCGGCACACCCATCGAGGTGCCGCTACCGAGAAAGGTGAGAGTCGCCTCCATCGTTTAGCGGACGATGCTTGGGCCAACCGGGCCGGGACGACCAGTACCAGGCGCCTTGGCTGCGGCAGATCGGGCTAGTGCCTGGGTGATCTCGAGAAACGCCATGCGCAACTCGAAGAGGGCACTATCCAGCAGACGCGTCTCTTCGGGAGTGAGATTGCCCTTCGTCTTTTCGGCGAGGACTCCCAGCATATCGACACTCTGGCGAGCGCCCATGATGTCTACCTGGGGCTGCTGACCCTCCGGCGTGGCGCCACCGAGCTGCATGATAGCCGTCATGTAGACGGACTGTACGAGCTGGTCGAAGCTCATGGCCGGCGGATGATCCATGCCGGGATTGGCGGCGCGGATGGCGGTGTCGAGACGGTCAGCCGTCATCTCGTAGGCCTGGCGGGCCTGATCAGTCTGCTCCGCCGAAGGCGGGGGCGGGAAGTCATGCTCCTGGGCTGAGTCCTGTGATGCGGCGACGGGCGGCTGCTCGCTCGTAGCTGGCGGTTCCACGGCGACGGGTTCGCGCTTCTCTCTCTCCGGCGATGGATCGGCGTCAGGCCTGAGCTCGCCATCCATGGTGAACTTGCGGCGATCGGTGACAACGAAGGGTTTGTTTTGTTCGGACATGATCACACTCTTTCAGAAGGTTCAGATGCAGCTTGTAGTCTGGTGGGCTCCGCTATCGGATAGGGGAGGGAGACTGGTACGGCGACTCCGCCAGCATAGAGGAGTGGAAGAGCACGGTCCAGGGCTTCTCGGCGGATGTATCCCAGGGCAAGCTGCACGGTTTTGCCGGGGTCTCCTGAAAGCGGGATTGCTGCGACGCTGGTCAGCTCGCCGACTTGTTTTCCGCTTGCATCCAGCGTCGAGCCTGCGTCAGGAAGCTCTCCCTCAAGCCGGAAGGCACTGAAGGTGCGATGGACGTTTCCACGCGAACGGATGCGCTCGACGATCTCCTGACCGAGGTAGCAGCCCTTGGCGAAGTGCAGCGCGCGAGTCTGCGCTGTCTCCTGGGGGAGTTCGCGGTCCCGTATGTCTCTGCCGTAGAGCGGTGTTCCCTCAAGCAGCCGGAGCCATTCTCTGCTTTGTTGTTCGCAGAGGCTGGCGCCAGCACCGAGTAGTGCCGTCGAGAGATCTGCGGCGGTTGCGGTATCTGTCCATATCTCGAAGTGAGGTACGAGGGGGCTATAAGCGTGTATGACGGAGATGTCGGCTGCGTTCCAGGGTATCGTCCGCATCTCGAGTTCTCCGAGTTGATCAAGTTGTTCGAGGGGGAGGCCAATACCCTTCAGCAGCGACGCTGCCTGTGGGCCCGAGATCACCAGGCCAGACCGGGCGCTTGAAACATCCGCCAACTCTACGTCGTCCATGATGATGAAGCGGTCCAGCAGAGCCATCAGGCCGGGAACCTGGGTAGACGCCGTCTCAATCAGGAGGGCGTCGGGCTCGGCAAAGATGTAGGCGTCCCCCTGGATTCGGCCCTGCACGCTCAGTACGAAGTTGTAGCAGCCGTTGCCTGACTTCAGATCCTGAACCGAATTGGTCACCATGCCGTTGAGCCAGCGGACGCGGTCCTCGCCGGTCGCACGGATCCACCCGGTGTTGTCGAGGGGCGATATTCCGGCTCCGTTGAGGAGGGCGGAAAGCTGAGAGGCCGAGCTCGTTGCCGAGGGGGTGCTTGTGCCGGAATGGGTTGCAGGAGTCATAGCGGACGGCAGCGAAAACTCTGCGTACACTTGATTATAACGATGGATTGAGAGGTTGATGTTGCAGCTAAGACATTGCGGTTCGAGCGGGATTCTGAGGGTGTGGATAACGGTAGTTGCTCTAGGGGCAACTACTTCCATGGCCTGTGCGGGGCAAGTAGCGGCGCAAAATGGGGGACAGGCTCCGGCGCCGTCCGCAAACCAGGCTCCCATGACGAAGGAACAGGCGAAGGAGCTCTTTCGCTCTGTGGATGAGATTTTGAGCTTCGTCAGCAACGACACGAAGCTGCCCATCGTGCACAGCGTCAAGCGAAAGCTGATATCCCGTGATGAGGTGACTCGCTACCTGAAGGAGAAGTTCGAGGAGGACGAAAGCGCGAAGCGGATGGAGCGCTCCGAGATCGTGTTGAAGAAGTTCGGTCTGCTGGACCGGGATTTCCATCTGCGTCCTTTTCTTGTCACGCTGCTGACGGAGCAGATTGCCGGCTTCTACGACAACAAGACGAAGGCGGTGAATCTGCTGGACTGGATTGAGCCGGAGGAGCAGAAGCCGGTGCTGGCTCATGAGCTGACCCATGCGCTGCAGGATCAAAAGGTAGGCTTGACCAAGTGGTCGGATATGAGTGTCAACGGCACGGCTCGTAATGTGCAGGAGGACAATCATCACCTGCAGATGGATGAGGCTGAGACGGCTCGCAGCGCGGTTGCCGAGGGGCAGGCGATGGCGGTCTTCATCGACTACACCCTGCGGTCGACTGGGAAGACCCTTGCCGATGCTCCCGCGCTCGGAGGCAAGCTGAAGGATATGGTCGGCGATACGAGCGGCTCGCCTGTGTTGGCCCGGGCTCCGCTGCTGCTGCAGCAGTCGCTGCTGTTTCCTTATAGCGAAGGACTTAGCTTTGAGCAGGCGATTCTGGTGAAGGGCGGCAGGCAGGCAGCGTTTGCCGATGTGCTGGCGAATCCGCCGTCGTCGAGCTTCGAGATTATGCACCCTGAGGCTTATATGGCACATGCGCCGGTGCCGGTACTCCGGCTGCCGGATATTCATCCTCTGCTGGATGCGGAGTACACGCCCTATGACCTGGGCGTGATGGGGGAGCTGGATGTGCGCATCCTGACCGAACTGTTTGGCGGCGGGGAGATGGCAGACGCGCTGGCGCCGGCGTGGAATGGGGGCGTGTACTATGCCGCGCAACGCAAGTCCGCCGTGACGGCTGCGGAGAAGGAGTCTACGGCCTCGCTCGGCTTGCTCTACTACTCCCAGTGGAAGAATGCGGACTCGGCACGATCCTTTCTGAATATCTACGCTGCGCAGATACCACGGAAGTACTCGAAAGTGATGCGGCGACCCAAGGACGAGGCCGACGGGAGCGAACAGATTTACTCCACCAGTGAGGGGGATGTTCTGCTCTCTATCTCTGGAACGGGCGTGTTTATCGGTGAAGGGTTCAGTCTTCCGCTGGCGCGCAAGCTGCGGGACAGCATCGCGAGCGTGCAGTCGAGTGGTCCACTGAAGATTGCCGGGGTGGAGTTGCACGAGCCGGCGCTGGATATGTCGAGGGCACTGTCGTCCTTTGGGATGATCAATGCGAGCAGCCTGAAACGATATACTTCTATGGGGCATCCGTAGACGATCACCGGACAGCATCCAATAGAGGAGCAAGACATTTGAAGAAGGCAGAGATTGGAATCATCGGTGGCAGTGGTCTGTATGCCATGCCGGGACTTACGAATGTGCGGGAAGAACGGGTGACGACACCGTTTGGAGATCCATCAGACGCTTTCATCCTGGGTGAGCTGGAAGGCCGCCAGGTCGCATTTCTGGCACGGCACGGATGCGGACACCGGCTGCTTCCAAGCGAGTTGAACTTTCGCGCCAATATCTTTGCCATGAAGATGCTGGGCGTTGAGCGCATCCTCTCCGTGTCTGCCGTCGGTTCGCTCAAAGAAGAGCATAAACCGACCGACTTCGTGATTCCGGATCAGTTCATCGATCGTACGTTTGCGCGTGCGTCAACCTTCTTCGGCGAGGGCATCGTGGCGCATGTGGCCTTCGGTGATCCGGTTTGTCCGACTGTGACTGCTGTCTTCGAACAGGCCTGTGCCAATGTTGATATTGTAGGCAAAAAAGGTGGGACGTACGTGTGCATGGAGGGGCCGCAGTTCTCGACACGCGCGGAATCGAACCTCTATCGAAGCTGGGGCGCGGACGTCATCGGGATGACCAATCTGCAGGAGGCAAAGCTGGCGCGCGAGGCAGAGATCTGCTACGCCACGATGGCCATGGTGACAGACTACGACTGCTGGCGCGAGGGACATGACGACGTCACCGTCGATCAGATTGTGGCCGTATTGCACCAGAACGCGGATAACGCCGCGAAGGTCGTGAAGGCTGCCATTGCAGCCATGCCGACCGAAAAGTCTTGCGCCTGTGGCAATGCGTTGAAGTACGCCATCCTGACAGATCGCAAGATGATTCCTGCGGAGACGCGACAGCGGTTGTCTGTTCTGCTGGATAAGTATTTGTAAGTAAGCAGGTGGACGCTGGTCCTTCTGTGTTCAATTCTCATGAGTTAAAACCACGTTGTTTCAGGAAAAGAGTCTATGTCAATTCTCGTAGTAGGATCGGTAGCCTTCGATAGCATTGAGACTCCGCATGGAGCAGTGGATCACTGCCTCGGAGGAGCTGCGACGCACTTCGCTCTTGCAGCCAGCTATTTCACTCAAGTTCGCGTCATCGCTGTGGTTGGAGAAGATTTTACCCAGGAGCACGAGGCAGTGTTGACGCGGCGCGGCATCGATACGCGCGGCATCGAACGGGCAAAGGGGCTTACCTTCCACTGGACCGGCTCTTATGCCGGCAGCCTGGATGAGGCGAAGACGCTAGGCACGGACCTGAACGTCTTTGAAACGTTTGCTCCGAAGATCCCGGAAGCCTATACGGATAGCGAGTATCTTTTCCTGGCGAACATCGACCCTGTGCTTCAGGCTCGCGTCCGCAGTCAGATGCCCCATGTCCGCATGGTCTGCGGCGATACGATGAACTACTGGATTGCGGACCATACGGCGAATCTGGCCAAGGTCCTGCGCGAGCTGGATGTACTGCTGATCAATGATGGCGAGGCTCGGATGCTGGCGGGAGAGCGTAATCTGGTGCTTGCTGCCGAGAAGGTTCTAGCGATGGGTCCGAAGACGCTTGTCGTAAAGCATGGGGAGTATGGAGCCACCTCGTTCTTCAGCGACCGGTCTTTTGATGGCGCCGTAAAGATGTCGCATCCCTTCCGCGCGCCGGCGCTGCCGCTGTCGGAGGTGGTCGATCCTACGGGAGCAGGAGACTCCTTTGCGGGAGGATTCTATGGCTACCTGGCATCGCAGCCGGAGATGACGCCTGCTGTCTTCCGCAAGGCGATGTTCTACGGTGGTGTGATGGGATCGTTCGCTGTCGAACGATTCGGAACGGAACGTCTACAGGCGGTAACACGGCAGGAGATCGACGAACGATTCAAGCTCTTCATGGAGATATCGCATCTTGAATATGCAGCGGGGTAGATCTCGCAGGCGGATTGCACCGGCTACGCTGACCGGCGCCAGACCTGCATCTACTGCCGATGCATTGGAAGAGATACGGCCGGCTAGTCGAGAGGAGACCTTTCCCGTCGCCTTAGCGGCTGTGGTGTTGGCTTTTATCTCGCTGCTCGTCTGTACTGCGCGCGGGTATATGTTGCTGTATGGGGACGCGGTGGCGCATCTTGGTATTGCGCGCCGCATCCTGGACTCGCGCAACCCCGGACTGTTTCAGCTCGGGGGTGTCTGGCTACCTCTGCCGCATCTGCTGATACTGCCCTTCGTCCAGAGGATGGAGTGGTGGCAGAACGGTCTGGCGGGCGCATGGCCGTCACTGATTTGCTACATAGTTGGTGTTGTCGGCCTGTATCGGCTCGCGCGTCGTATGATGACGCTGCGCTGGGCGTTCGTGGCTACTGCCTTCTATGCACTGAATCCGAACCTGCTGTACCTCGCGACGACCGCGATGACGGAGCCGCTGTTTCTCGCGGAGCTTATCTGGATAACGCTGCTCACCATGGAGTGCGTTGATGCCATCCGTGCCGGACGGCATGCCCTTGTCGCACGGCGGCTGATCTTCATCGCCCTGCTTATTGTTGCAGCCGTCTTCACGCGATATGACGGATGGATACTTGGCGCAGTCGTGTGGTGCATGCTGGCCTGGGAGCTTCGCCGCAACAGCAACGTTTTACGCAGTGTTGCGCCAGCTTTCCTTGTTTTTACGATTTTGACCGTTGCTGGTCCTCTAAGCTGGCTGGCTTACAACCAGCACTTCTTCCATGATCCGCTCGACTTTATGCGGGGCCCGTACTCGGCGGCGGCCATAGAAAAGAAGACGACCGCTGCGGGATCGCAGCATTATCACGGGTGGCACAATCCGGTCTTGGCGTTCCTCTACTACACCCGCGCTGCGCAACTGGATATAGCGGCGTGGGAGCTAGGTTTCGGTGTGATGGCTGCGGCTCTGGGGGGCTTGTTCCTCGCTGTTCGCCGCAAGATTGCGCTTACAGCGTCTCTTCTCTGGCTGCCGTTGCCGTTTTACGTTTATTCGATTGCCTACGGGGCGGTACCGATCTTCATCCCCCCGCTCTGGCCGCACTCGTACTACAACTCGCGCTACGGCATGGAGATGCTTCCGGCTCTTGCGGTCTTTTCCTGCTTCGCAGCGGCGTGGCTGCATCGTCGATGGAGCCGATCGGAGCCGCTCAAGGCGCGATTGCTTCATCCCATCGTGCTCTCTCTGATTGCTCTCAATGCGGTTGTCATGATGTATAAGGTGCCACTCGTCTTGAAAGAGGCGCTCGTGAACTCGACGACACGGGTTGCCTTCGAGGCGGCTCTCGCGCGTGAGTTGAAGTCCTTCCCCTCGGGCGTTCCCATCCTGATGTACAACTCCGATCATGTCGGCGCGCTCCAGCAGGCTGGCATACCCCTTCGTCAGACGCTGAACGAGAGTGACCGTGATAGTTTCCAGGCAGCACTGGCCCGCCCCGCGGAGAGTGCAGCTTATGTCGTCGCCATCGCCGGTGATCAGGTAGCCAAAGCTGTGGCCGAACATCCGGAGGGACTCACGGAGCTGACTGTGCTCTGCACTACGGGGCAACCTTGTGCGCGCACCTATCATTCCGACCGATACGCTTCTTCTTCGGCAACACCGCAGCACTAGATGCAGGCCGGGATCGCATCCTCTGGTGCTACCATCGCAGCCAGACTTATGCTCATCCCTTCGTCGTTTCACTTCAGCCAGATCGATCGCTTTTCGCGATGCTGAGGCAGAATAAGAACATCATGATTCCATTTGTAAAAGCACATGCCTGTGGGAACGACTTTCTCATCATTGAAGAACACCTGGCACAGCGTCGTCACGCTGCGCTGGCTCGCAAATTATGCGCTCGCAACACCAGCGTTGGCGCGGACGGCATCGAGTTTCTCGAGCGCAAACCAAACGGCGAACTTTTTTTGCGTCTGTTCAACGCCGACGGCAGTGAGGCTGAGCTCTCCGGCAATGGCACTCGCTGCGTCGCTGCGTGGCTTGCGAGCAGTGAAGCGAAGCAGCATGTGGCTTTGGGGACGCACGGGGGAGTGCGCACCTGCCAGGTGGTTGAGGCTGCTGATCCGATTTACCTCATCGAGAGCGAGATGGGCGTGCCGCGTGTCATGCCGCGCACGATCGAGGTTCCTGGCGTTGGCAATGTGGCTGGGGCCATGGTCAATGTGGGCAATCCTCACTTCGTCCTCTTCGTCGATACGGATGACTTCAGTGCGCATGGTCTGACATGGCAGGAGCTCGGTGCCCTTATCAGCACAAGTCCGCTGTTTCCGCATGGAACCAATGTGGAGTTCGTGCGGGTTGTGTCGGAGGCGGAGATTGCCTTCCGCATCTATGAGCGAGGCTGTGGCCCCACGACGTCTTCCGGCACGGGGACGTGTGCGTCCTCGGCAGCGGCAATGGCGCTGCGTGGCGTCAGGCGCGAGCTTACGGCCAATGCCGAGGGTGGACCACAGCGGACTGTATGGCCATCGGCGGATGCGGTTATGCGGCTGACTGGGCCTGCTGAGATCGTCTGCCGTGGCGAGGTGTACGAGCTGTGACTCTGCTGGCTCCAGTAAAGCCTGCACCGCTGCGCGCCGGTGCGACGCTGGCTGTTCTGTCTCCGGCCAGTACTCCGAAGCGAGAGCTTGTGGAGCGAGGTATGCGGCGGCTTGAGGCTCTTGGATACAGGGCGGTGCTTAGTCCACATGCTCTCGATAGCGGTCCACTCTACTACGCCGGTACGCTGGAGCATCGTGTGGCCGATCTGCACGCGGCCTTTGCTGATCCGTCTATCGACGGGATCGTCTGTACTCGCGGTGGATGGGGCTCGGCGGAGCTGCTGCCGCATCTGGATGCTGGGCTGGTGCGGGCCAATCCCAAGGCGTTCATCGGCTATAGCGATCACAGCTCGTTGCACAGCTGGCTCCAGAACGAGGCCAGTCTCGTCACCTTCTACGGTCCGATGGTTGCGGCGGACTTCGCTCGTGATGGTGGCGTTGACATGGCGAGTTGGAACCATACCTTCCACGGCGATAGCGGCTGGTCTCTGGGTGATTCGGATGGCCTGCGTGTGCTTCGTCAGGGTGTTGCTGAGGGCGGGCTGCGCGGCGGCTGTATCTCGATCCTCGCGCAGGCTCTTGGTACGCTTTATGCTCCTGCGTTGGAGAACAGCATCCTCTTTCTGGAGGACATTGGGACGAAGCCTTATCAGTGGGATCGCATGCTGCTGCATCTGCGCTACTCGGGAAGGCTGGAGAGTGCGCGTGGCATCGTCTTCGGCAACATGGATCAGTGTGTTGCGGCTGAGGAACAGGAGTATCTGGAGCGTGCGATTCTGCATTCGCTGCGGGACTTCGAGGGACCGATTGCGATTGGGTTGCGCTGCGGCCATGTGAATGGGGCTAATATCACGCTTCCACTGAGTATTCCTGTTAAGCTGGATCTGACAGATGTGGCTAGTCCGCAGATGCAATTCCTTGAGGCTGCGGTCATGGCTTAGCCTCTTCGCTGGCGATCAAAACAGACACAAGCAATGCAAAATTCCAAACACATTCATCTCATCGGTATCTGCGGCACGGCTATGGCTTCGCTTGCGGGGATGCTGCAGTTGCAGGGGCACCGTATTTCCGGTTCGGATGCGGCTGACTACCCTCCTATGAGCGATCTGCTCGCTGGGCTGGGGATACCCATCTATGAGCCTTACTCCGAGAGCAATCTGGAGCCCCGGCCGGACCTGGTGGTGGTCGGCAATGCCATCTCCCGCGGCAACGTGGAGCTGGAGCATGTCCTCGATACGAGGATTCCTTTCTGCTCGATGGCTTCGATTCTGCACGACGAGTTCCTGCCGGGCCGTGAGTCTCTGGTGGTTGCCGGGACTCATGGGAAGACGACGACGACCAGTATGCTGGCGTGGATCTATGAGGTTGCCTCGCGGCGTAACCCAGAGCTTGCTCCTTCGTTCCTGATTGGAGGAGTTGCCGAGAACTTCGGTACGAGCTTCATGGTTCGGCCTACGAAGCCCTTTCTGCTGGAGGGCGACGAGTACGATACGGCGTTCTTCGACAAGGGACCGAAGTTCCTGCACTACTTTCCGGATGCGGCGATTCTTACCCATGTGGAGTTCGACCATGCGGACATCTACACGGACCTCGCTGCGGTGAAGACGGCGTTCAAACGGTTCGTCAACCTCGTTCCCCGGCGTGGGCGCATCGTGGCGTTCGATGGGAGCGAGAACGTCAGCGAGTGCGTCTCCAAGGCTTTTTGTGCGGTGGAGCGGTATGGCTTCGCTGCCGACTCTTACTGGCGTGTCTCCGGGCTGCGGCATGATGGGCCGCTGACGCGTTGGACGGTGACTCGGGGTGGCACTCCGTTCGCGGAGCTGAGCCTGCCGATGGCGGGTGAGCATAATGCTCTGAACGCTACGGCTGCGGCGGCGCTGGCTGCGGGGCAGGGTGTTCCGGTGGAGGCGATCCAGGAGGCGCTGGCGACGTTCAAGAGCGTGAAGCGCAGGCTTGAGGTGAAGGCCGTCGTCGGGGGTGTGACCATCATCGACGACTTCGCGCACCATCCGACGGCTATCCGCGAGACGCTGCGGGCGCTGCGGGAGCGGTATCCGGGCCAGAGGCTGGTGGCGGTGCTGGAGCCTCGCTCGAATACGCTGCGGCGGAACGTCTTCGAGGACGCTCTGGTCGAGAGTCTGGCGCTGGCCGACCTGGTAGTGCTGGCGGCGGTCTTCAAGTCGGAGAGCATTCCTGTGGGCGAGCGGCTGGTTCCGGAGAACGTTGTTGCAGCCCTGAAGGCTCGTGGTGTGCCTGCGACTGTCTCTCCCGATGCGGATGCCATTGTCGCTGAGCTCTCTCCTCAGCTGAGGGATGGGGATGTGGTGGCCATTCTTTCGAATGGGGGCTTTGGGGGGATCTATCAGAAGCTTCCTCGGAGTATCTCGGAGGCGACTGTTTCAAATCCTGTCAAATCCAAAACCCTCCTAACCCTATGAAAATAAAACAAATACGCTCTGCCGATTAGTTCCCCTCAATCCGCTACACTTAAACAGAATCAATGAAAGAGCCCGGCCAAAAAACGGGCTCTTTTGTTTAAGGAGCTCTAACCCTTTTCCTTGCACAACTTTGGCCATAATCCGTTTATTTGCACGACTTTAGAGAAGCAACTCCTCTTATGTCATTGTAAAAAATACACTTACGCTCAAAGGACCCGGGGGGGAGGGGGTACCCGCAGGTGAGAGGGAGGCACCCCGGTTCGCTATGCTCCCTTCGGAGATACACGGAAATCTTTCCCTTCGACGAGTGGGGCAGCATGACGGACTTTGAAGAGGAACATGCAACGGCAAGGACGGTGGAGTTGGTTGCTAGAGAGGTTCGGGCGGTTGTGATCAGTGAGGACCTTCGGGATCCTTCCCCTTCGACAAGCTCAGGGTCAGGATGACGACATAAAACAAACTCAGGATGACGACGGAAGACAAACAACGGCAACGACGAAAAGCAATAGCAACAACAACTGCTGTGACGAAAGCATGAGATTTGGTGGGGTATTCTGAAAAACGGTATGTTTGCGACTTTTAAGCTGCTCTTTGTCTACACCGCGCTTGGTCCTGTGGCCGGTTTGATCGGTATACCCTACACCCTTCTGGTTGGAGATATCAGCCTGCTCTATCGGGTTGCGATGTGGATTGCGCATGCTGGAGTGCGGGCGGCCGGGATTCGCACGGAGATCTCCGGGTTGGAGCATGTTCCTGCCGACCGCAGGTGCATCTTCATGTGCAATCACGTGTCGAACCTCGATCCTCCGGTGGTATTGCCCCTGTTGCCTGGGAGGAGCTCGGTTCTGCTGAAGAAGGAGTTGATGAACATCCCTATTCTTGGGCGGGCGATGCGCATGGGAGGGTTCGTTCCGGTGGAGCGGGGTGGCCGGCGGGATGCCGCACAGGCGAGCGTGATCGCGGCGGGCGAGGCCCTGAAGTCCGGGCTGAATATCCTGGTGTTTCCAGAGGGGACCCGGTCAGTGGATGGGAGGCTGTCATCGTTCAAGAAAGGGCCGTTCTTTCTGGCGATGGAGACGCAGGCACCGATTGTCCCGATCGCGCTCTCGGGAACACAGACGATGATGCATAAGGGAAGCGTGGCGATCAGGCCGGGCGTGGCGAGGATTCAGCTGCTGCCTGTGATCGAGCCGTCGCAGTATGCCAGTCGTGAGGAGATTCTGCGGGCTGTCCGCGCCGCGATAGCGGAGGCACTGCCGCCGGAGATGAAGCCGGCCGAGGGTACGGTTGAATAGAGGACTACTTGACGATGGCGTTGTAGCCGTCGCTGAGGAGCCTCTGGCGCATTGTGTCCGCGTCCTTTTTAGAGGCGAAGGGGCCGATCTGGACGTGCAGCAACTTATCCTGTGGCTCGTGATGGATGGCTACGGTGTAGCCTCGTCTCTTCAGCGCGACCAGAAGGACATCCGCATCTTCCTGATGAGAGACGGCTGCTACCTGGACAATCGCTGTGCCGGTCGCAACTGTTGCAGGGATGGGTGTGACGGCGGATCGAGTGAGGGCCGCTGCGTTCAATGCCGGTTTGATGGGCGGAGCTGATGGTGAGCCTGCGCCGCTGTTCAGGGCGACGGTCTTTGTTGTGGGAGTGGTCGCGGGAGCGGGAAGCTCTGCCTGCTGATCTGTCGCGGTATCGGCTCTATCGGCAGCCTCTTTGCTGGAAGCGGTGGGGAGCCCGGGCGATGGCTTGGGGGCGTTTGTGGAGAGGGGAGCGGCGGGCTCGGGGGCAGCGGGTGCGGGAGGCGCCGACCGTCTGCCGAGCGAGTAGCCGAAGGCGAAGAAGATGGCGCAGAGCAGCGCCAGAGCAAGGAAGATGCCGAGGATGGTGGCGGTGCCGAGCGAGATCTCGCGATCACGTCCAGCGGACGAGTGGAGGTCATGGAGGTCAGTGTCGTCGTTATATCGATGTCGGCCGTTCACGATCAATCCTTCTTAGGCTCTGCGAGTGTTTTGTTCAGCAGATTCAGCATCTCTATGGGGAGGGGGAAGACGATGGTGGTGTTCTTTTCGACCCCGATCTCGGTGAGGGTCTGGAGGTAGCGTAACTGCAAGGTCATGGGCTGGGTGGCCATGAGCGCGGCTGCGTCGACGAGCTTGGCGGCGGCGTTGAACTCGCCCTCGGCGTGGATGATCTTGGCGCGGCGCTCGCGCTCGGCCTCGGCCTGCTTGGCCATGGCCCGCAGCATGGACTCGGGCATGTCGACCTGCTTGACCTCGACGGAGACGACCTTGACGCCGAAGGGGGCGGTGTGGCCGTCGATGATGGTCTGGATGCGTTGATTGAGGGCTTCGCGGTGGGCGAGCAGGCCGTCGAGGTCGACCTCGCCGAGGACGGAGCGGAGGGTGGTCTGGGAGAACTGCGAGGTCTGATAGATGTAGTTGGCGACCTCGATGACGGCCTTGGTGGGATCGACGACGCGGAGGGTGATGACGGCGTTGACCTTGAGGGTGACGTTGTCGCGGGTGATGACGTCCTGCGGGGGGACTTCCATGGCCTCCTGGCGGAGGCTGACGCGCACGATCTGGTCGAGTGGGCGGAAGACGAGGATGACGCCGGGGCCCTTGGCGGACTCTCTTACGCGGCCGAGGCGGAAGACGACGGCTCGCTCGTACTCCTTCAAGATCTTGATGGAATTCAGCAGGTAGAGGATAACGATGGCGACAGCAAAGAGCATGGGCATGGACATGATGAGTACTACCTCAGACGGGTCGTACAAGGTGCCGTCGCTGCGATTGTAAAGCAGCGAT